>Ga0180434_10001785_pt1 | contig 30138 bp, 26 predicted proteins | sample SS_ome_7_FD_132453 | JGI IMG/M metagenome (GOLD analysis project Ga0180434, IMG submission 132453) | Hypersaline lake sediment archaeal communities from the Salton Sea, California, USA - SS_1_D_2 metaG | ecosystem: Environmental > Aquatic > Non-marine Saline and Alkaline > Hypersaline >... | reverse complement strand
CACTGGCCGGTTAGGAAGGCACTCATCCGGACATGGAAGGAGGATTTGCCTACGAGAAGCCATGCCATAGAACGTGCTGAGGTGTGGTTGGTGGAGCAACGGGCGTGGCCTCGGCCCGTTGTGCGGTCCCGCGAGGGACACCGGAGCTTCTGCGGAAGGGGATGCGGAAGTAGATCATCGGAGTAATTCATTCGACAGCCTGAAGGCAAGGAGGCCTCAATGCCATTCCGTGGTGCTGACCCGTTCTGGATCTTCTTGTCGGCGTTCGCTATCTCTTCTTTCGGCGGAATCGCAGCCAAGCTGCGAAGCAAGGACGAGCTCACCTGTCGCAACGTCATCGCCGCCTTCATGTACTCTGGCATCATCGGCTTGATTGTTGCGCTGGCGTGGTACTCGTACTTCGACGGCAAGGGGAACATTCCCTTTCTTTTAGCTATCAGCGGTCTGGCCGGTATCGGTGGGGCAAACGTCCTGGACTTGGTCAAGATGCTGTTGGCTGGCAAACTTAACATATCAGTCGAAACCAAGGAGACGGGAGACCCACCCAATGAAGATGACAGTGCGTAAACGCCTCTCTTGGGCCATCTATGCGCTAATGGTCGTCATGGTCTGCGTCTTTGGAGTGTCGCTGACCAACGCCCGAGCGAAATACGAAGCAGCCCACAAGAGAGCCCTGATGTGGAAGGACGTTGTTGACCATACGCCGAGCGGTGTCGTAGTCACCGATGACAAAGGCTTCATCATTGCCTGGAACGACGGTGCCGAAAAGATGCTTGGCTGGGAAGAAGACGAAGTCCGCGACGTCCACGTCAATTTTCTCATGACCGACGATAAACTCCGGGAGCAGCACGAAAAGCTGTTCGTCAATTCGTCAGAGCTGTTTGACGAACGAGTCCACCGTGCGGTATGCTGGGTGCCAACGAAGGATGGCGGCACCGAGCAGGTACGGCTGAGAATCGTCGGATTCAAGAATTCCCATCGGTGTTTCCTGGTCACGTTCGAGCGGGAGAGTGATGTTGCCCCATTGCAGCATCAAAAGTCGTACCCGTTCCGCCTTGAACTGCCGAATTTGAAACTTGAACTACGGAAGTAGTCATGGACACCAACGAAGTGCTGGGCATCCTCAAGGCCGGTATGCCGGCTCAGGAGAACAACCTGAAAGGGCAGCTCTACCTGTCCAACTCGGGCTGGCTGATGCTCCGCGTCCCCAACTCCCTCGGCCGGGGCATCTTTGATGCCCTGAACGAGCCTGGGATCGAGCTCCCCGTAGCTGATACAACGGGGAAGTACAACGCCCACATCTCCGTCATGCGTCCGGAGGAGATCGCGCAGATCGGCGGGGCGGACAAGATCACCGAGCGTGGTCACGAGTTTCCGTACAAGCTCGGCCAACTGCGCAACTTCAATCCTCACGGGTGGCCGGAGGTCAACCGGTGCTGGGTCGTTGAGGTCGCCAGTCCGGAGCTCCAAAAGCTCCGGAAGAGCTACGGCCTCGACGGACTGCCAAACGAGGGCAAGTACAAGTTCCACATTACCGTAGCCGTTCGGCGTAGTGGTGTGCTGGGCAGCAATCCGGTCAGCAAAGTGCAGGACGAAGAGAAACGCGTCCGCATGACCGACAAGCCTGGCATCCACCTAATCAAGGCATCGGAGGGATCCAATGGCCATGACGGAATGGGAGTTGAAGGAGGAATCAGCGCGATTAGCGGCACTGTATCTAAGAAAGGACAAGCAGTTCCGCATAGCTCTCCTGGAGAGCCTGGAACTAGCAAATCCGGTGCTCTTCGACATGGTGATCCGCAAGATGGCGCCAATCCTGTTGCGGGAACACTTAGAGGCGTCGGAGATGCAAGCCCGAAAGAGGCGGGAGACGATCAAATACGCCTCCGATCTGGTGAAGGGGATGCTCCTGACGGGGCTGATCCTGGCGATGATCTGGGTGCTTATAAGGTAGCCTCACTCGGCATGCAGATCGCGCGGGCCGCAAGACGAGCGGTCGAACCGGGATCGGACGCCCAGGCAGAGGCGGGCAACTATCGCAAGGGCCATGTGAACATGCACGGCCTGAACATCACGATCGAGAACGCAAAGGACTCGACTCGTAGCGGTACCGGTGCCGACGGCAAGAAGTGGTCCTGCAAGATGAAGAACCACTACGGCTACATCCGTCGCACCACGGATCTTGACGGCGACCACGTCGACGTCTTTCTCGGTACCACGCCTGAAGCCGAGCTGGTCTACGTCATCGACCAGATCGATCCGAAGAGCAAGCGTTTCGACGAGCATAAGTGTATGCTCGGCTTTCTTACGCTCAAGGACGCCAAAGAAGCCTACCTGTCGAACTACGAGAAGGATTGGAAAGGTCTCGGGAAGATCACTCCGGTCACGATGCAGCAGTTCAAGGCATGGCTCAAGGACGGCAGCCAGAAGCGACCTATCTCTACCCAGGTCTTCGACATGAAGAAGGCATCGGATGACGAAGAGGACAAGGAAGACAGGCCCGGCATCATGATCATCCAGAAGTCGACAACGATCCAGATGGTCCCGCCGGACGATGAAGACGAAAAGAGTGAGTTCGCAGAGATGATGGAAGAGCACATGGAAGAGATTCTGGAGAGGTTCGGTAAGAAAGCAGACAAATAGCCGATGGAAAAGACAGCTTCATTCCGTGATATGCTCCATGCCCTGGTGGAGCCCAAGGTCCGCCAATGGGTCGAGAGCCAAGGTATGGAATTGGGGCCATTCCATCCGAGCCAGATGCGTGGTAGCTACAAAGACTGGCTGGACGATCAGAAGTTCGAGGACATGAAGACGGACATCATGCGGCTCGCCGCGTCCGAAGACGATACGCCAGTCAAGATCCTCAAGGGCCTCAACCGCGCTGGTGGCGGGGAGTGGTCGCCCGGCCAGCAGCAGCAAGCCGAAGAGTTCCGCAACGCCTTTGCCCAGGTCGCTCCGTACTTCATGCGATGGTCGCCGAAGTGGTGGGACACACTGCACGGCTCGACCGGCTCGTCTGCCTCACTGGCATCCGCGATCGCCGACGCTCACAAGTACGATGACGACATGACCGCCGAAAAGGCAGTCCAGATGGCGGACAGCATCGTCGGCGAGATCTACAAGGATCCGATGAAGCACCGCGGCTTCTCTGCCGCGGAGATCGGCGATCTCTACCGACAGGGTGCCCGGCGGGGTCTCTGGCACATGGATATGGACGCCGACAAGATGCTCGAGGAGATGACGCCGGTCATTGGCGTTGCCTCGGCGCTTCGGGACGTCATGCCCGAAGGGTACAACCGGAATGACATGGGCGGGATCTTCAACGCCTTCGATGTCGTTTCGCCTGGGATGGGTGGCTACGAGTCGTACGGCGACCTGGAGAAGCGTATCAGGACCTCGAAGCAGATTCAGCGGATGGGCGGGCCAATGGGCGCCGTCGTTCAGCGGATGGGCGGGATCAAGCCCGGGCCCGGTATGCCGAGCCTTCACGAACTGAACGCCCAGCACGCCCAGCTGTCGCGTCAAGCCGCAGGCAGCCCGGTAATGGAAATGATGGCTGCGACGCGTCGTATGGGCCGCTCTGGGCTTCTGAAGCCCGATTCTGCCGCAGAGAAGTACCTGGAGGCGCTGGAGGGCGGCCAGGTGGAGGATATGCAGCCCCATCAGTGGGCGGAAATGATGGAATCGTCCGGAATTCCCAGGCACATGGCTCTCACCATGCTCAATCAGCGGGCGGAGAACCTCCAGCACGTCGATGAGGACATGATCATGGCTCTGCGGGGAGCCCAGCGTGGTATCGACCACGAGCCGCAGCTGGCGGCAATGCAGCGGATGTATCCGCCGACCAGCCAGCTCAATCGCGAGCTCCTGAAGGGCGAGCAAACCCGCCTGGCAAACCAGTGGGGCTACAAGAGCTGGGACCACTACAACGCCCTGCAAGGTGACAGGGTCAAGATGCTGCCGCAGATCCGGCGACAGGCCCAGCAGAAGGCGGAGCTGGAGCGGATGCATGCCGGATACAACCAGAGCAACCCGATCTCGCGGACCATCGACAACCTCAAGTTCCATCCGAACCCCAGCGGCCGGACGATGGGTGCGTCGTTCCTCGGCGGGCTACCAAAGATAGCCAGAGATGCTACCGTGGCGGTCGATCTCGACGGGACGCTCGCCAAGCAGATGAAGCCGTACGACAACAACAAGATCGGTGATCCTCGTCCCGGCGCCAAGGATGCGATGGACGAGCTCAAGGAGAAGAACTGCACGATCATCATCAACACGGTCCGCGGCAACAAGAAGCTTGTCGGTGACTGGCTCAAGGAGCACGAGATCCCTTATGACCATATCAATGAGAATCCAGACCAGCCTCCTGGAGCGTCTGCTAAACCCCTGGCGGACGTTTACATCGACGACCGCGCCGTAGACGCCCGCCCTGCGTGGCGAAAGGTCATGGAGAAAGTGCGACCGCGGATCAAGGTGGCGGCAATCCGCGGCATCCCGGACCGGACGGACTTCGGCGACACCGGGAAACTGACGAAGGACCAACTGGTCGACCTATTCATCCAGAGACACCTTGCTCAACGGGCTGGCGAACACTTCGACTACCGGATCGGTACACCTGACACCGGGCTGTACTCCTGGTCGATGAAACCTACTCGTCTGCCGGAGCCCGGCCAGAAGCGGTTCGTCCGCCAACAGCCGGTGCACTCCCATCCGTACGGAAGCTTCGAGGGCCGCATCGGTAGCGGTTACGGAGCCGGTACGGTCAAGCAGGAACAGAAGGGCAAGGTCCTGATTACAAAAGCGTCGCCGACAAAGATCGAGTTCACAACGGCGACGTCCGGCGTGCCTGAGCGATTTATCTTGTTGAAACCTGACAAGTGGGGTGAGCGGGAGTGGCTGCTCATCAACAATACGCCGAAGGAGGTGATCCCATACGAGAAGGTTCGTTACAAGAAGATCCCTGCGGAGAGCGTTGAACCACTGATCACGCAGATGCAGGAGGGCACGTCGGTACAAGCCAAGATTGATGGGGCCTCGTCCCTCATCAAGCTGATGAGTAATGGTGCCGAAGTTGTAAGTTACCGCGTATCCAAGAAAACAGGACGCCCGATCGTCCATACCGAGAGATTCTTCGGCGGCAGACCGCAGATGGATATCCCAAAGGAGCTGGTCGGGACGGTACTCAAAGGTGAACTCTATGGTGAACGCCAGCCCACCCAAAACCCAACCGCCAAGCCTGGACGAACTGTCGCAGAAGGAACTGGTAGCGGACCCGCTGTTCCAGGAACTGGTCGACTGGATGACGGAAGAGGTAGTGGCCGAGTTATCCCGCCGCAAGAACTCGGCGGACTGCTCAACGCCTCCCTCGTCAACTCCCTCGACAGACAGCGACAAGAAGGAATCCAGCTGAAGAACATGCTGTTCGACATCCAACAGCTTGGTAAACAGCCAGTCGGCCAGGATGTACCATATGCCGAGCGGCGCAAGATGATCGAGCAAGTCCTGGCACATCTGCCAGCGGACAAGTTCGGTGTTCCGGAGCAGGCCACGACGCCAGAGGATGCGCAGGCGATGTGGTCGCAGATCAGAGACAAGCAGCATCCGCTTACTGAGGAAGGCGTGGTGATCCACCCGCCGACCGGCAAGCCGATGAAGGCGAAGAACTTGGAGGAGTCCGATGTCTACATTCGAAGTATCTACCCAGGAGCGGGAAAGTACCATAATCTTGGTGCCGGAGGTTTCGCGTATGCCCTGTCGCCTGGTGGACCAGAGGTGGGCCGAGTCGGTACTGGACTATCAGATGATCTCCGGCGAGATATGCATGCAAACCCAGACGCATACACTGACCGAGTCGCGCGTATCCATTCCCAGGAACAGCTGCCCTCTGGTGCTTGGCGATCTCCTGCGCTGATCGCTCTCCACGAGGACTACTAGGCGCGGTAGAATGGAATTTTGTTCCGGAGAACTAAATTGCCATGGACGATAGCAAGCAAAACTGGCACGACGTGCCGAACAATCTGGTGAGGCTGTACGTCAAGTACGCTGACGATGCGCTTGAAGCCGCCCTGGCAGATCCGAAGAATCCGGTAGGTTGGGAGATCCAGACGGTCGAACTGGGCCCGGTTATGGTCAAAAGAGCCGGTCTGGACGCAGTTTGGAAGAATCTTGGGCTCGAGGAAGGTCTCTTTCCTGCCATCGGCAGATGGGGCCGAGATGCTCAGAAGCTGCTCGGCGGGCCCAATCCGCTCACGGCGATGCTGCTCGGCAGCGGGCTGGGCGCGGGGCTCGGCTATCTGGGCGGTGCTGCCGGACACGCACTGCTGCCGGACTACGTCGGCAGGCACGCCGGCCGGAACATGGCGATGCTCGGAGCCCTCGGTGGTGCGGTTGTGCCCGGTGCCATCCACCTGCCGTCGGCATGGAAGCACTACGGGCTGTCGGGCCTGTTCCGCAGCCAACCGCTCCAGGGCGGGCAGGACTACCCGGTATCGCAGCCAGTAACGCAGCCAGCCGGCACCAAACCGCCGGTACGCACACCGCTGGCGATCGCCGCAGCCAAGAAGCCCACCGACCCGACCGGATACTGGGACAAGTGGGGCGCCAACGATCGCTTCGACGAGATGTTGAAGCAGGCGGCGGAAGAGTTCCACATCAAGCTGGCCTACGGATCGACCGGCGTCAACTACGACTACGTGACTGACGCGATCGTCGGCGCCAACTCGCGCGCAGGCGGATCAGTGGGCGGCGGTGCGATCGGAGATCTTCCGGTTGATCAGTGGGGAAGGGTTGTAATGAGAGACCCGTACCTAGACAATACAGAAAAGGCAGTTGCAGCAGGCCTGCCCGCCATCGCCGGCGCCGCCAAGGGATCGAACCTTGTGTCGCCGATGGATATTGCGAGGGTAACCGCGGGAACAGCGTGGGGTGCTGGTGTCGGTGCCGGACTTGGACTACTTGCCAAGGCCGTCTTCGACGCGACACCCAAGGCCGTGAAAGGAATCCAAGGTATAGGCATGCTTGCAGGAGGTATCAAGTCCCTACTTGGAATCATGTAATGGAACGAAGGCCGCGCGGTATCCGCATCGGTCGCCGTCGACCGAACCCAACAGACGGCACCCTGACAGCTTCCCAATACAGACGGCTTGCTGAAGAAATTGCTCAACAACGAGCTGACCTTGCGAGGCAGCAGAACGAGTTGAGAGATCAGCTCCGTCAGCTCGAACGCCAAGCTGAAGTCCAGGAGACGGCTGAATCGTCGATTGAACCGCTTGATGGCGACAATTTCGTCGCTGCCAGCATGGCGGCTGTTGTGAATGGAGATGTGCCAGAAGGTCGCCGTCTGGACGTATACTGTCAGCCGGAGGAGCAGCACGCGAGCCGGTCGAATCCGAAGACGTGCTACGAGGACATTGTCATTCACAATGTCTATCAGCTACCGCAGCGGCAGCGATTCGAACGTAGGTCGGACGTGTGCAGCATCTCCAATGCAATGCGAGCAATGCAGGACGCAGGCGCGTATCGTACGAGCCCAATTGTTGATTTGAGGGTCCCAGGCGTGTATCCTGAATCAAGGAGGAGACAAGATGTCCAAACTAGTGATCCCATATAACGAAGCCAGAGAGCACATTCTCGATGGTGACGTTCTGCTTTTCCGCGGCAGGATGCCCGTGGTAGCCAAAGCAATCCGTGTATTCACCAACTCACAGTACGCCCACGTCGGTATGGCCGGATGGTCGAACGGCGGGCATGACGATCCTCTCAGCGATCTGATGATCTACGAGATGCTGCCCGGAGGCGGGCGGGGCGTCAAGCTGTCCGAGCGTGTGATTAGTTGTCCCAACGACATCGACGTGTACCGCGTCGCTGATCACTTCCCGACCTACACGTGGAATCCGGACACCGGCAAGGTTGAGAGCGAGATGAACGTCTTCGACAGGCGTAAAGCCATGTCGGCCATGCGTGACTTCTGTGCTCCCAACAACTATGGCATGCTGCACCTGCTCTGGGTTGCGTTCTGCCACCTGCCGATCATCCGGTTCTTCTGTCGGCCACCGTCGGACGACGAACTGGTGTCGAAGAAGAAGGCACCCATCTGCAGCGAAGCAACTTCGTTCTCGCTGCGGCACGCGTTTACCGACGTCGTGCGTAACACAGCGGACTTCGTGACGACCCCAGGTGACCTGGGCAAATCCCCGCTGCTTCACTACATGTTTACACTAGCGCCACCGGAGTCAACTGCATAGATGGGTTGACGATCGATGGAGGCGACTTGATAATAGCGAAGTACACAACATTCTCAAAAGGAGCAAGCTACCATGAAACCCCAAAAACTTCTCGTACTCGGCGTCTTTGTCCTGATGATGATTGGCTTCGGCATGTCCTCGCTGCCGACGACCACACCTGTGGTTCCAACGGCATGTGCAGCCGAAACCATTCCGATCATCGGTGGAGAGACCAAGACAGAAGCAGCGAGCGAAGACGGCGGACTGACACGGCGTCAGCGGCGTAAGCTCGGCGTTACCTTCCGAAACATCCGCGCGGTTGCAAAAGAACTTGATGCTGCTGGTGAACTCAGCCCAGACAGGACTGTGGCGTCGGCCCAGGTCCTCGCAGTGCTGACAGAACAAAATCCGCGGGCTTTCGAGGAGGAAGCCGCCGCCATCGACTGGGACTCGCTCTTGGACTTCATTGAGCGTCTGATGGCGATCATCATGAAGTTCTTCATCTAAACCCCGGCGCTTCGTCAGAGCCTCCGCCGCCCCTCTACGGGGCGGCGGTTCTTTCTACAAAAGGAGTGAAGCAATGCGACCAATTTTGACCATGATGGCCCTCTTGCTGACCCTCTTCGTGGCGACAGCCTCGTACGGTATCGAGATCGATGGGCCGACAGCGTGTAAAGCCGGCGAGACAGTCGTACTCCGCGTCAGCGACGTGAAGTTCGACATCGACGCGAATGCGCGTCTCGGCGATATTTGGAAGGCCGTCAGGCAGGTCCAGATTCAGTGCGGCGAAGAGATCCTCGGCGTGGAGGTGCGGATGAAGTTCGTTCCGGACGGCGTCCAGCTCATCCTCGAGGCTGAGGTTACACCCAAGGAAGATGGAGAGGCCGTAGTCCTCGCCATCGATCGAACTGATAAGGCGCTTGCTGTACTCCCCGCCACGATCCACGTAATCAAGGTCGGTAAGGGAGTGCCGACGCCGGACCCTCAGCCCGATCCGGATCCGGACCCCGATCCCGATCCGGTCGAGAAGGGCCCCCGCTACTTATTGTTCCTCCACGAGAAGCACCCGACAGGCGGATCGTCTGCGATGAAGACGGCTGCCGAGTGGAAGAACCTGTTTACTCGGATCCGCCAGGACGAGATGAAGGGTGGCTTCAAGGGCCATGTGATAGCTGTAGTGGACGACGATGCCTCGGAGGAGAGCTATGCCCGTTTTCTCAATGGAAAAGACCCGGAGACGGGGGAACCGTATCGGAAGAACAACGATCCGACCCCGACACTGGTGATCCTGGATCAAAAGACCGGGAGAATCCTGTGGCACGGTCATGCCCCGAAGGGAATTGCGGAACTCAAATCACTCCTCGCAGAACACGGAGGGTAAGACGATGAATGCAGGTATGATCCCACAAAAGCTGAAGCCCGAGTGGATCGACGTCGACTTCGAGGTAGCGTCCAAGGACGCGAATCGGATGTGCGGTTTCGTCAAAGAGACCGAGGAAGAGCGAGAGATGCTCTGTGCATCGACGCCCTTCGCTGATACGAAGATCGAGATCATCCCCGAAAGTGACTGGCAAGAGGTCTATGACATGAAGCAGGGCATTACGCCCCGCGTTCTTGGCATCCCGACCAAAGACCAGGACGGGGAAGGCAGCTGCACGGCGTTCAACCAGACGATCGAGTACGAGTACGTGTTCGTGCAGAAGTACGGGCGACAGTACTGGATCGAGTTCTCGCCGCAGTCGCTGTATCAGCTCTGCGGTTCTGGCCCCGGCAGCGGCAGCTCCCTGTCGTGCAACATGGAGAAGATTCGCACCAGCGGCCTGATCCCGGCAGCAACGCCGGTCAACCGCGAACGCTTCGGCGACATGGTGCTCAAGAACGTCGGCTGGTCGCAGCGGAGCAATCCGCGGCCGAGCGGTTGGCAAGAGTTCGCCCAGAACTTCCGCGTGAAGGAATGGGTACGGATCTCCACCATGGAGCAGTTTGTCACGTGCCTCTTGCTCGACATCCCCGTCAGCTACGGACGCAGCGGCCACTCCATCTGTGGCGTTGCTCTCGTCAAGCGAAACGGGCGTTGGTACATCATGTACCACAACTCGTGGGGCAACTGGGGCGACGAAGGTTTCGGTTACGATACCGTCTCGGGACGGCTGCTCGGCTACGGCTGCTATGCACCCATGTCGATCTACCACCCGAACATCGAGGGTATTCATCTTCCACCAGAACCACAAGGAGACTGAAATGCCAGGCCATCTGAGAAACATTAACGCACAAGTCAGCTGCACGATGAGCGAAGCTCGTCGGTTGCTCCGAGAGATCAAGTCTCTCGAGACAGCCAAAGACGCCGATCGACTCGTCGAGGACGCTGGCAAACTGGTCAATGAGCTTCGCGAGTTCGTAGCAACCGCGAAGGTAGCGGGATTTACCGTATCCGGCCCGCTCGGTGCGCGCCACATCCAACTTGGCGACCACACAGAAGGCAGTGGCCTTCTGGAGCTGATCACGAATCTGTTTGATGGAGACGAAGAAGATGTCGAACGAGACGAACACGACGGAACTGCCTGAGGACGATAATCCTCAGACCACTCCGACGCCAGAAGAGACTGTAGAGATCGAAAAGCCCGAGGATATCGACATCGTGCAGTCGGATGTGCCTCCAGGCACCATCGGCGTATCGAACATGTCGGTTGAGGACTTCAAAGAGCAGTTCCTTGACGCGCCCGACGTCCCGCACACTGACGTGCCGCGGGAGCCGGCCGGGCCAGTCAAGGAAAAGCCTGCCTACGATCGCAAGCCGGTTTGGCCGCAGACTCCCGCGGCGGTGCTGGAGAAGCTCAGCTACGACGGCTCGGGCGACAGCTCGATCCTCGACGAGTGGGCCATCCAGCGTAAGGCCGAGAATGCGATCAAGGATCTCGGTGCACGTGGGCTGGAGATCCTCCGTATGAAGCTCGAGGCTGCGAACGCAAACTTCCCCGAACCTGCGAAGTGCGTATGCGACCACGACGAGTGCGAACCGGAGGAATGCGAGGGCGGCGAGAAGTGCGAAGGCTGCGACTGCATCGATGAAGCCGAGGAATCGTACATCGAAGGCATTACCGATGCCGTGGAGCACGTCAAGGACCGATGGGCAACCGTCAAGAAGTATGCGGCAATCGTCGCCTACGTCGTCGGCGGTATCATCGGCGGTAGTGCCGGTACTGTTGCCCTCACCGATGGCATGGCTCCACCAACGCCTCCGCCGGTCATCGAGGCCGAAGGTCCCGAGTTGCTGAAGGACGCCGTGGTTGCCAGCCTCTACTACGAACTGGTTGCCCGAAGCAATTTCCAGCTGACACGGGATGACGACGGCAACACGTCGTTCATCATCCACAAGATGAGCATCGACGGGAACAGCGACTGTGAAGCGGTCCTGAAAGAAACCAAAGACGGGCACGTCCGCGTGACCCTCGAACGATAGTGTAGCCGTTGCGTTTGCCAAGGCACCCGCCTTCGGGCGGGTGCTTTCTTTTAAGGAGGGACTGATGGAGACGCTACGTAATGGCCCGGAGCCAATTCAACGACCCGATTACAACTATTGGTGCTGGGTGCCCGATCGGTGTCTTATATTCCCGCAGCAAGGGTCCGCTACACAGCCAACCCTTGATGTATACGACGGAGACACGGCTCGCCTCGTCATCGACCTCGGGTTCAGCAACTTTGTCGGGCCCCTGTACTACCGTCTCTACGGGATCCAGTGCCCGGAAATTCGTCCACGGGCATCGCGGCAAGCTGGCATTGCTGCCAGAGATCACCTCATCGAACTCATCGAGCGGCATAATTTTCGGAGCCAGTCGGCGGGCCACCCGTGCCCCGGCCGCCTTCTGATCGTCCGGACGCACAAAAAGCTGCGTCCCAAGCGGGATTATCGACCCAGAGCCGTCAAGGGCAAGTACGGCCGCTACCTGGTCGAGCTGTTCGGTAAGGACGGAGAGAGGATGATCAATCTCAACCAGCAGATGATTGAGGACGGGTACGCCACGCCATATACCCCGTGACAGCATGCCCAGAAATCGTGTATCATATGAGTCATCGGAGGATACGAGATGCCTAAGCATTACCACTTCAGAAACTTCGAGTTTTGGGCCGAACGGGGGATGATCTCCCTCGTCGATAAGGACGTGGCTGCGGACTCCCATTCGGATAAGCAGTCCCATTTCCGTATCGGTGCCAGCCAATTCATGAAGCGAGCCGTCGCCATTCTGGCATCTGACACCGACAAATACCCCAGCGAACGGCGAGAGAAGCTCAAGCTGATCGACGAGGCCAAGGAAGCCTGCCTGCTCGCCAAGAAGCAGGGCGACCCGATGGATCCGAGCGTGATCGAGGACGTTGTACGCCATCAGCGGAAGCGTCAGATCGTCATGCCCGGCGAGGTGCCCGACCTGAAGATGCCACCCGGCGTCCAGGCACCCACCCCGCACAACATCAGACAGAAGCCAGAGAGCCGCGACACGGGCGACATGCTCCGTGATGGTTTCGACACCGTACCAGACTTCAGAATCTAGGAGGCAAGGATGACTCCCAAAGAAGCTTTCAAAATCGGATTTCTGCACAAGTGCGCTGCTGATGGCCTATCGCCGGACGAAACGATGGAACGTATCCGGCATGCAACGCTCATGATGAAGACTGCTGGACCGATCAAGGACGTTGTCGACACAGTCAAAGCTCCCGTCGGGTGGGCCGCGAACAAGGCATTCAACTACGGTGTGCCGCTTGCGCTGTTCGGACCGCCAATCCTGGGCCTCGGTGCGGGATACGCATTGTCGAAGATGCGTGACGATACCTTCGACAAAGACGAAGCGAGGAAAAAGGAAGAGATCGCCGAGTACCAACGTGCTGTGGAAAAGCTGCGTAGGTTGCGCGATCGGCAATTGCGAATGGCGTAATGCAACCATACACGTCGACACACAAGTACCATGGCGAACAAGACCCTAGGTACGGAGGCAAGCTGCACTGGCCGGGAGCGAACGGGTTTCCGTTCTCCGGAGATGCCGCACCCACGCTGAAGCAGCACGAGATCGACGCGTTGCCGCCGGTCGGGGCGTTTTACAAGAAGCGCTTCGACCTGAACATCGCGGAAGATGCTGATTACTACAGCTGGGTGATGGACCGAATCCAAAACGGAATGTTTGTACGCGGGTTCAAAGAGTTCCAGTGGCCGGACCCGGAGAAGGAACCAATCATCTACATGGAGTGGACGCAAGTCTCCGTCATCGCTCCGCCACACCAAACATCAAGGAACGGACATGGAAGTTCAAAACAGTTCACGCTACGGCGCCCTGGTTAAGGTTGGGCAGATCCAGATCCCGGGAATCAACGATTCCACACAGGGCGCTGTGATGGACGCCCGCAGGACCGCCAATCGGCGTATTTGGCAGATGCTCGCTGCTGGTCTTGGCCTTGGGATGCTGACTCGGGGTGGTATCGGCCTCACACGGCTGATGGCCTCACCGCCCAACTACGATCCAGAACCCTCGTACCAGGACGTATCCCTCCAGCTGCCCAGCGAAGAGGAAGAGAAGACCGCAGGCGTCCTCAGCGGCATCGCAAAGGGCCTCAACCGGGTCAGCAAGGAAGGGCCCGTCACGGCCGATCCCGGCACGATGGCGAATCCGGCTGCTTCACAGAGCAGCTGGCCCAAGACCGGCCCGCTTGCCAGCGTCAGCAACTTCGTCGACCCGCGAGAGTGGGCAAAAACGACCGAAGATGCGTTCACAGGCATCAAAGGCGGTCCGGCCGGCTTCTTCTTCGGCGACAAGTCCACGACGGCCGGCGCAGTTCCGGCGATGTGGGCCCTCGGCATCCCAGCAATGGCCGCCGGCTTCGGCGGATCGTACATGCTGGCCGACAAACTCCTCGACTGGCGACGCAAATCCGAGTTGAAGGCCCGCGAACGTCGCGCCAAGAAGGAGTACCAGAAGCTCCTCGACGAGCTGATGGCCAAGCGAGGCTCCGACGATGCCAGTATCGAGGATGCACTCGACGAACTGGCAGATCTGTGCTTCAACCAGACTGAGAAGCAGGCACAACAAGGTGCCGCACCCGATTTCGACCCCAACGCACCCGCAAGCACCTGGTGGAACGCACCCGGTGCTGTGACGGGCTTGCTTGCTTCATATGCGCTTCTGTCCGCCATTGCGAGCGGTAAGGTCAGCTACGACTACTTCCGCAAGCGTAGCCCGCAACGCGTGACTGAGGAAGCCCTTCGTCGGCGATCCAAAGAACGCACGGGTGGGATGGCTCCGATTCAACTCAGTCCGGGTACGGGTCTTGTGTAATGCCTAGCTTGACATCTAATATCACGGGCGCACCGATGGGTGCCCGTGCGATGGGTGACATCAACGCCACGCGTACGGCGATCTTTGACAATGCGCTGAACGAGATGAAGCAGTTTCAGCCGCTATCGAACGTGCGCTACACCTTGGAAGTCGCGGACCCGAAATACACCGGGCCGGAGGGCTACACAAAAGCCGATGAAAAACGAGCAATCTTGGAGGGACGTTCTCTCGGCCGTAGGCTACAAGGAACCGTTCGACTTCGTACGAACGATGCCGCGAAGCAGGTCGTCGATCAACGACGGATCACCCTTGCGAATGTTCCGTATATTACGCCCCGCGGCACATTCATCCTCAATGGTAACGAGTATGGCCTATCGCACCAAATGCGTCTCCGACCTGGCATTTTCACTCGGATCAAAGAGTCGGGGGAACTCGAATCGCACGTCAATGTCGCTCGCGGTTTCGGCCACCGATATTTTCTTGATCCGGAAACTGGAGTTTTTCGGGCGCAGTTTGGACAAGCTCGAATGCCTCTGATGTCGATCCTCAAGGCACTCGGCGCTACGGACAAGCAACTCCGCGAAGCGTGGGGCAACGAGCTGTTCGTGGCCAATGCCGCGAAGGACGACCCGAAGACACTCAGAAAGCTGTACAAGAAACTCACACGTCGCCAGGCCCCTGACGACGAACAAACCGTGCATGGAGCTATCCGCGCCGCCTTCGACGAGATGGAGCTCGATCCAGAGGTGACACAACGGACCCTTGGCAGTGCCTACAAGAAGGTAGACCCTGAGGTCATCCTGAAGGCGACGCAGAAGCTCCTGCGCGTTCACAAAAACGAAGAAGGCCCCGACGACCGCGATGCTATGGCGTTCCAGCGCATCATCGGTCCCGAGGATCTGTTCGCCGAGCGTGTGAAGAAAGGCCAGAACGCACTTCGCCAAGTGCTGTGGAAGGCCACACTGCCCGGCAACCTGCAAAAGATGACACCCGGCATGCTCGATAAGGCCGTCAGGGGCGTTCTCCTCGATACAGGGCTCGGTAGCCCGCTCGAAGAGATCAACCCGGCTGAGTTGTACGATCAACGTGTCAGAGTCACACGGATGGGCGAGGGCGGTATCCCGTCCAGCGACTCGGTGCCAGATGAAGCCCGTAGCGTGCAACCAAGCCAACTCGGCTTTATCGATCCGGTACACACGCCGGAGTCGGGCAAGATCGGTATCGACACGCGGATCGCCTACAAGACCCTGAAAGGGAAAGACGGGCGTCTCTACAGTCAGTTCCTCAACCCGAAGAGCGGCAAGGTCGAGTGGAAGTCCCCGCAGGACATCGCCGACTCGGTCGTCTCCTTCCCGGGCGAGCTGCAAAAGGGCGAGCCGTTCGTCCGTGCCCAACACAAGGGCAAGCTCAAGTACGTCAAGCGTAACGAAGTGGACTACCAGCTCAATCACATGACCGAAGCCTTCGGGCCGCTCGCGTCGATGGTCGCCTTGAAGCCGAATGCGTTCGGCCAGCGGATCTCCATGGGCGCCCGCATGCTGTCGCAGGCTCTGCCGCTTGTCAATCCGGAAGCTCCGTTGGTACAATCGGGTATCCCCGGTACCGAAGATTCTTTCGAATCGGCGCTCGGCGAGGACATGGGCGCCGTTAGGAGCCCGGTCAATGGCACGGTCCTTGAGGTTTCTCCTGGAAATATTAAGATCCGAGGGGCAGACCGCAAGATCCACAACGTCGAGCTCTACGACAACCACCCCTACAACCGAAAGACCTTCGTCCACAACACATCCGCCGTTGAACCCGGCACCAAGGTCAAAGCCGGAACACTTCTGGCCGCTTCTAACTTTACCGACAAGGACGGCGTCACAGCCCTTGGCCAGAACGCTCGAGTTGCTTACATGGCGTACAAAGGCTTCAACTTCGAAGACGCCATCGTAGTCTCGGAGTCGTTCGCCAAGCGGTCGAGCTCCGAACACATGTACCAGAACTCTCTGGACCTTGCGGAAGGCGTGAAATCGTCCAAAAACGCCTTCGTATCCATCTTTCCGGGCAAATATGACCGCAAATTGCTCGAAAACTACGACAAAGACGGCGTCGTGAAGCCCGGAACGACCGTCAACATGGAAGAACCGCTCGTTTTGGCCGTGAAAGAGCGCCAAACCGGCCCCAGATTGGGTCGTCGGAAGGCCTCATGGGCCGATGCGAGCATCACATGGGATCATCACGCTCCCGGAGTCGTCACGGACGTCCATAAGGGCAAAAAAGGCATCTCCGTCGTCGTGAAGTCCATTCATCCGACCCAGGTTGGAGACAAATTCGCCGGTAGATACGGCGATAAGGGTGTTGTTGCGGCCGTCGTCCCCGACGAAGACATGCCGCACGGCAAAGACGGTAAGCCCTACGAAATGCTGCTGAATCCACTCGGCATCATTTCTCGTGGAAATCCGTCGCAAACTATCGAGGCAGACCTCGGCAAGATCGCCCGCATTACCGGTAAGCCCTATCGGCTCGCCGACTTCGACTCGATCGCCGACATGCGTGAGTTCGCTGAGAAGGAACTGCGTAAGCACGGACTCACCAGCACGCAAGACCTCACAGATCCGAAGACTGGCCGGACCATCAAAGGTGTAAACGAAGGTGAACGCTTCCTGATGAAGCTCCACCACACCGCTGAAGCGAAGTTGCAAGGGCGCGCAATGGGCGGATACACCGCAGAAGGCTCCCCGGCCAAGGGTGGCGAGTCTGGCTCCAAGCGAATCGGCATGCTGGAGCTTAACGCACTACTCTCCCACGGTGCGTTCAAGACGATCCGCGACGCCAACGTTGTGCGTGGTCAGCGCAACGAAGAATATTGGCGACAGCTGATGTCCGGACACAACCCGCCCGAGCCCAAGGTGCCCTTTGTCTATCAGAAATTCATGGCGCAGCTCCAAGCATCCGGGATCAACCCGATTAAGAAGGGCTCGCGTCTGAACATAATGGCGATGACCAACAACGACGTCACGCAGATGACCGAAAACCGGGAACTGCGGAACGTCGACACGGTGGATTGGCGGCTGTCGAAGCTCACCCCGATCAAGGGTGGTCTCTTCGACGAGTCATTGACGGGCGGACACAACGGAAATCGGTGGAGTTACATCAAACTCGCCGAGCCGATGCCGAATCCTGTGATGGAAGAGCCGATCAGACGCATCTTGGGTCTCACACAGAAGCAATTCGAGGGTGTTGTAGCCGGAAAAGAGTCGATGCCGGGCGCTGCAGGCCTTCGAGGGGTCAAAGGGCTCAAAAAGGCCCTGGAGGACATCAACCTCGACAAGGAGATCGCGAAAGCCCGCGCCGAGATCGATTCGGGCAAGAAAACGTACCGAGACAAGGCTGTGAAGCGGCTTCAGTACCTGAAAGCGGCCAAAAGGCTCGATCAGCACCCAAAAGACTGGATGATGGACCGTGTTCCGGTCCTTCCGCCGATGTTTCGGCCCGTTTCGCTGCTCGGAGACAGCGGAAACCTGCTTGTCGACGACCCGAACTACCTCTACAAGGAGGTTTTCGACGCAAATAAGGCCCTCAAGGACCTCGGAAAGCTCACAGACGACGTCACGGACGAAAGATTGGCCGTTTACAAGGCGTTCAAGGGCGTCACGGGCCTCGGAGACCCGATTCGTCCCGAAAATCGCGAGCAATCGGTCAAAGGCATCCTCAAGCACGTCTTCGGCACGTCGCCCAAGTTCGGCACGGTGCAACGGAAGATCCTCGGATCGACCGTCGACCTCGTCGGCCGGGCCACGATCACGCCGAACCCGAACCTCGACATGGATCAGGTCGGCTTGCCGGAGGAGAAAGCTTGGACGCTGTACCAACCGTTCGTCGTCCGTCGACTCGTTCGCCGCGGCATGGGCAAGATCAAGGCCATGGAAGCGGTGAAGGAGCAGACACCACAAGCCAAGAAGGAGTTGTTGGAGGAGATGAAGGACCGTCCGATCGTCATCAACCGCGCCCCGGTGCTTCACCGGTACGGCGTCATGGCGTTCTGGCCGCAGATCACCAAGTCCAGCACACTCGAGATTCCACCACTGATCGTCGGTGGCTTCAATGCTGACTTCGATGGCGACGCGATGCAGTTTCACTTGCCGTCGACCGACGACGCAGTAGATGAAGCGAAGGAGAAACTTCTCCCGTCCCGTAACCTGTTCGCTGCTGGAGACTTTGGCGTCCACTACTTGCCGTCGATGGAATACGTCGGCGGATTGTGGGAAGCTACAGCGAAGCACGACAAGAAGACGGCGGCAAAGGTCTACCGTTCGAAGGAGGATGCCATCAAGGCGTACAAGCGCGGCGAGATCAATGCCGGCCAGCGGATTGAGATCATGGAGGGACGCTAGCAGCGCTATCAAAAATTTCGCGAATCGCGGAGAAACGCTGTGCCATTGTGGACAAATCCGATTGTAGCTAAGCTAGTATTAGCAACCACAAACTATCTACGGAGCATTACGTACCATGGAACGACACGGAATCAACCCCGTTCTGCTCGACTATGCAGACTGGAGGCTTGCCGGTGACCACGAAAAAGCGGCCTTCGTACCGGGTGGAGCAGCGGATCCGGCAGCGGCGGGCGGAATGCCGATGGATCCGGCAATGGCAGGAGGCGCAATGCCGCCGATGGACCCGATGGCAGCAGGCGGAGCGCCGCCGATGGATCCAGCGATGGCAGGCGGAGCCCCGCCGATGGACCCGATGGCAATGGCGGGAGCACCGCCAGCGGCCGCCCCAGCAGCTGCACCTGCCAACGGAGCCCCCGGAGCAGGCGGAAAGCCAAAGATCGACCCGACCTTCATCTACATGGAGCTCAGTCGAGTACGGAAACTTCTGACGCATATGCTTCAGCAGACCGGCATCGACCTGCCTCCTGACATTCTTGATGACGGTTCGGTCGCCCAGGTCATGCAAGGTCAGCAACCGAACAGCAATCCGATCGGCCAAGAACCACAGACAGCCGCACCGGCACCAGCCCCTGGCGCTGAAGCATCGCTTCCGGCGCTCGGCGGCGAAGGCCCTGTGAGCCCAATCTCGGCACCTGGCGAAAAGGCCGGCGCACTTCAGATGTTCCGGGCGCCCACCGGCGACCCCGACTTCCGTGCCGCCAACTCGCGAGTTGACGCGATCTCCATGCTGTCTCGCGGACTGGCACAGCAGTAATGATTGTTGAACTGCATAACAAACTCGGTAAGCCACAGTGCATCGAGGCCACCCGGGTAGTGCTCCGTTGCCCGGTCAACGGCCCGATCTGCGTTGCAATGGAATGTGGCAAATACCACCAGTTCGTCATTCACCGTGGTGATGGTGACGAGGCCATGAACCGTGCGCTTGCTACGATGGGCATCGACGAAACCGTCGTAACCGACTTGATCGACAAGAAGGAGATCAAGAAACCGCCTGGCAAGTTGTGGCGGCCGGGAGATCGACCACCGAATGCTTAAAACGACCGTTGGACAACTGATGGTGAACGAGGCGCTCCCGCCAGCAATGCGAGACTATACTCGCGTTCTGGACAAGAAGGGCGTGCAGGATCTGCTGCGCGAGATCGCAGAGAAGCATCCTGATAAGTACAGAGAAGTCGCCAAGAAGTTGTCAGACATCGGTCGCGATGTTTCTTATGCAGCTGGCGGCCAATCGTTTGGCCTGGAACATCTGCGGCCGACCAAGTCAGTGATCCTCTCTCGGCAGCGGCTGAACCGCCGCATCCACAACATCCTCTCCAACGACAATTGGTCGGAGGAGAAGAAAGAGCAGAAGATCATTGAGGCCACGGCGGTCGAACACGAGCGACTCAACAAGGAGATCCTCGATGACGCCAAGGCTGCTGGCAATCCGCTGGCCGAGCAGGTAATCTCTGGATCTCGTGGCAAGCCCGCAAACCTCAAGCGGCTCGTCGGCGGTGACATGCTATACGTCGACCACCACGATAACGTGATCCCGTTCCCGGTGCAGACCAGCTTCGCTGAGGGTCTGGCACCGGCCGACTTCTGGGCAAGCACGTACGGTGCCCGCAAGGGCATGATCGACGTGAAGTTCGCCACGCAGGACGCTGGATACTTCGCCAAGCAGCTGAATCAGCTGACCCATCGTCTGATGGTCATCGCCGAGGACGCCGAGAAGGACGAGGACAACAACCGCGGCTATCCGGTCGCTGTCGACGATGACGACAACGAAGGTGCCCTGCTGGCCAAGGCCGCCGGCGGCTACAAGCGGAACACCGTCCTGACGCCGAAGATCCTCGAAGACCTCAAGAGCCAGGGCCTCAGCCGCGTGCTCGTACGGTCGCCGATGGTTGGCGGGCCGGCGACGGGCCTGTACGCTCGTGACGTAGGCGTACGCGAGCGCGGCGGCCTGAGTCCGATTGGAGACATGGTTGGCATTGCAGCCGCGCAGGCGATGTCTGAGAAGCTCACACAGGGACAACTCAGCTCGAAGCACTCCGGCGGCGTGAAGGGCGAGGCCCAGTCCGTCACCGGCTTCCAGCACGTCAACCAGCTCGTCCAGGTGCCGAAGACCTTCAAGGGCGGTGCAGCCCACTCGCAGCTTGACGGCAAGATCACCGACATCACAGAGGCACCGGCAGGTGGCCAGTACGTCCACATCAACGGCAAGAAGCACTACGTTCTGCCCGGCTACGATCTCAAGATCAAGAAGGGCGACTCGGTCGAGGCCGGTGATGTGATCTCCGAAGGCATTCCGAATCCGGCGGAGATCGTCAAGTACAAGGGCATCGGCGAGGGTCGACGGTACTTCGTCGACGTATTCGCCGACGCATACCGCACGGGCGGCATGGGCGCAAACCGCCGGAACATTGAGTTGATCGCTCGCGGACTGATCGACCACGTCGAGGTCACCGACGAGGACGACGACCACATTCCGGGCGATGTGGTGCCTTACCAGCAGATCGAATCGACCTGGAAGCCACGATCGGGGTTCCAGCAGCTTCGACCGAAACAGGCCGTCGGCAAGTACCTCGAACGGCCCGTGCTTCACTACACCATTGGGACACAGATTAAGCCATCAATGCTACCAACCCTCCAGGAGTTCGGGGTGGACAGCATCGACGTCCACGAAGAGGCCCCGCCGTTCCAGCCGTACATGGTCCGGGCGATGGCATCAATTGGACACGATCCGGATCCACTTGTCCGGTTTCTGGGATCGAATCAGAAAAAGAGCCTGCTCAGCGCCACGCATCGAGGAGCCGTGTCGGAGAGCAAGGGCACGAGCTTTGTGCCCGCATTGGCTCAAGGAGAGGACTTTGGGAAGACATGGCCGCAGAGCGTACTGCGTCCTCCTAAATAGCTAGCCGTTGCAGTAATGCCAGCAGATCTTGTAAGATGGGATCATATCCGTACGGAATCTGGCGGTCAATGCACATGACAAGGACGTCTGAACATGAATCAGCACATCCCTCGACAAGCAGGAGTAAGTCACTGGCGTAACGTATGCCGATCGATGGCACGCTCCAAGCACATCAAGCGGGCAGATCTCGGCGGGGCGTCCGGTGACTCCCAGAGCTTCGAATCGGCGTTCAGCAATCTCGCCAATGCCTATCTCAAGGACAAGGCTCCGCAGCTCATCGATCACATGCTGGGATTCCAGCTCCTCGAAAAAAATGAGGACAACGATCGAGCCGTCGGAGTTTTTGGCTTCAAGGTCGGCCCCCAGCTCATCTACGCTCCGGTGTTCTTCCTGAATGGCGAACTTCGCGGGCATGAACTCATGTATCTCAAGGAGTCGGACACGTTCGTGCCGATGAAAGAGAACTGGGTCAACTACATCCTCAACCGCAAGCCGAACGTGATCGGCGAAGAGGTCGGAACGGGCCTCTCGCAACTTGGCGTCTCCCGTCCGAGCCTCAACCAGTTCCGCGAATCGCCGGGCAAGTACGCTTCGGATCAGGATTGGCTGTCGCAGGGAATGCCCGGACTCATGTCCGCACTCGGCAAGTCGACACGGCCCGAGCCCAAGCTGCCCGAGCTGGTCAAGGAAAGCGCGTCTGCCGCACTGTCGTTCCTCAACCTGATCGACGGCTATCCGGCACTTGCGAAGCCCATCGTCGAGCACTACGGCAAGGACATCGTCAAGCAGGCGATCAAGACTGCTGGCACCGTGCTCTCGGCGGTGACGCTCGAGCCACGCGCTGTCAAGAAGACGGTCAAGACCGGCAGCGTCTGGGAAACCGAGACAGACCTCGACAAGGCCCACAAATCAGACCCGATCAAGACGGGCTCGCTGAAGATCTGGATCTACGACGGTACTGCCACCTGCCGCCGGGGCCTCAGCGAGAAGCAAGCCGAACAACTGGAACGTGACGGCGTCTACATCAAGGACGACCGCTACGACACGTCGAAGGCCTACAAGGTCCAAGAGCCGATGTCCTTGCAGAACCCCGACGAAACCAGCCACTACGATATCCTTTGTAAGCCCGACTCCTTCGAGAAGTGCTTGTACATCCACGCGCCGCACGGCAAGCGGGGCAAGAAGCCGAATGGCGTGGTTGTCAAGCTCGACGGAGACAAGAAGGCTTGGACAGAAACACACCCCGGTTCAATCTTTGCAATCGAAAAGTATGCCGGTCGTGAGTACAACGACTGGTTTAGCGGTCTCCCGAATGCGGACAGTGGCCTCGACGTGGGATCCACCTACGTCCTTCTTACGCCTAACGGCAACGGCACTTGCGTATTCGAGGTAGAGGGTACTCAGCCTGCCGAAGGTGACGAAAAATGTTACGAGGACCGGTGGCGTGGCTCATACTGCGCCCGACGTCCCGATCATCTGCCCCCAGTCGCCGAACGCTGCTACGAGTACGACAATGATTGCCCGGGGGCAGACCTCATCGTAATCAACCGGTACAAGGGCTCAAGGTTCGTGGCCCGGTTGGCTACACTGATGGTGCCGCCAGGTGCCAAGGCCCTGAAGATCAGCGGCCCGCCGAAGCCCGAGAAGGACGACGATCCCTGCTGCGTCCCGTGCGATCCGTATTCGGACTCGAGCGATCCGCCAGCCTTGCGTCTCGGCAACCACGTCGACCTGCAGCTCGGTCTGTACAAGACCAGTGCTGAGCTCGTCGTGATGAACAACGGCACCGAAGCCGTCGTCAACGGAAGCCGCGCGACGCCGAAGGGCGCCCTCATCTCGCTGGTCAAGCAGTACGGCCTCCGCGAGAAGGCGGCCCGTGACCTTCTGAAAGAAGCACAGATCAAGCGAGGTGTGAAGTGCCGGATCAAACTGGCCGCGCCGTACGATCTGATTGCCTCGGCTCCGACAGCTCCGGCCTTTCCGGAACAGGAGGTCAGCTCGGACTTCTTCTTCGGAAGCGATCTGCCAGCGACCTACGGCCAGGAAGAAGAGTTTCCGGTCCCAGGGCTTGAAGGCATGCCGAAGAGCCACCGTCCGATGATGAGCGATCCGCCCGAGCCGATGCTCGCCCAGCAAGTGATGCAAGCGGCCCAGACCGGGCAGAAGGAAGTGCTGGACACGTCGCTCCTGTCGAACCTCTTGAAGGGGACGCAGAACGACACGTTGATCGACCGACACCTCCCAGACCTCATGAAGGGTCTGGACAGCCTCGGGCGTCTGTTGTTCAATCTGTACTGGCACCACGACAAGTTCGAAGATCGTTACGGGAGCAACAACCTGCCCGAGCTCGAAGACGCGATGCGTAACTCCTTCGAGTCGATGGGCGATGTGACTCTGGAACTCAAGCAGAAAACCGTCGAGCCGTACCCAGACGAGGCTGTGGACGTGAACTTCGGCGAAGGCGAACTTTAAGGTAGGCCAACATGCACATTTACAAACGAGAGTTCAGCGGCGCCGAAGGCACACAGTTCGTGATGCCGGCTGGCCAGAGTGCGATGTGCTTCGAGATCGGCTTCCCGCCTGAGGGACGGATCACGCGGTTCATCATCGGACAGTCCCCGCTCGACGGCGGACCTGTCGGCTTCACGGCGAACCTGCTCGATCGGCAGGTCTGCGAGCTCTGCCCGGAAGCATCCTGCTCCGAGGACATCGACCCGATGACCTTCGAGCTGGCCTGTATCATCCCTGAGCAGGTCGGTGTGGCGGGCGACTTCGTCAAGCTGCTGGCAAACGAGAAGGGATACTCCTACCGGAACCGTGAAGGCAGCTTCACCGTCCCGGTCCGGAAGATCTACCTGTACCTCACCGTCGATGACTCCGGATCGGAAACGAACTGGGAAGTGGCCATCGATTGCGAGGTCGGAAACGAGCTAAATTAGTTCTCAAGAACAAAATTCATGTCCGCAAAACCGTGCAACCAGTGTGAAACCGTCAAGCCTTTGTCGGCGTTCAAGCCTGACAAACGCAATAAAGACGGCTGCGCCGGTACCTGCCGCGATTGCTACAATGCTGGCGAACGCCGGGCAATAGCAGCGGGCAAGCGTGATTACGGCCCCGCACGCCAGAAGTGGTGGGCCGAAAACCGCGACAAACACAATCGCCGCAGACGGACAACACATATGCAGCAGCTGGGCGTCTCAATCGAAGAGTACGATGAGATGCTGGAAAAGCAGGGCGGCACATGTGCTATTTGTGGCGGAGAGGAAACAGCGGAGCTGCAGGGCAAACCTAAACGCCTCGCTGTCGATCATGACCACGTAACCGGCGTAGTTCGTGGTCTACTTTGTGCCCGCTGTAATCGTGCACTCGGCGGGTTTCGTGACGATCCAGGACTCCTTAGAGCGGCGATCGACTACTTGCAGATGGAGGAGGTAGCAACATGTCGATCCTAGTCAATAGACCCGACAACAAGCGGCGGCCACCCGATTGGAGATGGCAGCGTGCCACAGAAATCGTGCTAGAAGGCAGCCGCCTAGTCGCCGGACGGGATGATCAGATTGTGCGCGGACTGTGCAACTTCCGCCGGAAGCTCGATCGAGTCTCCACGGACGATCAGCAGCTTGCGTTGCTTGACGAGAATCCCGCCCTTTGGGAAGCACACAACATGTACGTCGGCGAAGACACGCCTGTCGAAGCCCGCTGGGAGCTGGAAGCCTTCTTGCTGTGCCACGAGTGGCAACCGCACGAGGTAGCCGCCCACCTCGGGATCGATGAGGCTGTCGTTATTGCGTACGAGAAGTGCTTCTACGATGTGACTAGCCGACTCCAATATCAGAGCCTGATCCTCCATGCAGTGATCGGTAGAGCTGTGCAGACCGGCCTTGCGGAGCGGCAGCATGACTGTCTCTGGAAGCTCTTCGGATATTGGGGCGGGCCGCTGGTTCTGGACGCTTACATCCACAAGTTCAACCGGCCACAGCGGCCAGAGACAGTGGATGGCGTGGGTGCGTTCAACAACGACTGTGTCCGACACATGCTGGGGACGAAAGCCCTGGTGTCGGCAATGACAATGCCGGTAAACTGGAACACCCAGACCGAGATCCTTCACCTCTGGAAAGAGCTGATGATGCTCGAGCTCCAGGCGGGACAGGCCGGCGGCGGCAGTGACGCTTACTACCAAAACATCGATGCGATGGTGGCTTGCTTCCAGTTCCTGAAGTATCGCCCCGGCGTCGACCCCGCACCTACCAACCGTGCAGCCCGGCTTGAAGAGGGCGGCGTGCGGATGCGGGCTGACGAGCTGGCGATGATCGGAATGGGTAAGGAGCCACAAGGCTTGGAACATCTCGTAGCAGGACTGACATTCCCCGCGAAGGGAGAAACCGATGAGCAAAATGCCCAGACTAACTGAGAAAAGCGAGAAGCAAGTTAGCGACGCGCTTTCGAAGGCAGCTGCGCTGACGAACGATGGCATGGCGCCCGACGACGCGATCGTTAAGGCTGCAACGGATGCTCAGCTGCCGGCCGGGCAGGTGCGACTCATGGTCCGCGCCTTCAACAACGGCCGGAGCCTGGGGCACATCCGTAGCAATGACAGCCTTGCGGAGAAGGCCGCCTCGTTCGATCTCGCCAACGCCTCCACTGTTCTCGAACGGATGTTTCCGTCCGAGGTCAAGACTGCTGCGGCACAACAGCACAGCGAAGCCATCTCGAACGACTACAACATGTCGCCACAGGGATGGCTGAAGCGCCGAGCACAGGCTCGTACTCCGGCGATGGAAAAGGACGCCGGCGATGGGATGTGCTCGATCTGCAAGAAGCCCACGGAGCCCCGCGAAGGCGAGGGCTGCCACAAGTGCTGCCAGTGCAAGACGGCAGAGGCGTATCCAACATACGAGCACCGTGCGGAGAAGAAGGCGGTCTCGAAGATGTTGGACATGCGGCGTGAGCACGAGCAGGCCCGCGGACGCGTAGCCAAAGCTGCCTACGACGTGACCAACGGCATCGACAAAGTCGCCAACTACTTCCGCGACCCCACATCGCTGCCCTGGCAGTCGGTGTGCAACAACATCACTATCGTCTACGGCAGCGTAGGCGAGAAGTTCATGGACAAGGTCGCCGCCGACCACAAGGTCGTGCTGAAGCGGGACGGCTTCAAGGGCCACGCGGTCAACTGGAAGCTGGCACCGTACTCGCTGATCAAGGGCGCTATTGACGCCATGACAGAGTTCAAGGGTGCCAAGGCAGACTTGGAGCAGTTCGAGAAAGATGCGGCTGTAAAGCATGCGGAGAACATCCGCCCTTTTGCAGAAACCCGCGCTACTCCCGTGATCACCGGCTCAGTCTGGGACAATCGATCGCTGAATAAAGAAGCGGTTGGTATGCTCGGATTCGGCATGGCTGGTGCTGTTGGTGGGACTGCGCGGGGTATGGCTGAGAAGCTGGTGCCTAAGTCGACTGAGGCTCTGGTGCAGGACCGTCTGCAAGAGCTGTCGTCGCCGAAGCACGAGGATAAGCTGCGAGCCATCCGGGCGCAGACGATGATCCACGAGATGATGGCATCTGATCCGATCATCAGTGGGTATCCGCAGAACGACATCCTCGACGCGTTCAACCACCTGAGCGAGGTGGCACCGCGAGCGATGCAGCACCGCGTGATGGCACAGTCGCTGATCCGCAAGTACCTCGAACAAGCGACAGCACTCGATCCGTTCGACACGGACCAGATGCTCGACATCGAGGGCAAGATGGTTCGGCGGGATATGCCGGAAGCGGTGACAGGCCACTTCTCGCCAGGCGGTATGCGAGAGCTCGGCCCGCCGCTGCCGAAGCCGGACCTCAAGATCTCGGGTCCGCCGATTTCGCCCAAGCCGCCTAACCCAGTTGATACAGCATTTCCGAAATAAGGACTAAGGCTATGCTACCTGACGTAGACTTCAATGCACTGTCCTACGAGGACGGGCGATCGCTGGTGAAACAGGCCGCGATCGAGAAGGAAGCTGTGCCAGAATGGCTCTCCAATATCGGCAGCGGTATTGCTGAGAACGCTCGCGGTGTCGGTGACATGGCGTCGCGTGCCGGCAACTACCTTGCGGATACTGGCCGCGAATGGGCGTCTGAGGCCAAGCAGCTCGGAAGCAACATGTACGGTCTCGGCCAAGAGTGGGCCAACAAGCTGCCGGGCGAACTCGAGCGGCTGTACGCTGAGCATCCCGAACTGTTCATGGCCGGTGCTGGTGCCCTCGGTGGTGCCGGTCTCGGCGGTGTCTCGTCGCTCTGGCAGCCGCGTGGACGACGCAACGTCCTCGGCCGGGCGCTGACGGGCGGACTTGTCGGCGGCGTGCTCGGTGGCGGTGCCGGTGTTCTGCGTGGCTATCAGAAGTCGCGTGAATCGGAGCCGTACGAGAACCGGCTGCAGGATCTCGCCGAAGAGCAAGGCGTACTGCAGAACATCGAGAAGGGTAAGGTCCGCAACACGAGCAAACCCTACGAAGCCCAGACCGTTGCCGAGAAGATCAAGGCCAGAGACCCGTCGGTCATTACCGACGCGTTCTCCGACACCGAAGGGCTCGGCGCGAATACCGACACGCTCCTGCGGGCTGGTGGCGCAGCTGCGCCGTGGGTGGCAGATGCTGCATTGCAGAAGGTGCCAGGCGTGCGGCGTGCAGGCGTGTACGAGCAACTAGCCAAACCAGAGGGGCGACAGCATCCTGGCTTGGCCAAGCACGAGACGAATCTGAACGCCATCCGCGAAAAGCTTGAGGGCACGACGCGAAGTCCTCAGCATCGTGCACAGGTGTTGCAAGAGCTGACAGGCGGCAAGCCCGACCTGGCTACCAGAACAGACAAGCTCCTTGGTAAGGCGATGCCGGAAGATGCGAAGCTGCGACAATGGCTCCGCAACCGCTCCGAGACCGAGCGGCTCTCGAAGCTGGTAGAGCAGCGAGGTGGCGAGGGTGCCTACAAAGACATCCACGAACGCCATCGCAGCGAGCTCGGCAGCCAAGCTAGTCGCGCCTCAGCGAAAGCGGACGCTGCAGTAAAGGCACTCGCGAACGCCGAAAGCCAACTGGTTGGACTGCGGGCACAACGTGATCAGGCAAGAGGAGGCCCCGGTGGTCCGTCTGCTGAGGCGATCGCGAAGCTCGAAGACAGGGTCGAAAAGCTCAAGAAAACCGTACCGAAGCGGAAAGACGTTGCAACGCAGCGGCAGAAACGCCATGGCGATGTCAAACCGTGGGGCGGTGAGAAGGGCGAGCAATCGCGCGTAAGACCCGCCAAGAAGGGTGAACCGCGAACACCGTCGCTCCGTCCTGGTGACGCAAAACGGTTGCGAAGGCCACGAGGCCGCGTAGCTCGCGGGCTCAAGGGCGGACTGTCGACAGCCGGCTTCTTCCTGCCAGAGATCATCAGTACAGTCCGCAAGGGTGCAACCGGAGAAGCCTCGGCTGCCGAGCAACTAGCGGCCAAGATGCGGGCTGAACGGATTGCAGCCAACCAGGCCGAGCAAGAGGCACTCCAAGAGCAGCTGAAATTGCTCAACCAACAATAACGAGGTACCCATGGCAATCACGAAACTCATTACGCCGGGATCGCAGGAAATTCACGAGCCTGTAGTCCAGATGATGAAGGTCGCTAGAAACGGGCTGAAAGGCACCGATCTGCACAACTTCATCAAGCGGGCCTCAGTGCAGTTCATCGACAAGGTGGCCAGCATGCGATTCGGGCCGGGCGAAGTGCCGGTGCATCTGATCGCCATGGGCGCCACCGAGTTCTACGGTCCGAACCGCAACGGCGACGGCTTCCGTGAATCCGTCTGTCAGGAGTACCATCCGACGTTCAAGAAGTACGCTCGCTGGTACCGCGATCACGACAACAAGGATCAGAGCAAAGGCCGCGGAATCATCAAGGCATCGGCCTACAACGGCCGCATGCATCGCGTAGAGCTGATCGTCGCTCTCAACGGCACGAAAGAAGCCGCCGCACGTAACGGCGGGCTCGTCGCCGACGAAGAGATGGAGAAGCTGGCACGCGGCGAAGACATCCCGGTCTCGATGGCCTGCCGCGTCAGCCACGACGTCTGCTCTGGCTGCGGGAACAAAGCAAAGAGCCGCGCGGAATACTGCGGCCCGGAGATGTGCAAATATGGTGGATGCCGAGACAACCTGGCCAAAACCTTTGACGACGGCCATACCCTCCACGTCGACAACCCGGACCCGTGCTTCTTTGATATCTCTAAGGTATTCCGCCCAGCGGATCGGATT
>Ga0180434_10001784_pt1 | contig 30153 bp, 43 predicted proteins | sample SS_ome_7_FD_132453 | JGI IMG/M metagenome (GOLD analysis project Ga0180434, IMG submission 132453) | Hypersaline lake sediment archaeal communities from the Salton Sea, California, USA - SS_1_D_2 metaG | ecosystem: Environmental > Aquatic > Non-marine Saline and Alkaline > Hypersaline >... | reverse complement strand
GTGTATTCGTACGGGTCAAAGCTGTAGTCTGGCTTTCTCCAGTAAGTGCTTATCGTGCTAACTGGGTTCTCGATCATGTACGGCACCTCTGCCCATTCGCAGAACTCAGCGGCTGTAGCAAACAGGTTTATGCTGCGAGCCAGGCTCCGCAGACCTTTTCCCTTGAACCACCTCGACCCACTTACGGCAAGGTGATCGCACGGCGGGAATGCTGACACAAACTCAATCCGATCCCTGTCGAACGGTGCCACCCAAGGCATGGACAGGTCGTAGTTGACTTTGAAAAAGCCATCCTGATCAGTGACTCCACTGTTCGATATGGCCTGTGGATGCTGGTTGTCGACTATCCAGCACTCGTAGCCTGCGTCTCGCCACGGAATAAGCATATTCCCAGTAAGGTCAAACAGGCTAACTGCAATCGGTCTCATGCCAGCTTCCCATGCTTGTGTTGCCGTCCTTCGTTGACGAGCATCTTGTCAGCGATGACGTGGTCGATCGGTGCGCCGTCGATGCGATTGTCGAGGTGCAGAATGCGAATGATGGTGTCGGCCAGTTCCGCTTTCTGACCGCTGTGCTCGGGGCACTTGTCGTCGGGGCCAGGCTTCCGAACCGCTTCCACGAACTCGCCCAGTTCCGAGATGATGAGTCCGACTTGAGCTAGCGTGAAGAGGCGTTCGATGGTTGCGTGCGCTCGGCGTGAGGAATCTGTGGTCGTACCGTTATGGGCTAGCCTAACAGCGCAATCGACGACTTCGTGCAACTCGTCAACGTCCTCCTCGAAACCCTTCTCACGTGCCCATTCGCGGATGGAGTCACCAGTAACAGCGTTGAGGCCGAATTTCTTGATCATGTCGTATTTGTCTTGACGTGTCGTCACCAATCTATCTCCTCGTCTGGAAGTAGCAGCCCTGACACCTGTTCTGTGATGCCAAGGTTGCGGTCTGCGTAAAAGTTATGAAAACGAATAGCACGGTACTGTTCGTGCCACTTAGGATGCTTTGCTCGCCATTTGTCCTCGTCAGCTTCACCCCCGTTGTGATGCAATCCGATCAATTTCCCTGGGCACTTCTCTTCACGGAACCGTGGGTAGTGCTGGATTTCGTAGGTGTACTCAGCTTCTTTCCCTCCATAGATGGCCGTGACCTCGACCCAGAGAAACCAGTAATCAGGCCACTCGGTGACATCCATGACGTAACACTCGGTATTAACTACGCTCACTGTCGATTTCCTCGTCAGCCCCTTCCGTGACGTGCTTTCGAAAAATCTGGTTAAAAACAGTTGCTGATCCACAACCTCGGACGCGATTCGCAGTTGCCAAGTCATTCGGCACCCACGAAATGCAGTGATACTCGACGTACGTCTGCCACGGCTCGTGAATTACGGACTCGATGCGCACGATCATGTGCGGGTCGGTACGGTCGCGATAGAGTTGTCGAGGTTTCATGCCGCACAGTTTCTCATAAGTTGCAGAAATGTCAACCTAGGTAGCATGAATGCGACCAAATCCCATTGAAGTAAATCGACCGTCTGAGTTATATCTGAGATAGAGGGGCCACAACATTCGAGGGAACCATGACAGATCAAGAGTTTGCCAACAGTCTGGCAAAAAACATCAACCCTTACATCGACATTCCAGTGGCCACTGAAGCGATGGAAGAGGATTGGCTTACGCTGGCCCTGACTCCGGTCGTGGGTTTTGTTCCAGCCAAGTATCGAGATGTGATGCTGAGCGTCTCAGACGGCATCGACGACAGTGAGATCGCAGTCGCCAAGGAGTGGCTGCTGAACATTATCGACGACAAGTTGCCAATTCCGTTCTTCACTCGGGAATTCAAGTCCATGCTGCTCGATCAGATTGTGGAGCAGATCACCAAGTACCTGAAACCTGGGGTCGCGTTGTCAGCATGAACCAGTACATCTTTTTCGCAGCAATCGCAGGTCTGGCTCTATTCAATATCCCATGGTCGAAATTGGGGTATCTGCGAACGCTTGCAGGGAACCTATTGAAATCAGAGAAGGGAGGTGATCTTGAATCTCCGTGGGACTCGGACGAGCCTCCTTGTGCCGATACCCAACGGTGGGCCAAAGCTGTCGATCAGCACTGTCCAGCAGCCTCCTCCTCCGATAAGTGGCAGTACCTGATCGACGGCCTAAGCCCTATCCAAGCCGCAACCAAAGCACAGCAGCCCAAGGAGGAAGGATGAAGCAATTCATCAATGGGCTCTGTGTCGGGCTGCTCCTTGCGAGCGTTCTCGAAAACGGCCTGCCCAACATTATTCCGATCCCGGACATCATCCCCAGTAGCGCACCGTTCGAGACGGATGTGCCGCGCTGCCTGGCGATCTATGAGTCTGGCGAGACGCATACACTTCCAGCGTCCAAGCTCGACATCTTGACCGGGACCAAGTTCCGTCGCTGGTGCTCCGAGAATGGCTGGGAGTTCAAGAGCTGGGACGAGGAAATCACCATCGAGCGTGCCGACGAATCGTGGAAGAAAGCGCTGCAGGTGGAACGTACCGATACGCCATGGCTCGTGTTCTCCAATGGCAACACAGGGGGATCTGTGCCGCTACCGAACGATGCCGATGCTGCGATTGAGCTTTTGAGGGAGCACACGAAATGAGTTTCAGGAGCTACATCCCCAGCAAAATGAAGGTGATCGGTGACCACAATGCTGATGTTGTGGTGCGAGCCTACGCCGAGAATCCAGAGTATGGTCGCGGTTTGGACCCAGACTGCGCTGAGCCACTTGAGGGATTTGGCACATCGTTCAACGCCATGATTCCACGGGAAGAGTGGAACGAACGTATCGAGGAGATGGAACGCAAGAAGATGCGCCTACCTGACCTCGTAGATGATCTCAAGGCTCGTGGTGAGTGGGATGGCCCGCGTGTGCTTAACCAAAGTCGCACAAATTACTGTTGGATTAATTCGCCAGTCCACGCTGTGATGCTCACACGCGCTAAGCAAGGCGAGAAGTATGTTCCGCTATCTCCAGCTTCTGTCGGCGCCAAAATTAAAAACTTCCGCAACGTCGGAGGTTGGGGAAGCGAGGGTCTGAAGTACATCCGCGAGCATGGTATTGTTCCGCATGAGTTGTGGCCCGCCAATGCCATTGACCGCAGGTACGACAATAGCGAGTCAGATGCCGCTAGAAAGCATTTCAAGTGTGATGAGTGGTGGCTGCTACAGCCCCGCAATCTCGACCAGATGATGAGTTGTCTGCTTCAGAACATTCCAGTCTGCATTGGTCTGAATTGGTGGTCTCATGAAGTGACGGCAGTGGCTCCGGCAAGGGTCGGTGAGAACTCCTATGGAATAATTTTTGACAATTCCTGGGGAGAGGGTTATGGGGACAAGGGCCGTGGGTTGCTAAGAGATTCAAAAATGCTACCTGACGACGCGGTGGCACCCCGGACAGTAACAGCGAGTGATTGGAAATAGGAAATCAAATGAAACAATTCATGACGTTTTTGTGCTTTTGTGTGGCGTGGGCTACTTACGATACGGCTTCGACTCCGAAGCCTAAGTCAGCGGTCAAATTTGACAGCGACCGAGAGATTGTGCAGCAGCCAAAAGATGACCTCTTTGTGGTGCAGATTCCAGATGTGAGCGACACAATCGCCAAGGCTGTAGCTGAGTGTCAGTGTGAGAACTGCTGCGACTGTGATGCCAAGCTGAAGGATCTGGAGTCGCGAATCGCCGCACTTGAAGAGAAGTGCGACAAATGCTGCCAGGCTCCACAACCGCTTCAGGGCACATACCACCCAGCGGGCGCTAAGACTTTCACGCTCAATGGTACGGTTTACAACTTCAAGGATTACGTGGCACGGCATACCGATCCGAGGAAATCGATCTATGACATTGCAGCTGGCATGAGTCTGGATCAGCACTTGCGAGATCATGGGGCTTCCGACTTCGGGCAATTGACCATGAGCGAGAAGGCTCAACTGCACACGGCCCTGCATCATGCAGGTGTAGAGCCAGAGGGTGAGTTCACATACACGCAGAAGTCAGTTCCAAGACAAACTGTGCAGCGATCCACAAGAACTTACAGTTCTGGCGGGTGTGCGAACGGTCAGTGTAGCCAGCCACGTGCGAGACTATTCGGGAGGTGGCGCTAATGGGCAGTGCAGCACTAGAGCGGGCAGCACGCGACTTCGTTGAGGGCAAGCAGCTTGACGAGACAACGTCGGAGGCGGTGCGGAGAACAATCAACGCTGCCGACCGATTCGTTTCCATTAACAAGTCGTCGTCTCTGGTCAAGGGTTACGGCAAGTCGCCAGAAGCAATTCAGCGCCGTCTCAGGAACAGCATGAAACGAGATGCCACCAAGGCACTTAAAGCTGAGTCTGGGATTCTGTTGTGGCTTCTGTCTCCGCTGATCAGGTCGCTGGTGCAGAAATTGGTTGATGCAATTTTGGATGAACTTTTACCGCGAGGCGTAGAAGGATAGGGGGCCATGGACGAAGGGCAAGAAAAGGCTGTTAGCAAAAATTTGCGAACAATGTGGGATTTCCTAGCCGATGTCGCGAAGACCCAGGGCGTCACTGCGATGATCCTAATTTACGTGATCTGTGTTGGCCAGCCAGCAACACACGAGCGTCAGTGCAGGGCTGTTGAGACTATTGCCGAAAATCACGCCGCTGCCGTGAACTCTGTTGTAGCTGCTTTCCGCGAGGAGCAGGCCAAGTGCGACGAAAGAAACCAAGAATTGATGCGCGAAGTGTTTCGAAGTAGAGGCTTCGCAGGAGAGTGGGAACCAGCAAGGGACTTGCCATGAGCTTAACCTACAACGACATTTCCGCACTCTAGCTGGAGGCACTAATGCAATTACTCTCCGCACAACCCGATTTCATTATCACCGACGAAGACGGTATCCTCATCGGATCTTCTGGCGGTACGTCTCTGCTTACGGGGGGAACTGAGGGTCAAGCCCCAATTGTTCAAGGTGACGGATCTGTTGCTTGGGGTGCGGCTGGTGCTTCGTCGTTAAGCGAGTTGGATGAATGGGATGGTACTTATTTGACTGTTCCACCCTTGATTGTCAACAAGTCGGGACAGCTCAAAACGATCACGATTGACTCAGGTGCTCAAAGAATCAGTGCGGGTAGCGGAGCACAGTTTATCCTTGGCAGTACGAGTCTTCCGACATATTTGGATGGAAACACTGTTACGGCTCGTGACACTTTTATTGTCCAGCAACAGGGAGGAGTCGCGGGCACGGACGAGATCCAGATCTACCATGACGGTTCAAACGCCTACATTGATTCTCAGTCCGGTTTGATAAGGATCAACAGCACTTCGAATACTGAATTACAGATCAATGGTTCCACGAATTGGACCTTCAAATACAACTCACTTCAAGCCTCTAATTCTGCAACTCGCGATTATGCAATTCTTAGGGCTGGAGGGGCTGGTGACTTGATTCTAGGAGCGGATCAAGGTGATTTAATTCTACAACCAGATGGGAGTGCTCAAGGCGATATTTACCTTAAGCAAGATACTCACCTTGAGGGGACGTTAAAAGTCCTCCAGCCGGGAGGTGTTGCTGGTACTGATGAGGTTCAGATCTACCATGATGGAACAGATGCTTATATTGTTCCCCAATCTGGAGATTTACACTTTTCGACGGGTGCTTCGGGGCCGCGTGTCACACTAGCTGGAGAATTCTCGAACAATCAAGGCGTAACAGACGGGGAAATCTTTGGCGAGGACGCTGTTGTCAACGGGTCGTATGGTGTGGGAGTTGGTCATGCCGTGACTGCTGGAGAGCGTTGTGTTGTGGCTGGCTGGAACGCACGAGGCACATCCAGAGATGTTGTGTTAGGTCATAATACGATTGCGACAAGTGCCACAGGTCGCAATGTCCTTGTAGGCCACAACGTCAATGTGAGCGGCGCTAGTTACGCCTGCACATTCTTAGGGTATGAATGCGGCGGAGCTAGTGTAAACAGTGCTATTGCGATTGGATATGGTTCGCAAGTGACTGCGAACTCACAATTTGTAGCTGGATCAGATTTTGCACCGACGACTGATGTCTATTTTGGACGAGGTGTTGTGCATGCCACTCCAGTAGACGCGACAGTTCATGGAACAGGTGGTTCTGGAACTGATGTTGCCGGTGCTTCTCTCTACCTTGCGGGGGGCAAGGGCACTGGTTCAGGGGCTGGTGGCAGTTTGATCTTTCAAACAGCCGCAGCAGGTGCCTCTGGATCAACCTTAAACACACTCACGACACACGTTGAGATCAATAGTGACGGTCTCATCATTTTACCAACAATTCCAACTTCCGATCCCAGCGTTTCTGGCGCGTTGTGGTCGGACGGCGGGACACTCAAAGTGAGCTAATGAAGACTCTCGAACTCAAACAAACGGAACTCAAGATCAATCAGGATGGCAATGCCAGCTACAAGGATCTGATCTTGCTCTGTGTGAACGCACCCAAGCAGGGTGGATTCACGATCACCGAAATCAAGTCGCGTCTAGAAATCGTGGATGCGGTTGAAAAGGCCGACGGTTCTCTTCAGTTGGAGAATTCCGCAGCACAACTACTCCAGGAAATCGTATCAGAATTCAAATGGGGCAGTGTCCATGCCGACATTGTCCAGTTTGTTGAAGACGTCCAGAACATGAAGGAACTTTCATCATGAAGACTGTCGTACACATCATGATCGTCGAGGACATTGCGGACGAGGATCTTCAAACGGTTCTCGACGAACTTAAAGTCGTGACTCCCTCAAAAGGGACGGTGACCGCAAATCCAATCGCCGGTATGCCTCAACAGGTTTGGGATGATACGGAAGACGCTTGGGCAGACGCTCTGGGTTGGACCGAGACAGTGCCTAATCCAAACTTCGATGCCGAGCAACCCGTTTCCGAACAGAACCCTGAAACGATCCCCAACCCAACAAGCAAACCGTGGAATGCCACGGTAGGTTGGCGACTACGCAGCGAGTTGTTGCTGCGTAACCGAGCCAAGAAACTGGCTCGCACTCAGGCTGAATCCACAGTTGACTCTAGCGTCGACCAAGCCGACGCTGCAATTACTGTTATCGATGGAAATGAGTAATGGCAACCCAAACCGTTACCTTTGCGTACCAGACCGGCAAGACGTTGACACTGAAATTATGCTCGCTCGACTCCGATGCGATTGTGGATTCAGTGTCAGCGACAGAACGCGCCACGGATCTGGGAACATACGAGGCAGAGTTCACAGATGTTGCTGCTGGCACATACCGGTCCAAGGTGTACATCGGTGCTGTTCCGTACGCTAGCGGGTTCGTGCGGTTGACGGCTACTACAGACACGTTTGAAGTTACGAACGATCCAATAGTCAACCTCAACGTCACAGTCGCCCCTCTCCAGGCCACGGCACCACAGCGAGTCAACGGTACGACAATCACGTACTTCGTTGGCGAAGTCACGTCCCAGACCATAGCGATCACAGATGCCGACAACGCTGCTGTTGACCTCAGCGGTATTACACCACAGGTCGTGATCGAGTCACGACAGAACCGTGCAGACATCCAAACTGTGACGCCATCCGTAAGCGGCGCATCCAACAATCAAATCACATTCACCAATAACTCTAGCGTCACGAAAACTGTCCGTGAGCTTTACTGGTCCTTGCGAGACACGTCAGATAGCAAGGTCTACGCCCATGGAATCGTTGACGTGAAGTACGCAACAGGTGCTGACAGTTAGGATTTTACTACACGTGTAGTAAAATCACTTCTTCTCCAGCGTCACCTTGTATCCCGCCGACTCCAGGCACTTCACCGCAACCTGCGGATTGTCTTCGATAATCGGTATCGCGACTTCAGAGATAGCATCGAGCAGTTCTTGTTTGGACATTTCCTTGACTGGCTTGCTGGCGACTTCCTTGATTCTTTGTTCGCGGCTGGCCAGTTCTTCCAAGCATGTCAAAGTTTTAACCATGATCCATGCCAGTTCTGTTTGCCTGATGCGACGTGCCATGTCACCGCGTAATACTCGAACATGGTCTTGATTTGTATCGTTGATGTACTCGCTTAGAATTCTCGGCAATGCTTCCGGCCCGCCAATCATGTCAAGCGTTGCAGCGCACCACTGAGCCATTGCCTTGGCATCCTTGTCTGATGCGATGAGCATGCCTATGCGTGTGCCGAAGTTGAATTTTCGGTATCCCTCATTGCGTCTTCGGTACTCATCTTCGCAGACACTACAGTGCCCGTGCGACTTGACGTAGCTAGCCTGGTATCGAATTTTGCCACACAGAGGGCACTCTCTGCGATTCGCTCTTGCCATAAATTCCAGTTCCCGTGGTATGTTGCAGTAATGCGACCAACACAAGGGGTAGTATAGCATGGCAGCAGAGATTTCAGGTACGTTTACGATTGCTGACGGATCGTTAGACCAAAATGTTCTAAGCTCTGGAACGCAGATTCCAATCTCGAAGATTGCTCAGAAGTCGGCGGCGATCACACGCATCAAGCTCACAGATCTGCGAAAGACTGACGGTACGTACGATGACGTGCTGCCAGATTCAACCACAACTGGAGACTCGTTCCTGTCTCTAGTTGGTGGGACGCACGGCACCGCTACGCCGATGGTTAAGACAGCTGACTTCAAAACAACGTCTGGAACGCAGTCGTGCAGGTTTCAAGCTGACATACCGGCTAACTACGACGACGAAGAAGACATCTCAATCCGCATCCGTGCCCGTCTCCAGAACGACGCTGACACATCGAAAACGATCGACGTCCTCGCCTTCTTGGAGGATGGCGATGGAGCAGTCAGCGGATCTGACAAATGCACCACAGCGGCACAGACGCTGACAACAAGTTGGGCAAACTACACGTTCGCGATCACATCAACAGGCGTGTCTGCTGGAGATTCGTTCGATATTCAGATTGACGTCGCACTCAACGATGCTGCTTCCGGTTCAGCCGTGATCTGCGAAATCAGCAAGATCGAGCTTTTAACGGACAACCGTGGATAAGAAATCAAGACCAAAATTAAAAAAATGCGGAAATAGCCAAGAAATGTTATTGCTATAAATCGCGTATTTTTCGGAACATGACAGTATGGCAGATATGCAACCTCCTACAGATCCAAATCCGCAAGCTGGTGTTGAGCCACAACAGGCTCCACCTGCCGAGCACCAACCATCCATTATGGAGGCTGTTCGCAAGCGCTACGAAGTCCCAGAGGATGTCACCGAAGACGAGTTCTTCGATCAGTTTGACAAGGGACTGAAATATCAGCAAGAAGCGGAAGAACTCCGACAGCAGTTGGCACTGTTGCAGCAGAAGCAACAAGCCGCACCGCAGCCTGAGCCGACTCCTGCTCCAGAGCCAAAAGAAAATGTGGAGCCTCAAGAGCCCACGTTCGAGATTGACCCAGAGATCCGCAAGATCGCTGACATCCCAAAACTGAGCGACTACGCACAGGACATGGTCAGTCGCGGTTGGGTGTATCAAGATCCCGAGACAAAGATCTGGACAGCCAAAGAGCCACACCTGGCACCGTTTGCCGAAGAGGTGAACAAGCACTACATGGCTCGCCAGAACTTCAGCAACAAGTTGTTTCAGAATCCTTGGGAGTTGATCCAGAAGGGCGCTGAACCAATTGTGAAGCAGAACGCATACGAGCTTCGCAAGAGCATCATGGATGAGATTTCCAAGATGATCGAAGACAAGCTGGGTGCTAGCCAGCCATCCGATCCTCAGCAGGAAATCACCGTCATGGACTTGGTCGCCAAAGAGGCGAACGAGAACCCAGCCAAGTTCTACGCATTTGAGAACGGCCAGTGGAAATATGGCGAGAACGGCAAGCCAGTGATGACTCCCTACTCTGAGGCGTTCAACGAGCACGCCAAGTATCTCTCAGAAGCTGGCCTTCAAGATCCTCAGAAGATCTTTGATGCAGCGAAGGCTTACGCCGAAAGGGCCGTTGCCGCCGCAAAGAAGCCAGAGCCTGAACCGGAACCAGTCCAAGATTCAGGCGACAAGAAGCAGAACTTTCTGAAGCGTCAACGGGCAAACGGAAACGCTCCAGTCAATCGAATCCAGAATCTTCCTGGCCGCGAGGTTCCAGAGATTTCCACGCCGACCACTAACCGCAAGGGCCGTGGTATCGAGCTTTACAAAGAAGCAATCGCCAAGCAACAGTAAGGGGCAATAAATGGCAACCGTTCTTCCATCAACAGTTACTGCGGCTCTGTCAGTGGTCAACACGACAGCGCCCAAGTATTTCAAGGAAGAGTCCGACCTCACAATGCGGAATCGCGTTGTGCTGGCTCTTATGGAGAAATACGGCGTTATCGAATACAACGCCAATATCGGACACTCCAGCGTCTGGACTGTCAAGTACAAGAATCCGACGACCTCGCCGTTCACGAATCGGCAGGACATCCGCTTCGGTGCTTCTCAGAACCGTAAGCAGTTGACAATCGAGCCTCGCTACTTCCTCGGCACTGAATCGCTCAGCTATCATGAAGCTCAGCAGAACTCTGCGACTGAACTTCAGATCGTGAGCCTGATGGACAAGAAGCAAGAAGACCTTGCGATGTCCATGAAGAACACTTTTTGCTCGAAGTTCTTTAATGACGGCTACACAAACACGAGTTGGTTCCACGGGATCGACTCTTGCATGGGCACTGGCACAACCGTCGCCGCCGACAAGGTCGCTCAGCCAAGTGATACCTACGGCGGGTTGAGCACTGCTCTTGGTGCTGTGGCATCAAGTTGGTCAAGCGACTTGGCAACATCGCCAAACGCCAACGCAGCCACAGACTGGCCTTTCGGTCAGGGTGATGCTCAGTACGACTACATCAGTCCGCTGATTCTCAATACGACCTCTACGAGCTGGTCGAACGGGACCGCCTTCGCTGATAACTGCGAAGAGGTCATGCAGTACATGAAGAACGCTCAAGACCACCGAGTTGGCAAGGAGATGCGAACCAATTCTCCATACGTCCACTTGCTGGCGAGCGACTACTTCAACTCATTCGAGGCGTTCTTCCGACCTCGTCAGGAAATCATGGTTCCTCTCGAAGCACAGGAACTTGGATTCCGCGACAACGTGTTCAACTTTGACGGAACCTGGGTGACTCCCGACTACGACGTTCCATCGTCTAGCGGTTACTACGTCTGCCCAGAACAAATGGAGTTCTTCACTCCAAACGCACAACTTTACGACGTGGAAGGCCCAGTGTGGAGCACGCCAGATCAGGCGTACTTGATGGTCTCCATCTGTGCTGGCAACTACCGCCTGCAACCACGCTTCCTTGGCAATTACGAAGAAGTCGCCTAATCAGGAGATCAGATAGATGGCAACATCACCAGTCAACCATACTGACTTAATCAACGACTCAGACGGCATCACAGATGACATGCTCGGTACTGAGCGAGAGTTCCAAGCGATCGACACGTCCACTGCCGGTGAGGGCAAGTCTCTCTGGCACCGTGGCATCATCAAAGCCGTGGCTGTCAAGAACCGCTCTGCCGGTGCTCTGACTGCTGGCGAGATCGTCACTTGGAACACTGACGTTACCGGACTCACAGGCGGGCCAGGCCATGCGGTTGAGGGCGAATGTGGGGCAGGGGCCATCGCTGCGGGGGTTGTTCCTTGGAACGCCCCTAGTGGCGGTTACGCTGTCGGAGACAACTTCTGGCTGATTCGCAAGGGTCCAGCTTACGTGCTCTCTGACGGTGGCGACGACGTTGCTGCTGGCGAAGAGTTCACGACCGGAGCTACCGGGTATGTCTCAGACGGTGCTGCCGGAACGAACCGTATCTACGGCATCATGATCGAGGCCATTGGTGCTGTCGCCGGTGCCGCCAAGAAGGCTCTCGTCAACTTCGAAAGCGTGGGGTAATAAATGGACAAGGGCAAGAAGTGCAGCGACTGCAAGCTGCCTAAGCAATCCGTCAACAACGTCAGCGGCAAGAACAAACTGGCCACCAAAGGCAAGTAGCCGTTGTAACAACTTGATCCTCATAGTTAGGGCCAGACGGCAATGTGTCGCTGGCCTTTTATTTTGCCATGAATGAACTGATTGAACACGACGTTTCGGTTGGCGACGAAGTCAACCTTAAGAACATTGTCAACATCACGTTCAAGGAACTTGGTGGTGCTGAGGAGTTTGGCAAACAGCTTGGCGAGAAGTTCAAGCAGATCATGAATGAAGATCTGTCTGGGCAAGGCGCCAAGTACAAGGAAGGCATCCAGAAGCTGCGCCTGCACTGGGCGAAGTATCTCACGTCGATGGTTCAAGAGAAGGATAGGCTCGAAGTGGACGCAGGTGTAACGAATCTTCCACCGGAGGAGCAGAAGGCAATCTTAGCTCCGCTGGTCATGGAGTGGCTGAAGAACGACGACAAGATCGGTCGCATGGTCATCGAGAACCTCAAGCGTGAAGACCCAGATTACTTCTACACGATGATCACGGAAGAGGCTCAGAAACTAATTGAGGTCGATGGAAGCGAATCAGACTCAGATTGATCGAGCTAGGCGGGCCGCTGCCGAGCTTGTCTATCGCTCCCGCGATGGCTTGGACATGTTCCGTGCGCTGAGTCCTGACATGAGTGATGGCTTCCCTGATCAGGTAGGGTTGTTCAAGGACAAGGCTTCGGAGTGTTTGGTAAGTGGCGGGAATCGCTCAGGAAAGAGTATGTGTGCCGCAACTCTGTTCGCGTCCATTGCCAGGGATAAGCCGATTACGGCGTGGAATGGTGAGAAAATCGAGACTCGCCTGCCACACCAGAAAGACCGCCTGCTTCAGATGTGGGTGATTGGCCTAAAGATTGAGCACTTCTCGACCATCTACCGCTTGCTGTTTCGGTCTGGAGTTTACAAGCGCATCAAAGACAAGGATACAGGGAAGTGGCGTGCGTTTCAGCCTTGGATAGAAGATGACGCCGATCGTAGAGATGAGTGTCGCGGATCATTTCCGCTGATCCCGCCGCATGAGATTGACCCAAAGTCGATGGCCTTTCATAGCAAGGCTAAGAATGAAATCACACACGTGCTATTGCCGGGCAAGGCTGAGATCTGGTGTTTCCCGTCAACGGCGAAAGAGCCTCGTCAGGGTGAACCTGTAGATGTGGTGTGGATCGATGAGGCAATCGAGAACCCCGACCACTACACTGAATGGTTAATGCGTCTGGCTGACGAGCGGGGCCGTATCTTCTGGTCGAGCTATCCGAACAAAAAGAACGAGAAGCTGATTGAGATTCGGGACCGTGCCGAGGAGCAGGCTCTCGAAGTGGAGCGCGGCATTCGCGACCATGTAGACACGAGTGTGTACAGCTTCACATTCGAGGGTAATCCGTACATTCCACGTGACGAGGTTCGCAAGGCCAGAGAGAGGCTGAGCGATGAGGAGTGGGCACGTCGTAACCACGGCCTGTTCCTGGATAGCGATTCCAAGATTTACCCGTTCTTCGACACCGACGTACACTGTGCTGTGCCGTTCGATCAGAATCTCGACGACAAGATTGCCAAGGTGTTGCGAGAAAACAACGGTGTGCCGCCGAATACATGGACTCACGAGTTGGTCCTCGACCCAGGTACGCAGAAGCCTGGCTTGCTGCTCTGCGCTGTGCCGCCTCCAGAACTGTGGATGGACCAGATAGAACCGCCTCTGGTTATCTACAAGGAGATCTACGAAGGTCGCATGAATGCGGATGACACAGCCCTAGCTGTGATGCAGGCTTTGCCGGATGCTACACAGTTGTACCGGATGATTATCGACAACCAGGCAGGTCGTCGTGTCCCAGAGGGTTTCAGCATCTCTGTTGCGACCAACTACCGTGACAAGTTCGACAAGTATGGAATTGAACCGGCTCTACTTGGCGATGCCAGCGGGTTCCATGTTGGCAATCCTGAGTTTCAAATCCGCAAGATGATGGTAGAGAGTGTGATGCAGTTGCAGTCGAACAGCCTGCCACGCCTGAGAATCGTCAAGGAACGTTGCCCTCACTTGTGTCGCCAGATGTCCGAGAATCGTTTTCAGGTGATCGGAGACTTCATTACGAACAAGGAACATCCACGAGAGAAGAACGACCTGCGACAGTGCTTGGAATACTGGATCGCATCCAAGCCGAAATACGTTCCCGCTGAGAAATATCGTGTTGCTATAAATCCGCTCGATGACGTAAAAGAATGGTTGAGGGGATTGTTCGACAAGGGCCAAGAAAAGAGTTCCAGATCCATCAACTTAGGACCAAAGCAATTCGCATAAGTGCAATCTATGGCTAAAGACAAAACCAACCCCGTTTTCCCACGATTCGTTCAGTACCTGCCCAATGGCACTGAGGACGACACACCCATTGCTGCGATTGTCGTGGCCCAGAAACCTGGCAACCTGTGTGTGCTGGCAACGATCCGCCCCGAGACATCTGGCTTGTTCCCGGTCGACGGCCTAATTCGCCACGTGGACGACCCAGATTTTGACGAGAGCCCAAGCCAGCGCAGTGAGTATGGTGCCTGGAGGGAGGCTCAATAGGTTGTCTGAACTGACCGTCATGGAGCGATTCCAGCAGCGAATGACCAAGAATTGGCTTGGCCACATAGAGAGTTCGCGCAAGAACTCTGCTCGTGAACGGTTCATGCAGATTGCTAAGCAGTGCCGCTCGTTCTACGACGGCGGCTGCGGCTTCATGTGGGGTAAGGACTGGTCTGAGGAGTATGGCACCGATGGTATCGGTGATCCCATGTTCAAGATCACGATTAACAAAGCTTACGAGCTGGTTGCGATCTACGGCCCTTACCTGTTCTGGGACTACCCCAACCGACATGTGCAGCCGTACGAGCCAATCGAGATCGACACTGAGTTCATTGACCGCATTGGTCAAACTGACCCGATGCAGGCCCAATTTCTCGGTCAATTGATGGATCAGCAGATCACGCAGAGCAAGGTGGCTGAGGTTCGCTCTGAGTTGATGGGGCGATACCTGAACTACAGTCAGCGTGAGCAGCGACAGCGACTGGCCGTGGAAGCGGCTACTGCGATTCAGGATGCACTGATCGAAGGCCGTGGGTTGCTGTTCCCTGAAACCTACGAAATGCCAGGCTCCACAAGGAGATTGACCGGTCTGTTTCGGGAGCGTAACGAAAACTTCTTCATCGATCCTGACTGCAATGATCCATACCTGCGCAACGCATCTTGGATCGCACGTCGTCACGTTGACACCGTCGAGGATGTCGAGGACCGCTTCAGCCTTGAACGTGGTGCTCTGAAGGAAAAGGGCACAGCTGAGAGCAACAAGTCTCGCGTCGAGAACGGCAGTAACAGCGACCGTATTAACGGCAAGACGAACGACCTGATCGTTTGGTACGAGATCTGGTCGAAGGGTGGTATTGGAACGCACCACAAGGGGATGGATAGCACTCTGGACAAGGATCTGGAGGAACTTCTTGGCAAGTACACCTATGTTTGTGTGGCAGTTGGCGTTGAGTATTTCCTGAACGCACCACCGAACGCCATCGAGGAAGAGTCAGACGACGACATCGCCTTGCGGTTTGCGTGGCCATTCCCAAGTTATCTGGATGACAGGTGGCCAGTTGGCGTCCTCGACTTCAACATCAATACACAATCAGCTTATCCGGTAGCCCTGCTGTCGACAGCACTGGGCGAGCTGATGACGTTGAACATTCTGGTGTCGGCAGCGGTTGAGAACTGCTACGAGAACCGACGTCAAGTGGTTGCCTATCTGAAATCGGCGTCCAAAGAGATCGAGTCTGCGTTTAACAGTGGAGTGGGCAACGTCTACATACCACTAGACGAGGTCAACAACTCGATCAATAACGTGGTCCAGTACCTCAACAAGCCGGGAATGAACAAGGACATCTGGGACGCGATCAGTTACGTCAGTAACATGTTCGACAAGCGGACTGGCTTGGTCGAGTTCATGTACGCGACACAGTCGACTCAGGACAGGTCAGCACGCACCACGGCAGCGAAGCAGGAAGCCGCAAGCATCCGTCCCGAGAAGATGGCCAGGGACGTGGCAGCATGGATGACGGAGTGTGCTGAACTGGAGCGCCTGCTTGCCACATTCGAGTTGCGTGGCAGCGACATCGATGTGTTGCTTGGCCCGATGGGCGCCTACCTATGGGACACCTACATCTACAGCGAAGACCCAGAGATTGTCACTCGCGAGATGACATGCACGGTCGAAGCCTCAGATGTGAAGCGGCCAAACAAGGAAGCCTACTTCCAGTCACTGTCTAGTTTGCAGCAGACGATGATTCCGATGTTGCAACAGGTAGCAGCATTGCGTGGCGACGAAGAGGGTGTGGAGCCACTGCGTGCGTTCGTGAAGTCGATGCAAGACGCAATGAATCAACGTGGCGAGGACTGGGGTAACATCCCAGCCTTCCAGCCGCCACCGCCTGATCCGCAGATCCAGCAGCTCGAAATGATGATGCAGCAGCTGGAGATGGAACTCAAGGGCGCTGAGGCTCACAAGAAGACAGCCGATGCTGCCAAGTCTGCCGCTGAAGCAGAGAAGACAGCAGCCGAGGCTAAGAAGGTTGGGCTGGAGCCACCGAAGGAACAACTTCAGTTCCAGTTCGATAGGGCTAAGGGTGAGTTGGAATTGTTGCAGAAGCAGGAGAAGCATCGCCAGGACATGGCACAGAGTGCTGCACAGTTTGCGATGAAGGGGGCCATGATGAATCAAAGTCGGGCACTGAAGGAGCAGGCTGAATGAGAATCAGTAGCGTTCGCCGCAAGATGATCGAAGCTGAGGTCGAGACGTGGCCTGAGTGGAAGCAGGAGTGGTATCACGATCTGCGTAAGCGCAACACGATTGTGATGGCTCACATGCTGGCCAATCGCCAGCCTCCACGCTGCCTGACGGACGATGTCCTGATGTCTGGCCAGCAGAAGATCAAGGACTTGCCAGACGACCGTCGCGAGTACATCTGCGGCAAGATCATCGAAAACGGCGGGACCGTGAACCCGGATGATGTGTACAAGCCTGGACTGGCAAGGTTCACTGGCGACCCAGAAGCATTGGTTGGGCATGGCGACTATTCCAGCCGAGTCCACGCAATTGCCAAGAAGCGTAAGGCCAAGATTCTCGGCCCTGTGAGTTGCGACTACACGGAAGAGATTCGAGACGACAAAAAGCCTGTTCACAAGGTTCACCCCAGAATTGTGGAGCGGAACATGGAGCAGGCCATCAAGGAAAACCCAGACTTAATCGCCAAAAATCGGCGAGAACTTCGAGAGTCCATCATCGAAAAACACTCGGCAAAGGAGAAATAGATGGCAGCTATCAAAACTGACAACGTTGTCAAGCGCATGAAGGACATCACACATGATCCTCGGCTTGGACGCATCATCGGCAACCAGTTGATCTCGTTGGTCAATGGTGTCGACTCTGTCGCATTCACCGTAGGAACCGAAGACGGTTCCAACGTGATCAACGTCGCCATGCAGGCATCTGACGTTGAAGGGAATGACATCGCTGAGCGGTGCATCTTCTTCGTCGGGCTGTTTGCTGACGCCAATGGTGACGCCTTCCAGACTGCGGAGGATTACACCATCGCAGCCGGAACCGATGGCGACGTACTTGAGCTTGTCGCTGACAAGCTCCTGGTCGTGATCACAGAAGCCGACGGTGATGCCGACGTGGACTTCACGCTGACTGGGGCTGGCACGAGCTACCTGATCGCGTTTGGCCCAACTGGCAAAGTGATTGGAACGTCAGCAGCCATGACACACGCCGCGTAATTAACCGAGGAGCGACCATGCTCAAGAAAGCTGAAAGCGTTCTTGGCAAGCACGACGCAGCCGTACTCGAAGATCTTATCAAGAGAGTCGAGGCGTTGGAGAGTGCCAAGACAACCACGACCAAGAAGACCACAAAGAAGGTGAGTACCAATGGGACTAAGTGACGCTGGGGTTGCGAAGTACACGCTTTCGTTGACTAATGTTGTGGCGACTTCTGCGGGCTTCAAGATGAAGCGCACTGCTCGCATTGGCAACAAGTCTGGCGGTCAGATTGTGGTTTCCTTTTACGAGGCGAACAATCTGTCGTCAACTAAGACGACCTGGGATGCCGGTGACGCAAGCGACTTGACCATTCCAGATGGTGAGTCTAAGGCTGTGCCGTCTTCTCTTGAGGCGTGCGAGTACGTTGTCTTGGTTGTTGCATCAGGGACACCATCAGTAACTGTCGTTACGAAGGATTGACGTGACTCGACGAACATGGACACGACCGGAATATAACACGGAATCGGAACTCTTAACATTCCGTGACCTGTTCGATCATGTCGTGAATGCGTTCGATGATGATCAGTTCTCCGCTGGTGATCGTGCGTACCGGCAAGCCATGCAGGCATGCCGAGACGCATATCGCGAGTTGGCATCACAGCACGATTGGTCGTACCTGAACCGACGATCGCAAGTCCGAATCGAGGCTCCGCAAACTACCGGGACGATCGCCTACGATCACACTGGTGGAACGTATGAGAGAGAGCTGACTCTGTCCGGTGCAACGTGGCCATCTGATGCGCGTTACTACAAAGTCGAGATCGACGAGGAAGTCTACGAGATTGCCGAGCGTAAGTCTTCTACTGTTGTGACGCTGCGAGAGGACACGAATCCTGGATCTGACATCGCTGCTGGCACGAGCTATAAGTTGTTCCGGCAGCAGTATCCAGCACCTGCCGATTTTCGCACGGGGTCGCAACCATGGCAATTATCCGAGCGATTCTGGAATCCATCCTACGTGCATCCGCACGAATTGCAGGCTTGGGATTCCAATGCCGTCATTAGCTTTGACGAACCGCGTGTCTACACAGTTCGCAGCGCCGACGACGCCTATGCTCAGATGGTGTTTGAGTTCTCGCCAGTGAGCGACCAGTCGCGTCTGTTCGACTACGTGTACAAGGCACAGCCACGGCCTATCAAGCCGTTCGCTCAAGAGCCTGAATACTCAGATGGCAGCGTGGCAGTGTCTGGTACTACCGTCACTGGTACAGGAACCGCATTCAGCGATCGCATGATCGGTTGTGTGATTCGCTTCTCCGACACAGACGACGCTCCATCTGGGTTGATTGGATCAAACGAGAATTACCAACCGTACGCAGAGCAGGCAATCATCACAGCGGTTGCCAGCACCACATCGTTGACAATCGACGCGGCGCTGAGTGGAACTTACTCAGGCAACGGATACACGATTAGCGACCCATTGGACATCGAACCAATTGTGATGCTGGAACCGCTCAAGATTCTATCCGAGGCGAAGTACGCACGCATGATTGGTCATGAGGACCATAAGGATCGCCTCGCTCAATACGGCATGGCACTCAGGCAGGCTAAGGCCGCCGACTCGCGTGTGATTGACCCGTTCGGTCGCCGCAAGCGTGGCCTGCAATGGTGGGAAGGTAGCCACAACCTCCAGTTGGGAGAGTGGACTTGAGTGCCTACTACAACATCTTGAACGAAATCAAGAATCAGATTTCACAGCGAATCAATACACGCGGTGAAGACGGTTACGCCAGCATCACCGACAAGAAGATTGTGTTGCGTCACCAGCCGTTCGTTGACGGGATGAGTTCGTGGGACAACGGTGAAGAAACACCTGGTGTTGTGATCAGTCCGATTCAGCAGGTGAATATCCCTGTCGATAGCGGAGACCTCCACAATGACGACGTTCAGTACGGAGCGATCATCCAGATTATTGACAAGTGCAACACAAGGTTGAGTGATAAGCAACTCAAGAGTTGGACTAAGTGGGAAGAAAACATTCGGTCCTACTTTTCACACAATGATCTGCGACTGGAACAGTACGACTCAACTGGATACTGCAATCAGGTTTTGATTCCCAGCATGGAATGGGCTGATTCCAGGCAGGTCAGGCGTCACAAGAACTGCATATTTCTAATTCCACTCATTGCTGTGACACGTATCGCTCGCAATGAAAACGGGAGGGCATAGTTATGGCTGGAATGAGCCAAGGGGCCAAGTCAACAATCTCAATCGGCAGCACTAAGTTCTGCTACGTGTCAATCGAAGACAAGACTGTTTACTACCACGTTGATGGCAGTGCTGAATCGATCTGCGGAAGCTACTACAGCCGCAATAAAGATCGCGTTCGAGCTGGCATTATCGTTCCTCGCTTGCACATTACCATGCAGCCAACTCCAGAGGAACTGGACGCCCTGCTGCCACTGTGGAACTTCTCAGAATCGACAGACGTCTGGACTCCAGGAGACGACTTCTCGTCCCTGACCAGCTTCGACCTTGAATGGTACAAGGAGGCGGATGTCACGACATACAGCAACGGGTTGTGCGACAAAGTGATCTTGCGTGCTCAGAAGGGCGCCAAGCCTTGGGCGCTGGAAATGCAGGTTGTCTTTGACAACATCTCCCGTGCTGACGGCGCTTCCGAAATGGGCGACTCACTGACAACACCAACAACTGCCCCGTACACGTTCTCAGACGGAACGCTCACGTTGAACAGCGCATCGAAGGAATGTCAGTCGATGGTCGCCGTGATCGACTACGCCCTGGCTGTGCAGCACAACAACTCTCAGCTTCCAACGTCCATTCGTCCTACGGACATTAACATGTTCCTGGGTGTTGACACTCCATGGACATCTGACGAGGTGGCACTCCTGTCTGCCTTTACTGGCGAAACCACAGGCCCGACGACTGCGTCTACGGCAGGGTACTCGGGTTCATTCGCATTCGCATCAGGAACGAAGTCAACGACATTGACGTACAGCAACTTGAAGCTACCGCAGGCCAAGTTGCCTAGCGTCATGGGCAAGGAGGAGATTCGCAACAAGATGTTCTTTGAGGCATTTGGCGACTCGTCCAACTACCCGATGACGATCACGAATGATGTAACCGCGTAGAGGTGACAGATGGAGTTGATTCACGATGGCTACACGCAGCGAGCGGAGGTTGGCGACACAGTCTTTCTGTACCGTCCAATGGTCTACTCAGAGGCTGTTGGCGTCGGGAAGATTGCTCAGTCGTTGCCTCGTGAGATGCAGAAAGATTTCATTGCCGAAGTGGTCATCGCCCATGTTGTGTGGCCTTGCATATTCGAGCCGTTGAAGAACAACCTCGCTGCGATCTTCAGGCTGATTGCTGGCTCCAGGGAGCAGGAACTTGCTGACGAGAAGAACTTGCGTGATGGTTCACGCTTAGCAATTCGGTATCCGCACCTTGATCAGGTCTCATGTGCAGACTGCAAGTATTGGTGGTTCGATATCCATGACGGTGAGTTCTGCAAGAGGGGTGATGAGTACCTCAAACGAGATGGCGCAGCACCATGCGACAAGGGAGTCAACTGTCCTGTTGGTCACTGGAAGCAGGAAAAGAGACTCAACGACAAGAACCGCCAAGCGTTCGAGCATCATATGACATGTCGTGCCACTGGTCAGTTTCCGAACGATCCGATTGTGAAGCGAAACGCAAGAATCATTAACCAAGTCATCGAAGAATGCCAGAGGAAATCCAAGATGTCATCGAGCAAGTGATGGCCGAAGCCAAGGCTGTCGCGGGAAAGTTCAAGGAGACGCAACTGTTTCCTTGGTCTGCTAGCGAACCTGCGCAGCCAGAGCCAGTTGAAGTGCAGCCCGAGCAGGAAGGGGAGAGGTTTGAAACACCTGAGCTTGATACTCCAGAGTCTCAGCCGCAACCTGTTGAAAACATGGAAGTGGTTGGCGAGTCTAGTCCTATGCTGCCTGAGAGCAGCGAAGAGGCTCCACAGCCAAGTGTGGTCGAGCCTGCGAGACAGGATTTCGAATCAGCGCCAGTCGTGGACCGAGAGCAAGCCGAGTTTCCAGTTCAACCCTCTTTTGTACCCCAGCCACTCGAAACTGTTCCTGAAGCGGAGACACCCGCATCAGATACGCAAGTTGCACCAGAGGCAACACAACCAGTTCGAGAGGAATCAACGCCACCCGAGGCGAAGGCACTTCGACCTGATCGAGGAGTAGAGGAACCACGGTCGTCCGAGTTTACTACGCGTGTAGTAAAATTTGAGGATGCCAACGAGTTCTCCAGTGAGCCTGAGGATGCTCCACAGTCTGAGGGCTTTGCGCGTGAAGATACAGGTCCACCAGAAACAAGTTCCACATTTAACGTGGAGCAAGAACCAGGGTTAGAGTCAGCCACCTTCTCGTGGGACACATCCGCTGGAGAAGAGGCGAATCCGTTTGATGTTGAGCCAATCAAGCGAGATCCAGAACCAGACTTCTCCAGCGTAATCACGAAGCAATCCGATGCCATCTCTAAGCGACTTTCCGAGGAGATACAGAATGGGTTTGCGCAAATGTACGGGAAGGTGGCTGACGACGTCCAAGAACAGATTAGGGAAGCGATGCTCGTGATGGATAGGAGGCACGCCAGATGAGACTGTACTTGGGCGGATACCCGTTTGACGACAACGAGATTCAGTTTTCTTACAACAAGAAGCTCATCCTCAGCAAGACGAACCGCCGAGAGCGGATGCGTCACCAGATGAAGGTGCGAGGTGTTAAGCAGCGGTCAACAGCTGCTGACCTGACGATCGCGCTGCAAGAGTTGGAGTTCGCTGTCGGGCAAGGTGGAGACCTCATCTTCAAAGATAATGACGGAAACAACACCGTTCATGCCTACACGGAATCGAACACACTCAACGGAATCCGTGCCGTGGGTGGTGTGAACTATCCGCCAGGTCTACCTGGAGTCTGGGGCGCTCGTACTGAGTACGTCAATGCACGCACCTATGAGATTGTGTTTGAATGGGACACTGCCGACGTTGAGTCAAATCTTATTTATTGGTCACAGCAGATTGTGGAGCTGAGTTCGGGTGGATTCGACTTTGTCGTCCAAGAGGCGTTGACCGGGTTTCCTCAGCAGCAGCAAACGGCCCAGTACACAAAGCAGGTGTTCCAACAAGTTGGCCGTGCTGTTGGTTTCAGCTCATACCCGAACTTTCCAGGATTGGCCTATCCGTCTGTGTACCTTCGAACGAAGCAGTCGCGGCGTACGCTTGGCGATCCGATCAACTGGAACGTGAACCAGTTCACGCACTACCCAATCAGTTGGGTCTACCACTACGAAGCGCCGTTCGGGTTGGCGCTCGGCTCACCAGCAACACCGATATTCTAAGATGGAATACCCACTCGCCACATATCCTGGGATTAACCAGATCACCGACTGCTTCGGAACGAGCACACCAGGTGTGACGCCGGACGTGGCTATTGTCCGGTTTCTACCGCAAGCCTCTACGCCGAATGCCAACGGAAACCTTGTGTGGCAGCAGGGCGCAGAGGTTGTTCAGTGGACGAACGCTCACCTTGACTTCACATCAATCTCAGCCAACACAGAAAACGGTTACATTACCGAAGCTAGAATTCTGGATCGCAGAGTGTGGTGGCGATTCAGCGAAATCAATGGGCGTTACAACTTCCGCGAGCCTGACGGAAGCCTTGTCCCTGGGTATGAAAAGACGCCTCAGCAACTGGCGACGTTGCTGTTTCAGGCTATGGGTGAGAGCAGTTTCGACGTTAGCGACCTACCCAACAACACTGATGATCGGCCTGCTGTGGACTGGACTGGTGCCAATGCCGCCGCTGAACTCCAGAGGCTGTGCAAGGACCGTGGCTGCGATGTCGTTCTGAAACACAGCACAAACACAGCCAAGATTGTGGTGCTCGGAGAAGGCGCTTCACTGCCATCGACATTTGCGCAGTCTGTGTCGTTTGGCGTTGACATCGGTGAGGTTCCAGAGACATTCAAGGTGTACACAGCACCTGTCATATTCCAGTGCAAGCTGAAGCTGGAAGCGTATGGATACGACACAGATGACGAACTCAAGCCAATCGCAGACCTGAGCTTCGAACCCACTGGTGGCTGGGAAGACACGAACCCAGAAGAGTTACTCCCGGAAGAAACAGACGAGGACGTTCGGGCACTTGCTAGAAAATACGTCTTTAAGCTGTACAAAATCACTAACACGTCAACTGACGACTTGGTAATCCCTGGGTACGACGACCCTGATTTGGAAACCGCACCTGGTGATGGCGACACAGTTGACGCGATCGAGCAAATCTACCCTGTGAACAAGGTTCTTGCTGAAACTTACACTGACGCTGGCGGAGTCCTTCGTCGCAAGCCAGCCTATGTCGAGGGTGTGTTTAAGTACAACGTCGATGAAGACGAAGAGATCATCGGTAACAGTTCTGCAAACACGCGCTACACAGGTGGCTTCACAATCTATCCCGAGCAGGGTTTGGTGTTGTTTGACAATCCCGTGTGGAAAGAGAGCGCAACAGCTGGCGAAGTCGAGGAGGCTGAGCTTTATCTTTGCACGTCATTCAGTGTCCACAGTGCAACGACGGGACAGGCTTATCGGTATTTTAACACTCAGTCTCTCGGCGGCACAGGAACTTATGTAAAAACACGAAATGACATTGTCAGGGTGATCAAAGCAAGTTACACTTCTGGAACTCCCACAACTGTTGACTCAATTTCGGACAACAAGACGACCGTGGACACAGCCATCAACAATGTGATTACTGCCCATCTGCCGGAATTTGCTAGCTATTCTGCGAATCAAGTCAGGTACATGGGTATTGTTGCGGGCGATGTCGATGGTCTCAACCGGCAAGTCGGTTATCGCATAAGTCGCAGAACTGGTGCCAACACAACAGTGGCCCAGAACAGCGAACCAGAGATGGGTGTCATGCGAAGTCGGGAGAAATTTGACGCTGCCATGTTCTTTGCTAAGGAGCAGGAACAGAGCACTGTGCAGCGTGACCGTGAAATTTCCAATCAGGTGAGACCGTAAATGGCAATCACCAAAGCCCCTAGAGTTCGGATTTACAACGCATCCGGCGAGACGATACCAGCGCGTTCGTTCGTGCAGGTCGACGCTGACCGTGCCCGTGGCGATCACCGCGTCTACGATGTTGTGAAGCCTGACGGAACGGGACTGGTTTATCTCGTCACTGAGAATCGTGACATTGCCAGTACCGAGTATGGAGTGGCCTACAATCCAATCAGTCCGGTGCCTGTAAAGCACTCTACTGCACCGTCAGCAGTTGAGGAAGTTGGTCCTGCTTCTGGCAGTTGGGAGTGCGATCCTGGAGGGACTGGTTTTGTTGCAATGCGAACGAGTGGCAATTACACATACGTACAGAGTCTGGGTGGTGGAGGTGGTGGTTGCTCGACTATCTTCAAAATGCTCATGCTGGGCAATCCCACTGGAGGAGATTTTGACGTACCGCTCACTGTCACTGACGGTGTTGGATCGTCGAAGGAGACAATGACGTTCAACTGGGACGACACAGTCACTGACGTTATCACGGAACTGGAAACCCATACGAAAATATCAAGTGGAGACCTGTCTGAGGTGGCTGGCGTTAATAGTTTTCCCAATGGTGAAATCACCTTCCGGTTAGATGCTGATGACTTGACTCTTGAATTTGACACAGACCCTTCAGGTGGCTACGACGTGAGCACATTAACTGGTGGTGCCTCGTGGACGTTTGTGTCGATACGTCAATGCTGTGAGTGTAACGCATGACAGATAAGTGTTGCTGTTGCTTTGATTTCAAGAATGTCACTCCACCGCAGTCTATATTGACTGTGTTCTCGTCTAGCGGTGAAGTGTTGTGGCAGAGGTTCGAAAAGCAAGTGGATCGTTCCACATGCGTTACGGACGCAAATGGAAATATCATCCTGCTTTGGTCAAGTACAGCCGCCTCAAGTGGCCTAGATACGCACTGTGAAATCTGGACTCCTGACGGAGTGCTGCTGTTTGATGATGTGCAAAGCTCGTCTGGAAACCTTTATCAGTGGTCGCGACTGATTGGCGATTACGGAGTCGTGCAATTCCAAACAGCCACGCCATCGCAACCGTATGGTAGAGTTGTTGATGTTGAGGGATCGGTCACGTTTGGATCAGAATTGCAGTTTGATGTAACCAAAGGCAATCACACGGATCCTTGGACGGTAGCGAACGGCCACTATGGCTGGGTCAACACGTACGACAGTTTCGCGAACCCAGCATTTGTCGAATGGCAGACAATCAGCGCATCTGGGAAGTCATCTCACTGGCTCGGTCGCACTTCAACGACGAGTGATAGATCGTATGGTTACGGCTTCCCAATCGGTGCTGATTGCGTGATCATTGTGAGAAATGGTGGAAACGACTACCTCGTGCGGATGGATGCCGCTTCAACTGTGTCAGCGGATGTGGAGCTGTGGAAGACTCAGTTTGATGCCAATTCATCAGGTGACGCAGAGGTCCACGACTGGGGTGTTTGTGGAGGCGCTGGCGAAAATCTAATCACGAAGCAGTTCACGGGGACGTTTGGATCGGAAACCGCAAGCAGGTTTAACTGCCACCGATTGTCGGACGGTGCAGAGTTGTGGACCATTGACCAGTCGCACACCGTGAACGGATTTACGACGCGGGAACTGACAGTTTCTCCAGATGAGTCTTATTTCGGGTATGTCGTCAATGAAACTGGAAGCACAAGCGATGACCATACGGCAGTTGTAAGAGATGCGAGCGATGGGTCTTTAGTCTTTTCAAAGACAGTCTATTTCACAAGCTCCGTTAACGAAGCGTTTCGCTGGGTACAGGTTGCGAACGACCGAGTTTATATACCAAGTAATGACACTGGAAGCACAGCCGACCATTTAGGGTGTTATGACATGTCATCTGGTGATTTGATTTGGGCTACGCAGTACCTCGAATACTACCACAAAGTTTGGCCGCTATCGGAAGGTCGCGTGGCAGTGGCACACGAATCTCTTGTTGTGGAAGATAGCGAGTCCTTCTAAATGAAGCTATTCATCACGGGTCCAGGGCGACACGGCAAAGACACAGTTGCTGGGTTTGTGCGGCGCCGCACAGGGTTGACGTTCGAAAGCAGCAGTCACTTCGTAGCCCGCAAGGCTGTGGTGCCTTACCTGGCCAAGATCGGGATTCACTACCGAACGTTTGACGAGTGCTACGCCGATCGCGTCAACAATCGCATGCACTGGCGCAGGGCCATTGAAATCTACAACACTCCAGATGTGACGCGAATGTCTCGGGAGTTGTTTGATCAGTATGACATCTATGTCGGAATCAGGAAGCGTGACGAGTTCCTCAAGGCCAAGGAATTTGCAGATTTGTCAATTTGGGTTGACGCTTCGATTCGCATCTCAAAGCAAGACCCCAGCCTAGATATCCTTCCAGGTGACTGCGACATCAGGATAGACAACAACGGAACACTGGAGGAACTAGAGGCGAAAGTTTATCGCCTTTGCGACACATTCAGCAACTTGCCATCCAAGGGAGAACTGGACTTATGCTACACTGACAAGTAGCACAACTGCTGCAAAGGATTGTAATGAGTCGAGTCTTGGCGATCGGAGACGTTCACTGCCCTGGCATGCTGCCAGATTACCCAGAATTCCTTTCAGATATCTACAAGCAGTGGAACTTGGACAAGGTTGTCGTCATCGGAGACCTTGTTGACTGGCACGCAATCAACTTCCACGGAAAGCATTCCGAGACACCTGGAGTCAGAGAGGAAGTCGAGCAGGCCCGCAAGCAGATTGCAGAGATCAAGAAGAGGTTTCCCAAGGCAACTTGGATGCTTGGCAATCATGATGTGTTGCCGAAGCGTAGAGCCGACGAGGCTGGGCTACCATCCAACATCCTGAAGAGTGAGAAGGAATACTGGGATCTCAAGGGATGGAAGGTTGTGGAGCGTTATGGATCACACCTTATTGACGGAGTGAGATACAGCCACGGCGAGACCGGCGACGGCGGCAAAGAGGCAGCTCTCAAGCAGGCGGTGAACTGTGGCCGTTCCACAGTCATCGGGCACTACCACCAAACAGCTGGTGTGCGATGGGCGGCAAATGAGGACAGGCGGATGTTCGGCCTGTCGACAGGTTGCGGGATGGACTGGAAACGACTTCAGTTTCAGTACGGTCGCAAGTTCAAAGATAAACCACTGATTGGATGCGGTGTGATCCTCGACGGTCAGTACGCTTACTGGGAGCCGATGCAATTATGAACCAGAACCAACTCCACGCAGAACTGACACGCTTGGCATCACAGGTTGGAGATGCTGACAAATCAGAGAACGGGATTCGCGTCTTCGGCAAGTTCCAGTTCGGATCGAAGGTCTACCTCAAGAACCAGACCAGCCCAGGCGCCGGGACTGTGGTTGCGTGGGTCGTCAATGAGCACGCCAACGTCGACTACTACGTCGGTTTCGCTGAGAATCAGTACGGCACGTTCACGGAAGCTGAACTGACAGACAATCCTAAGGAAACCGAGGTCAGCGCCATGCAGTCGTTCCTTGGTATGGACATTGATGATGCAGATGATGATGACTAAATGGCAATCATCCTCCCGAAACAGAACCTGCTGATTGTCGAGTTTCCCAGGACTGCGACAACGTGGCTCAGGCGCACGCTGAGAGCACTGAATGTGCCGCACCACATTCCTGTCGCAGAGCCTGGCAAGTGCCCTAGACACAGCCCTGTGGCCTCCTACGAGTGGTCTGGCGACACAGTTGTTTTCTACCGCAGGCCGAAAGATTGGATCGAGAGCATGTGGCGACATCACCGTGGGCGCTGGTATCGCAAGATGTACAACAACATCGAATACGGTTTCGAGTTCATGATGCCGTTCGATCCACTATTCGAGACGTGGATTCAACGCTTCACAATAGATGATGTCGAGGCGTACTACCGCAAGATGATGAATGGAGTTGGAACTGTTGTTCCATTCGAGGGTGTGCAGGACTGGCTGGCCGACACGATTAAAAAGCATGTGCCGCGCGAGCGAGTCAATGCTAGCGTTAAGATTGCTTGTGATTGGCAGACGACTCCAGTATCTCGTTCATGTAATCCTCGACAGCCATAGCGAGGACCGTGTCAGGTTTCTCGCCACGAGCAGAGGCGTCGGCGTGCTCCTGGATCTCGTCGATGGTGGCGTAGATTCCAGTCTCTTCAAGTCGCCTTTTGATCTGGCGACACATCTGGCGTGATACGATGTTGTTCACTGCAATTTCCCTCCAATACCGAGCAGCTAAAAAGCAGCTAACAGAGTAAGATTTTGGTCAACTTTTGACGAAAAGGTTAGCAGAAGTGCAACGCGAGTCAAGCAATTTTGCTTGTGATCGGTTACATTTCTGCTAACACTCGTCTGTCTTACACACAGAAGGCCGTCGGTTCGAGTCCGACTGTGACCACTTGATATCAAAGGACTTACGACAAATTCAAAATCGCGCAAATCGCAAAAGCAGCTAACGAGCAGCTAACTCATTCACCTACCTTTGGGATTTTGGACCACCAGTCAGCAGCGTCGATGAAGCCAGACTTATGTGAAGCGCCCCACACGATCACATCCCATGATTTCAGCCAGACACGCACTGTCGCCTCATTGTGGCCGATGATAGCCGCCCACTGTTTAATAGAATACTTGCCAGTGTGCGGTACTGGCATTGTTGACATTACACCTTGAGTGTGAAATTCTTTCACGTTCTCACTTGACGCACCTTGAGTGCTCTCCATAACATGACTCCTGTCAGGGGATAATCTTTTGGGTTGTGACTAACTCTTAACTTTCCCACTGGCGGCGAGGTCGGTTGCAGCCGACCTCGTGCCAAAATGCGGGTTACGAATTCAGCGAGTGATTGCGGTCACTCGCTTTTTTGTGCGCTGGCTTTACTCTCCCAAAACAAAAGCCCCACACGCTAGAGGGCAGTCCAACGCATGAGGCTCTGTTGCGGTTTCCCGAGTGTTTGAATTGTGAGGCATCCCTGCCCGGATACCTTCCGTGGTGTGTTTTGTAACGTGGCATCCATTGACTGTCAATGTCATTTCTTGACGGCAATTTGGTTGATTTTTGAAATTTACCATGTCAGTATCTATTGAATCATGAATAAGACTGAGCGAATAAGCCTGCGGGCAACAGAACACAGCAAGGAAGCGTGGCAAAGAGCAGCCGACGCCGACATTAGAAAACTTGCAGACTGGTGCGTAGTAGTGCTCGATCTTGTAGCTGACTCTGGTCTTTCTGTGGCGCAGCTTAAAAAGACGCTAGAAAAAACTTAGCCGAGCGGAAGGCGTCGATGGCAGATGAACATCGCACGGTGTTCTCGCAGCTGGGCGAGAGAGAAGCAGTACCGTGG
>Ga0180434_10001783_pt1 | contig 30162 bp, 24 predicted proteins | sample SS_ome_7_FD_132453 | JGI IMG/M metagenome (GOLD analysis project Ga0180434, IMG submission 132453) | Hypersaline lake sediment archaeal communities from the Salton Sea, California, USA - SS_1_D_2 metaG | ecosystem: Environmental > Aquatic > Non-marine Saline and Alkaline > Hypersaline >... | reverse complement strand
GCTTCGCGGCGGATCAACGCGATGGCACAACCGCCGAAGCCGCCGCCGGTCATTCTTGCCCCGTAAACACCTTCAATTCCTTTGGCGATTTCGACCAAGTGGTCCAGTTCGGGGCAAGAGACCCCATAGTCGTTTTTCAACGACTGATGTGAATCGTACATGAGTTGGCCGAAGGTTTCGAGCTCGTTTTGGCGAAGGGCCTGAGCGGCTTGGAGGGTCCGTTCGATTTCGGTCACGACATGCCGGGCTCGCTTGAATGTCGTGGGGTTCATATCGTGCCGGTGGGCGTCGAGCATGGTGAATGAGACGTCACGTAAGGCGGTAACCTGGGGATAGAATGACTGCAGTCGCGCGAGGGCTTCGCGGCACTGTTGCTGGCGGATGGGGTATTGGCTCGAACCGATGGCATGTTTGACTTGCGTGTTCATGACAATCATGGTCGCGTCGTCCAGCAGCAACGGTATTTGTTCAAACGTTTGCGATCGGCAATCAAGCAGCAGGGCATGATTCGCTTGGCCGAGCACACAGATGAATTGATCCATGATGCCGCAGGGCGAGTTGGCGTACTCGTGTTCCGCTTGTTGGGCCAGCAAGGCCAGCGATATCGGCTCCATGTGTTCGCCGGCCAAGGCTAGCAATGCCAGCGCGACGCCGATTTCCAGGGCGGCTGAGCTGCTCACGCCGCCGCCAAGAGGGACCTCGCTATCGACCCACAAACGCCCGCTTCTAAGCTGACAACCTTGCTTTACGAGCAATGTTGCCACGCCTCGGACGTAGTTGGCCCAGTTGGGTTGGCCTGGGAAACCGGGCTCACGAGCAGGGAACCGGACGGTTTCACCGAATGCCGAGGAGTGGACTTCGATGTGTTCATCGTCGGCGGGTCCCGCCAGTACGAGCAGTGCTTGTGTCATGGCGATAGGCAACACAAAACCATCGTTGTAATCGGTGTGCTCGCCGATCAGGTTGATACGTCCAGGTGAGCGAACGGCAAAGGTCGGTATTGCATTGGCGAAAGTGTGGCGGTAGCGTGTAGTAAGATCGTTGTTATGGATCATTGGTTTTTTCTCATTGGCGACAGCGCTGGCGACTGTAGCGCTGGCTGTTTTGCCTGTCAAGAAAGCCTTCTGAGGCGGATTGCTTGTCTTGCGCCCCTATGCTGAATGTTTTTACCGGCTCAAGGGATGTTGCGCCAAAGGCAAGGTCGTTTCGGAACGAGGTTTTAGGGCGGTTGTGCCCTGTGTGTAGCGTTGTGAGCGTTGATTGGTTTGGCCCATCGTCATCGGACGACGCTATGCTTTGTCGTGAATGGCTCGAATGACGGATCCATCGATGGCACATCCGGTATTGATTGATACGGATATGGGGGTGGACGACGCGGTGGCGATGGTGCTGGCGTTGTGTGCCCCTGAGATTGATCTGGTGGGTGTGACGAGCGTCGGTGGCAACGTTTCGCTCGATCAGGTCACCCAAAACATAGGACGTTTGCTTTCGGGGTTGCGATTGGATAGCTGGCCCGTCCTTGGGCGTGGTCTCGATCAGGACCAACCTGGGTTGCAGGACGCGACACACGTCTTCGGTTCCGACGGGCTCGGTGACGTCGATTTGCCGGTTCCGTCGGATTTTGCCGTGGAGTCTTTCCTGGATGTCTATGAGCAGCTCATTGAGGCGCATGGTCACGCGTTGCGTATTGTTGCCATGGGTCCTCTGACGAATCTGGCTGCGGTGATGACGGAACGGCCCGGTTTGCTCGAAAAGGTCGGCCAAATCGTTGTGATGGGCGGGGCATTCTGGTGTCAAGGCAATGTAACGCCGTACGCGGAGTTCAATTTCTATCGTGATCCTCGAGCGGCACAAACGATATTGACCTCCAGGTTGCCCATCACGGTTGTGCCTTTGGACGTTACCGTGCAGGTCGCTTTGGATGAGTCCCATACGGCTCATTTGTCGCGCAGCGGAACACGGGGAGGCGAACTGCTGGCCCGCATGATTCAGTACCCGTTGGTGCACGGAACGGATGCGACGCCCGGTGGGTTCTTGGCACACGACGCGCTGACGGTGGGCGTATTGTTGTGGCCTGCGTTGTTTTTGCGATCCAAGATGGCGATTGACGTCGTGACGTCAGGTGAGCAAGCGGGGCGATGTAAACCGAAGATTGCCAAAGACAAGAGCCGGCAGTTGGCGGTTGTGATCTCGGTCAATGTGGTTGATTTCTTGGAGAATCTGCTGGAGCAGCTTTGTCAGGAGCGTTTCGTGGTTTGAGGCATTTGAAGACTCGAACGTGGATCGAGGTGCACGCTATTTTATTGGATCGATCGCCCGCCTTGGATTCGCATCGTTTTCGCTTCAGGTTTTTGACGCTCCATCCTGCCGTCGTTTCTTATGTTTGATCCGTTGGACGATACGATTGTCGCGATTTCTTCGCCGCCCGGTGCGAGCGTACGGGGGATCATTCGGTTGAGCGGGCCGGCGGCTTTTTCGCTGGCAACCACTGTTTTTCGCTACGGTGATGATTCGAGTTTGGTTGAGGCTCAAGGGCATCGCCGGCTTCGTGGATCGGTACGGCTCGATGCTGAATGCACGGTGCCAGCCGAAGCGTACACCTTTCGCGCGCCAGCAAGTTACACACGTCAGGATGTGGTGGAATTGCACACGATCGGGTCGCCTCCGGTGTTGGCGATGGTGTTCGATGCGTTGACGACTCGCGGTGCCAGACCGGCTGAACCGGGTGAGTTCACGGCTCGCGCGTACTTTGCCGGTGCGATGGATCTCACATGCGTCGAGGGCGTGGCCGCGATGATTCACGCGCACAATGACTCGCAACTGCGTGCATCGGAGCAATTGATGCACGGCAAGCTGAGTCGGCGATCCACGCAATTGCGCGATGAATTGGCCGACCTCTTGGCGTTACTGGAAGCGGAGATCGACTTTGCTGAAGAGTCGATCCGCTTCGTCGGCCCGGAGCGTCTGGTGGCGACGATCGGTCACGTGGTCGCGGAATTGGAATGGTTATTGGCCCAGTCTGAATCAGTCGAACGGTTGGAGGTATTGCCTGAGGTTATCCTGGTGGGGCCGCCCAATGCGGGCAAGAGTACGTTATTCAATCGACTGACGGGGATGGATCGTGCGATTCAGTCGGCGACCGCGGGAACGACACGCGATGTATTGCGAGCGCCGGTGGGTGTACCTGGCGGCGAATTCATGTTGTTGGATACCGCAGGATTGCGTGTGTCGGCACCTGTTCAAGACGACGGTGAACGGTTGTCGCACAAAGATATTTCTGATGTGGGTCGGTTGGCGGAAGCCCAAACGCACCGTTTTCTTGCCTCGGCGGATTTGGTGTTGGTGGTGCTGGATGTCACGGTCGAGACTTGTCCGTTGGTGCGGTCTGTTGCGTCGTTGCGTCAGACCTTGTCGGGGAAAACGTTTCGCATTATCGGCAACAAGATGGATGCTTTGGCTGCCGATCAGTTGTCGGGTGTCCTTTCCTTATTGGGGTCTGAAGATGAGGTTTGTGCGGTTAGCGCAGTGACGGGTGAAGGTGTTTCCGCATTGCGGTGTGGGCTCGGAAAAACGCTGTTTTCAGGTGTTTCCACGCATGGTGCTGCGTTATTGGCGTTATCGAATCGGCAACGTCATGCGTTGCGTGATGCATGTGATGCCTTGACCCGTGCTCGCGGTTTGATGGATGAAACAATGCAATGGGAGGCTTGCACAGAGGTGCTCGCGCTCGAGATTCGCGAAGCGATGAATGCGTTGTCGATGTTAGTTGGCGAAGTTGCGACGGAGGAATTGTTGGATCGTATCTTCGCGCGCTTCTGCATTGGCAAGTGAAAACAAATAAAGTACGGAATCCCGTCTTGTCGATATATCAAATCGCATGCCGATGTGAACAATTTGTAAAAAAAAGCAAGCGGCCTGCAAGAAAAGTTTTGACATTCGTATCAGTTCCGTTAAGTTAATGCCAGAAGGGAGGTGATATCCATGGCAAAGAAACGTCGCAAAGCTACGAAAAAGGCTACCAAGAAGGCTACCAAGAAAGCCAAGAAGCGCGTAACGAAGAAGGTTGGTAAGAAGACGCGCAAGAAAGCCGGCAGGAAGGCTACGAAGAAGGCCGCTGGCACGAAGAAGACGGCTAAGAAACGCAGAAAGAAAGCCGCACGCAAGAAAAGGTAAGCCGAAAAAAACATGGCCATGGCCGTTGCATGATTCCCCGATAAGCACCATGCGTTTGACGCGGTGCGGGATTCAAAACGCAACGGCGGTCGCATCTTCGATTCAAAGAGAAGATCCGACGAGATTAGATGGAAGGTGCTCTGACGCCACGGCGGCACCTTCCGTCTTTTTTTTGAATTCCTGTTGTTGAGGTCTGGGAGGCGGTCAGGGGCTTGGCAGTATTGAAATGGCGGGTTTGGGGGTGACCGGCTGCAGGGCATGTTATCATCTGCGATGGCTTCGTTACGCTGAAAGGTGACTGGTTGCCGTCGATGATAGATGCTTCTGGCGGGTTTTCGTCACTTGTCTTGATGTATCAATCGTTGCCGTTGCTTGCGAGCAGCCTGTACAATCGCGGGCGGTAAGGATTGCCGCCTTTCTGGGCGGCGAGGATTATTCGTCATGGCCTGCTGGGTTTGGGCAAGCCTCACGGATTGTGGACGAGCTGACGGAGTGGAGCAGAATGGCTGCTGTGACATCCGCAGGGAAGAGATCGAGGAAGCGTTTCCATGCCTTGTCGGGTCGCCGTCGAAAGGGGCCTGCGTGGGCAAGTTGGCCGGATGATCGGCTGCTGGCCCTTCGCTTCTGTGATCTTGGGGTGACGCTCGAATCGAGCGGGCTTGAGGGCTGTATTGAGCAGATGCACGCAGAGTTGGCTCGGAGAGGGCTTCGCTTCCGTCCGCATTTTTGGATTTCCGAGGAGTGGTTTTCACCGGACAAGATTCCTGGTGTTGCGATTCCTTTCTACCTGACCCACCCCCGTCTGATGCGGTTGGAACGCGCTCAAATGCTGGAGGTGGAGGGCGGCAAACGCGAATCGTTCATGCGTATTCTTCGGCATGAAGTGGGGCACGCGATCGACCACGCATACATGCTGCACCGCCGTCGTCGCTGGCAGACACTCTTCGGAAAGTCGTCGCAGCCCTATCCCGAGTTCTATATACCCAAGCCCTATAGCAAGCGTTACGTGCTGCACTTGGATTTCTGGTACGCCCAGAGCCATCCGGATGAAGATTTTGCGGAGACGTTTGCGACGTGGTTGAAGCCACGGGCGGTTTGGCGCAAGCGCTACGAGGGTTGGCCCGCGCTGAAGAAGCTTGAATATGTGGACGAGCTGATGGAGGCGATCGCCAACACGAAACCGGTGGTTACCTCGCGTGCGTGCGTCGAGCCGTTGCCGAAGAACCGTAAGACCCTCCGTGAACATTATGAGGCCAAGCAAGCCCGCTACGAAAGGGAGTGCTCTGATTTTTGGGACCAGGGTTTGAGGCAGCTGTTTTCAGATACCCCGGACCACCGCAAACGCGAGTCGGCGGCCGCTTTCATCCGCCGCAATCGGTCCGAGGTGCGGCGTCAGGTATCACGATGGACGGGGGAATACCAATACGCACTCGATCTGGTGTTGGACGAGATGATTGGCCGTTGCCGAGAACTCAAGCTTCAGGTGACCGACTCGGAAACACAGTTGCAGATGGATTTTGCCATTCTGCTGACCGTACAGACGATGAATTATCTGCATAGGGGTGGGCATCGGGTGGCGATGTAGGTGATATGAGAAAACTGCGTGTTCTAGTATTGATGGACAAAAGTCTGGTTCCCCCGGACGACATCGACGGCTTGACCGATGAGGAGCTTGCGCCGTTCAAGACCGAATATGATGTGACGGCGGCCCTTTATAACCTCGGACATGAGTATCGCAAGCTCGGTGTCAGCGGTGATTTGGGCGTAATTCGCCAGGCGGCGGAGGAGTTCAAGCCGCATATCATCTTCAACATGCTGGAAGAGTTTGACGGTGAAGCGGTTTTTGATCAGCACGTCGTGAGTTACTTAGAATTGCGTCGGTGGCCTTATACGGGATGTGGCCCGCGCGGTTTGCTTTTGTCACGCGATAAGGCGCTGTCAAAGCAGATTCTGAGTTATCATCGTATCCGGGTCCCCGATTTTGCGGTTTTTCCTCGCGGCAAGGTGATTCGCAGGCCCCGGCGGCTGCCGTTCCCGTTATTTGTCAAGTCCATGATCGAGGACGCTTCGTTGGGGATTTCTCAGGCGTCTCTTGTTCACAACGACGAAGCGTTGGCGGAGCGTGTGCGATTCGTGCATGATCGGATCGGAACCGATGCGATTGCGGAGCAGTATATCGAGGGTCGTGAGTTCTACGTCGGGGTGATCGGCAATCGGCGACTCGAGACGTTTCCCATTTGGGAGCTTCTGTTCACCAAGGCCCCGGAGGACGCTCCGGTGATTGCGACCGCGAAAGTCAAATGGGACCAGAAATATCAGCAGAGAATGGGCGTCAAGACGCAAGCGGCGGTGGATCTGCCGGTAGGCATGGAAGCCCGTATCGTTCGGCTCTGCAAACGGATTTACCGTTGTCTCGGTCTGATCGGTTATGCCCGCTTGGATTTTCGTATGACGCCCGAAGGCAAGGTGTACGTCCTCGAAGCGAATCCCAATCCTCAGTTGGCTTATGGCGAAGACTTCGCTGAGTCGGCACATGCGGCCGGCTTGGAGTATGAGCAGCTTGTGCAACGCATCTTGAACCTCGGGCTGCGGCGTGGGCGCGATAGTAGGAGCTATTGATTCGTCGGTCGCGTGTCCAAGGCGGTGCGTTCACGGCACAAGGGTATGCAAGTTGGCCACAAAATCGCAAAAAAGACATTTCTCGGTAGAGAAGGGCAAGTGGCAAGGGTAGAATTATGTTTAGGTAGCGTGCAAGCGGGGCAAGCTTCCTTTCTGCATGTTTTTCTAGCGATGGTGACCCAAACATGCCCGTGGAGACTCTTCTGATCAGCGGTCCACGCTGTGGCGGTAAGACGACTGCGGCACGGTTGATTACTGAGCAGGTGATGGAACGGCCCATTCATTACCTGCGGATGCGGCTTGCTACGGATGGTCACACGAATGCCGTTCTTGTTGATGAAGACACCGGTCGCCGATCGACGCGTCCCCAAGCGACCGTCCCTGATTGGGCTTCGTCGCATACGGTGAGTTACACGCCCGATCGCTTGTTTGAGATCGTCCCCGAGGCACTGCGGGCCGTTCGGCGGATCGAACGTAAGAGCTTTGTGATCATCGAGGCTGATGAAGATCCCGCCCTTCGGCACGCCTATCCTTATGACCATCGCGTTTTTGTGATGTCGAACCCTTCTTCCGATCGCGCTGTCTTTCGTACACCGGAGGACGCCGCCAGTGCGTTACAGCAGGTGTTACACGATACAGCTGCGTTTGCGTCAGAGATGTTTGGTTTGTTTGACGCTGCCGGCTTGGATGACAGTATGGGCATCCAACATACCAAGCCGATTCAGAAAGACGCAGATGCTGCGGCTTTAGAGAAGCTCGACATCGGTGAGTCGCAGATTCGGCAATTTCTTACCTCGCCGCTCGGCGCGGAAATCAGTTGTCGTGTTCAGCTGCAGCCGGAGTATCATGCTGTCGTCGAATCCGACGTCGTGGTAATCAACGCCTGCGTCGAGGCGACAGACCGCGAAAAAGAAAGCCGTGGTAAGGATTGTGTTCTCGATAAGTGTGTGAATCGTCTCGAACGGCTTTTGTCCCGGGTTTGTCAGGATACACGTCGCCAAAGTGTCCTCTATTGGGGAGACATTCTCGATCGCCAGGACCCCATGCGCGCCAAGCTTCTGCGCCGCCTCCGTGCGCTGCTGCTCGGCGATCCGCTATGATTTGAAACGTTTGAGTTGAGATGCTGTGAGTTAGAGCGTGCCTTTGGTCGAGGGGATCGCGGTTTCGCGCAGATCGTGCTCGACGGCCATACGGAGGGCCTTCCCGACGGCTTTGCAGATGGCTTCGGCGACGTGGTGATTGTTGGTGCCGTAGGGGACCCAAACGTGCAGGTTCATCTGCGCGTTGAGCGAGACGGCACGCAAAAATTCCTCGACGAGTTGTACGTCGAATGTGCCGATCTTGGAGCCTCGATATTGGGCTTTGTAGACGGTGGCGGCTCGGCCGGAAAGGTCAACCGCGACTTGCGCCAAGGCTTCTTCCATGGGGGCGATGAAGAAGCCATAACGGTGAATGCCCTTCTTGTCGCCGACGGCCTCCGCGATCGCCTTTCCCAAACAGATGCCAACATCCTCAACGGTATGATGATCGTCCACATGTAAATCGCCACTGGCTTTGATCGTCAGATCGAAGAGCCCGTGGCGCCCGATATGGTCGAGCATGTGGTCGAAGAACCCGATGCCGGTATCGACGCGAACCTTACCCGAGCCGTCCAAGTCGAGCGTCAGGTCGATTCGCGTTTCCTTTGTGGCACGGTTCACGGTCGCGGTGCGTGTTTCGGCATTTCGGCGACCAGCGACCGCTTTTTGATCGCGGTTCTTGGGGGGGACGTTCTTTTTGCGCGGGGCGGCTGTGCGGGTTGCTCGTTTGGCGGGTTGCTTGCTCAAGAGATCAACTCCGTGAGTGCGGCTAGTAAAGCTTCGTTTTGCTCGGGTGTACCGACCGTGATTCGCAGTTTGTCGTTCAGTCCCGGGCTGTTGAAATATCGGACGAGGATTCGTCGAGCCTTGAGTGATTCGTAGAGCTTGCGGGCGGTTGGACTCGTTGCCTGAGCCAGTAGGAAATTGGCTTGGCTTGGCAAGCATGGCAGGCTGAGCTTGTCCAGGGCGGCGGCGAGCCGTTTGCGTTCAGCCATCACTTTCTGCCGGATTTGCTCGCGGTAGTCTTGGTCGGCCAGTGCGGCCGATGCAGCTGGAATTGCGACGGCATCGACGTTGTAGCTGTCTTTGACTTTCATCAGGCCTGCGATGAGGTCGGCGTGTCCGACGGCAAACCCGAAGCGCAAGCCGGCCAACGAATATCCTTTGGAGAGGGTGCGCATGACAAGCACATTGGGGCACGTTCGAGCCAGTTCCATGCAGTCTTCGCAGGCGAAATCGACATAGGCTTCATCCACGCAGAGTACGCCGTTCAGTGCGTCGGCGAGCTTGGCAACCTCGGCGACCGGGACGAAGGTGCCGGTGGGAGAGTTGGGATTGGCGAGATACGTGACGCGACCTCGGGCTTTGACCAGGGCATCGAAGGGGAGCGTGTAGTTGGGTTCCCAGTCGACCTCGCGCACGACCGAGGCTTGGATGTGGGCAAGCACGGCATAGAGGGTATAGGTCGGCGTAGGATAGACCAGTGCCGCTTCCGGCCCGGAGAACGCCCGAACCGTCATGTTCAGGATGTCGTCCATGCCGTTGCCGCAAATCACTTGGTCGCGGCTCACGCCGAAGACCTTGGCTGCGGTATCGCGGAAGGGGTTGGCGACCGGGTCTGGGTAGCGGCGGAGATACTCCGGCTGCAAAGCAGCGATCGTCTCCATGACGCGAGGCGACGGCGGGTACGGGTTCTCATTCGTGTTCAACTTGATGATCGCCGGGTCGTCCGGTTGTTCACCGGGCACATATCCTTTCATCGCTTCGATGTTTTCTCTGAAGTAGGTCATGTTCGTCGCATGTTGGTTTTTGTTTGAGGTCTGTGGTTGTCTAACGTTGACCCTATATTGTTATCACTTCTTGTGACTCATCGATTGTGTGTGCGAATCGTGACGGAGTTTGCGTGAGCGTCGAGGCTCTCCGCACGCGCCAAGGTCTCGATGGCGGCTGCATCATGTGCCAAGCCGCCAGGCGTGTACTCGATCATGCTCGTACCGCGAAGAAAGCTGAGTGCCGACAGCCCACTCCAGAATCGCGCGGTCCCCCCCGTCGGCAACGTGTGCGATGGGCCGGCGACATAGTCCCCTGCAGCTTCAGGGGTATAGTGGCCGAGGAACGTTGCGCCCGCTGAATCGATTCTGTCGGCTAACGTGTCGGGGCGCTCCGTTTCGATTTGCAGGTGTTCGGGTGCGATGTCGTTGGCTAATTCGACCGCTTCGTTCATGTCGCGTACGACGACGATCGCGCTGTATTTCTCGAGGGAGTTGGCAGCACCCTCGGGATGGGGGAGCTTGTCGAGTTGTGTTTCGAGCTCAGCGACCACGGCTTCGACCAGCGCCGGCTCATCCGTCAGGAGAAGGGATGAACCGGGATTGTGTTCCGCTTGGGCCAGAATGTCGGCTGCGACAAAGTTCGCGTGAGCCGATTTGTCGGCGATGATCAGCACCTCGGTTGTCGCGGCGAACATGTCGATGTCCACGACGCCATACAGATAGCGTTTAGCCAGTTGAACGTAGGGTCCGCCGGGTCCAACGATCTTGTCCACGCGACGCACCTGCTGCGTTCCCAAGGCCAGGGCTGCGATGGCTTGGGCCCCGCCCATGCGGTAAACCTCCTTGATGCCCAACTCGTAAGCCGTTGCCAGGATGGTCGGATGGATATCGCCTTCGTGTCGTGGGGGGGCGACGAGGACGATTTCGCGGACGCCGGCGACCTGTGCCGGGACTGCGCAGTGAACGGCCGAGGAGGGCAAGGGAGCGGCTGCACCCGGGACGCAGACGCCCACGCGTCGAAGGGGCCGATATCGAACCGAGAGTGTACGCCCGTCCTTCTCCACGGGATGGGAACGCGTGGCGACAAGCTTTTCCTGAAAGTCTCGAACCGACGCGATGGACCGCCGGATTGCATTGAGCAAGTCTTCTGGCATCGCGTCGCGGGCGCGCTTGAGTGATTCAAGGGGAACGCGCACGGCGTCAGGCGGGATTTGAGCCTGGTCGACGCGAGCGGTGATCTCGGAGACCGCTTGATCGCCTCGTTGCCGAACGTCGGTGATGATGTCGCGAACGACTTTCGTTTCAGGTGTATCTTCCAGGATGAGCCGGTCCAACAGCAAGGGTTCGCGCAGCTTGCGAATTTCGGACGCGGCTTCTTTCGCACTGGCATTGATGATTCGTATTGAAGGTTTCATCCGTCTGGGCCATTCGTGGTTGTGTTGGAAAACCGACGCATCGGTTGGGAAAAGCGTGTATCGGATGCCCGATGCACGAACGGGGTCGTGTTTTTCCACGGGTCAAAGTATGGCGTGATTATAGAAGATGGTGCCGGGTGTGACCAGGGTGGGCTTCGGTGGCGGGGGTGGCCAAGCCGCTGGTGAACCCGGGCGGAGGGGCTGAGAGCGGCTGGGGTGATGTCATACGTTTCTCGCGCCCTGGTGGTTTGGCGCGCCTGTTCAGCGCATTCCGGCTAAGTTGGCGTTGGCACAGGCGCACGTCTTCTATCGCAATGGGGTTGGTTCTATGATGCGGCTACCCCAACCTTGGCCAACGTTGCGTTGAGTTTCTCCGCCAATAGCTCTGCCGTGAAGGGTTTCACGACGTAGTTGTTGACACCGGCTTTGACCGCCTCCAACACCCGGCTCTTCTCCGCCTCCGTCGTACACATGATAAGCGGGAGGGCTTTGTCCGTTTCGCGAATCTTGCGGACCAGCGTGATGCCATCCATGTTGGGCATGTTCCAGTCGATGAGGACCAGATCTGGACGGGTGGTCCCAATTTGACTCAGTGCCTCCAACCCGTCGGCGGCTTCCATGATGTCGGTGTGCCCGAGTTGCGAAAGGACGTTCTTCTGGATGTTCCGAATTGTTCGTGAATCATCAACCAGCAAGATCTTCATCTGTCCAGACTCCCGTTTATGCGTGAGTACCCACGGCCTCAGACACCGCTTGGCTTCTCTTTTTCTCCACTACCATGGCCACTTCGACTAAGAAGTCACCGAGGTCCGAGTTGCACGGCAACGACAACCTGGGCTGCTGCTTGGATTGTGAAACCACATGTTCTTTGCCGATGATGACGCTCGGCAACGAAATGCTGACGTTCAACCCGTCCAGCTTGGCCTTGGCTTGCCCCGCGACCATGTTCGCCAGTTCGCCCAGCGCGTCGGAGAAGTCCGGATGATCCTGTGTCATTTCGATCCCGGCGAATTTACCGGCGGCATTGGTCGCTGTTTGCATGGGTAGGGTCAGGACAACGCAGCCGACGACATCGCCAGACAATCCGATGACGGCGGAGACGTCCGTTTTGGGTTCGCTCTTGCTTTGTACGATAGCGGGCTTGCCCACTTGGATGTCCGTGGCGACCATCATCTGGAACACTGTCTTGACGGCCATGATGAAAGGATTGATAAAACGTACGTCCATTGGCTACGCTTCCTTTGTTTGTGACTACTGATGTCCAAAACAGCCCAAGCCAATCGGCTTCGCTCGTGCCGTCCTCACCGGCATATCGGTTTGATCTCGCGGATGCTGAACCTTCAAGCGGCGGCTTTACGGTTTGTGACGCAGCATGGGGCATGTGCCCCTTTCAATAGGCCGGCTTCGGGGTTCAAATAAAAGACGTACGGGTTGAGGTGGGTTTTTTACTTATTTTTTTCCTGCATAGACGTATTTCGTGGTTACTTTCTCGCTAGAATGAAGCGGAGGAGGACGTCCGGATCGTCGGCTAAGCTTGGTTCAGTGGGTTGAATCGTGTGCGGAGGGGAGCAGTGGATCGGCGAGGTTAGTTGACGCCAATGGTCAGGTGGCCGACGACACGTCCGTTATGATCGATGATTTCGGACACCGAGACGTTGCTGTTGCCGGAAAAGGCCTCATTCGCTTGGCGATTGCGATAAACACAACGCATCCAGAGGTCGTGTACCCATATGGGTTGGCCACAGTCCTGATAGGTCGCTGTTAGGGAATCGATCTGTTCCTGCGCGATGATCAGAGGTTCGTCAGACAACGATGGGGTTAGGACCGCAGACGCCATCGGTAGCTTACTCCTTTGAGACTTCGCCGATGTGGACCGAATCCACGCTTGTCGGCAGAGGTTTTTCCCTTTCGCCCAATGAGGTCGTTATCGGACATTCGGCTGGAAACTCTTGAGGGGCTCGGAGGCACTGCCGGCCCGCTACGGTTTCGGATGCTATCATGATGGATGACGCGTGGAGGACAAGGTGTGATATGAACCCGGATGACAAGGTCTGCTACTGCTACAACGTTTCGCAGCGGAAACTTTGGAACTATGCGCGGCGGAACCCCCTTCGCCGGGCAAGCCAAATGTCCGAGTGCCTCGGCGCGGGGACCGGTTGCGGTTGGTGCATTCCCCTGCTTAAACGCATCTTCGAAGAAGCGCAATCGGAGACCGTGGGTGATCTCATTCTCGACATCGATGCCAAGGAATATGCCGAGCGTCGAAAGGTCTACATTCGCGACCAAGCGCCCAAGAATAAGTTTTGATCGCTGAGTATCCGAAAATTGTGCTCAGGCAACGAGCGGCGCGATGTTCGTGGCTAGCCGCGCGTTAGCATCACGGCCAAGAAGATACCGCCCAAGACGATGCGGTAGACGGCGAATGAGGTGAACTTGTGCGTCTGAATGAAACGCATGAAACCCGCGACCACTGCCCAGGCGACGATGAACGACACAATGAAACCTACCGCCAGCGGGATGCCTTGTCCGGGTTGGATTTTGTCCAGTCCTTTGAGCAGTGAGAGCATGCCGGCTCCCAAAAGAGTGGGGATGGCCAGAAAGAACGAGAACTCTGCTGCGGCTACCGGTGTGAGCCCCAACAATAATGCGCCCATGATGGTCGCACCCGATCGCGACGTACCCGGTATCATGGCTAAGCATTGGGCCAAGCCGATGAGCAAAGCGACACGCAATGAGATAGAGCCGGCATCGGTAATCTTTGGATGGCGGATCATCTTTTCGATGACCAGAATCGCAATTCCACCTACTACCAGCGCGGAGGCGACGACGGGCACGTTCATGAGCTTTTCTTTCATGAAGTCGTCCAGCAGCGTGCCGAGCACGCCGGCCGGCAGAATCGCGACAAAAAGTTTCAGGAGAATGTGCTCATGCCAGGCTTTGTTGGGGGGGTGGAAGCTCAGTTTCCATAGCCGTGGCCAGAAGTAGATCACCACCGCCAAGATGGCGCCGATTTGGATGAAGAAGTTGAACACGTCATTCCAGAAGGGGTCGCCGTTGTCAATCCCGATCCACGGCATGACGAGGATCATGTGTCCCGTACTGGAGATGGGGAGGAATTCCGTAATTCCTTCGACGATGCCCAGAATGATTGCGCGAAAGGTGTCGTTCATGAATCGTCCGGTTGCGAATTACATGGGCCACATAAGGCGAAATACAACTTGTCCAATGATGTTAGCGTAAATACCGGCGACGATGTCGTCGCTGGCGATGCCCCAACCGGCCGGCAGCTTTTCCAGGCGTCGGCCCGGCGGGGGCTTCACGACGTCGAAGAGGCGAAACAGAAAGAACTGAACCGCGAGGACCGCCAGAGCAAGCTTGAAGGTGGTCATGGGGATCGCGACCAGAGCCATCCATTGGCCCGCAAACTCATCCAGGACGACCTGTCCGGGATCGCCTGGTTTTCGTGATCGGCTTGCGTAGTAATCGACCGACCACGGTCCCCACTTGATACACCCGGCATAGGCAAGGACAGTCAGCACCAACCAGGTGATGTTGAGAACGACAGCTTCGGTGCCGGCGAAAAACGGCGTCTTGTAGACCAAGGCCCAGAAGCCGAGGGCGATGGCAACGGCACCGGCTGATCCAAACGTGCCCGAAGCAACCGGTGCGTATCCCAAGCCGAAACCGGTCATGGCACATCGACGTATCATGACGTTGTCGCGGTCGTTTGGGATAGGACCCCCCGAGCCATTCGCAAGTAGGAAATCATGGAAAGCACCGTGACCACGACGGTCAGGTAAACCAAATAGGGCCGAAGCAGAGCAAAGAACGCCAACCGCTCAGGATGCGACAACGTGACCAGAATCCATATCACCGTCACGGACTGTAACACCATCTTGGCCTTGCCGTAGATGTTAGCGCCAAACGATTGACCGCTTGCTTCGGTAACGCCGCGCAGACTCGTGACCAGCAGTTCCCGACCAAGGACGACGACAACCATCCATCCGGCCACGTCGCTGATTTTTCGGCCATCAACGTCAACAAAACCGTCGCCTGCGAGGAAAACGTAAGCCCCGAGGACGAGGATTTTGTCCACGAATGGATCAAGGATTCGACCCAACGAGGTGACCTGGTTGTGTTTGCGGGCCAAGTATCCGTCGACGATGTCCGAGATGGCGGCGATCAGAAAGATGACGGCACACGCATCGAGAAGCCAGTTTTTCGCGGGCATCTCGTGTGCACTGAATTGGGCGAGGCCAAAGAAAAAAATAACCGCCAGGAAAAGCCGTCCGAGGGTTATTTGGTTCGGAAGATTCACTTTCATTCGGAACATACTCATGTCATGCCGGTAGGCGACTTGGTTTTCTACCTGGCTTACCGGCAATCGTTGACTTCTAACTCCTGCTAAGTTGGCAAGATAGCGTCCGTTGGACGTGCGATCAAATCATAATCCTGCGAACCTTCGCACACGACTTGGATGAACTCACCGGAACGGACTCCATCCGAGAGAACATACGTGACGGCATCGACGTCGGGTGCTTGCCCCGCGTGTCTGCCAACGAATTGGCCGTCACTGATTTCCTGATCGATCAGCACTTCAAAAAATCGACCCTCCTGGTTAGCGGCCTGCTCGAAAGCGATGGCTTGTTGTGCTTCCATGATACCATTCGTTCTTGCTTGTTTGATGTCATCCGGCAATTGCGTTTTCATGCGACCGGCGGGCGTGTCCACCTCTGGCGAGAAGGGAAAAACGCCGAGGGCGGCGAAACGAAATTCACGAATGAACGCCAGTAGCTCGTCAAACTCCGGTTCGGTCTCGCCGGGGAAGCCGGCGATGAGCGTTGTGCGAATCGCGATGCCGGGGATGCGGTCCCTTAGCTTCTGCAGAAGCATTTCCGTTTCGGCCCGCGTGACCTGGCGGCGCATGGCTTTGAGGATGCGATCACTGATATGTTGCAACGGGAGATCGATGTACTTGACGACCCGATCGCAGTCGGCCACCGCCTCAATCATGTCGTCCGTGAAGCCCGAAGGATAGGCATAAAGCAATCGAATCCAACGAAGACCGTCGAGGCAATTCAATTCGCGAAGCAGACCGGCCAGGCCGGGCTTGTAGCCGATATCCTGGCCGTAACTGGTCGTGTCCTGACCGATGAGATTGAGTTCGACGGCACCGTCTGCGATCAACTCGCTTGCCTCGGCCAGAATGATTTCAGGGGGCTTGCTGTGCATTGAGCCTCGGATCGCGGGAATCGTACAAAAGGTACATTTTTGGTCGCATCCTTCGCTGATGCGCAGGTAGGTATAGTGGCGTGGTGTGAGTCGAAGCCTGGCAGTGTCCAGGGCGACGTACGGGTGGTAATCGCCAAGAAAAAGATCAGGGGTAGCATCTCTTGCGTTTCGAGCGGATCGTTTGTGTTTGCCGGTTCGCCCAGGCAGGGGGCGTAAGGCCGCCCTGACGACGTCATCCCGCTGATGGACGCCAACGAGGCTATCGATTCCCGGGATGGCTTCAAGTAGTTTCTCGCCATCGCGTTGGACCAGGCAACCGGCCACCACCACCCGCTTACATCTTCCCCTACGCTTGCGGCGTATCGCTCTCTTGATTTCCTGGTGGGCTTCAATCCGGGACGCCTGAAGGAAGCCGCAGGTGTTGATCACAATAACGTCCGCGTCGTCTTCGTCGGCAGTGATGATCGCTCCGCTTTCCGCCAGTTGTCCGAGCATCTTCTCGGAATCGACCAAGTTTTTGACGCATCCTAGCGCTACAAAAGCAACCTTGATTGGATTTCGCAAGATAGAACCCTTTCTGGGACTCAATCATGTTAGCATAGCCGTTCGGGGGCGGCCTCGAAAGCGCGCTAGAGAGGGTAGCGGGTGAGTTACGCAACATCCAATCGGCTCATTTCTGTCGTGTGGAAAAGAAGTAACGGGAACGGGGGCGCCTCATTTTCGGGTCGGAATTCTCTTTCGATGACGATTTTCCTTGATTTATGGCTTGCAGGGGCGGTGTAGATCTTCTAATATACCTTCTGCCCGAGGCATCCCCCCCTCAAGCCCGTTTGGTTCACCCCGGCCAGACGGCACCGCCTCGGGTTTTTTATTGCGCTTTTACCTCTGTGTCGAACATTTTCGGTTCTTCCCGTGTTGATGAAGCGGGTGTGCTCCGTATCGAAGTAACCGGGGACCACTTGCGGACTTTTGTGGGTGATGACCAGCCTTTTAGACGCCGTGGGGGGATGGTATGGAGCAGGAATTTAAGCCTCCTTTCCCGCCTCGCGTTTTACGTTCGGCTTCGGACTCGACGGCAGGGCAGTGGCCGTTACAATGCCCGTTCGGAGTTCTTGGGTGGGTTGAGGATGAAATTCATGCTGGCAATACGACGCGGTCATTCTCAGAAGCTGATCCCGTTGCTTCTCCTTCTGGCGGGACTGTGGTGTGGGGGGTGTGCTGAACAGGCTATTCCCCCGAAAATGGCTCTGCTCGCTGATGCCAGACCCTATCTTTACAGTGATCGCGACTGGGCGGTAGTGCTTCGCGATGACGTGCGGTATGGCTTGGTCGATTACGAGGCACTGAGTCGCAATCGCGAACCCTTGGATCGTTACTATGCGTTGCTTAGTGTGACCGGCCCGACGCGAACGCCGGAGCAGTTCCCATCTCGTGCCCATGTCGTTGCTTACTACTTGAATGCTTATAACGCCTTGGTGTTATGTGCGGTGATGCAGCGTTACCCGGTGGCGACCATGTATGATCTGTCGTTGCCGCATATTGAATACGGCTATGTATTTACGGTAGACGGTCGGCAGCTCACGCTGGGGAAGATCGAAGCGGCGCTTCTCAAAGAGAGCCAGGACGATGTGCGCACGCTGCTGGCGACAAGCCGGGGGGCGCTGGGGGCGCCGCGGTTGTTCAATGAGCCGATCAGTCCGCAGATGCTGGAAGCGCAGTTGACGCGGGCGGCGGCTGAAGCGCTCGATAATCCTGATCTGCTCCGCATTGACCATGTCAACAAATCGATTTTCGTATGGCAGCTCATTCTTCGTCGGGAAGAAGAGTTTATTTCTTACTGGAAGACGCGGAGACGTGTGCGTGCTGCTTATCTGTTTAATGTTTTGTTGGATTTAGCTTCTCCGCAACGCCGCCGGCTCTTGCAGACCGCGGTGGGGTATAGTTTCGGGCCGATTTCGTTCGATCGGACACTCAATCGTTGGTCGCCACAGGACGGTGAGACCGTTGCGGGTGGTGAGCTCGTTGGCTCTTGACCTTTCATACAAGGATGGTCGTCGTGAGTCCACTGGATCCTGCTATCGTTGATTTTATTCGTGAGACCGTCGCCAGTGATCGGTATGCTGCGTATTTACGCGATACACTCATGACGCTTTTGGCGATTGATACCACGCCGGGCGGGTCGTTAGCGGATACGGCAACCCATGAACGAGAACTTCTCGATTGGCTTGCGCACGAGGTGTCTGATATTTGCGGTTCGGATGTCGTTGTTGAGCGAGTCGGCATCAATCGAGCGATTGCCGATGATCCGGACTATACGTTGCCGAGTTATGCTGCCGACGGTCATGGCCAAATGTTGCCGGTGGATCGTGTTTATGCCGATCGTAGCAATCTGGTCGTCACGTTGCCCGGTGCTCGCGAAAATGCGAATGCTCAGCAAACAGCACCACCGGCCGTCATCTTGAACGCCCCTATCGACGAAGCTTGCTCCTGGTTTGCTCCCCGCTCGGCTGGTGGGCGCGTTCATGGTCGTGGAGCCTGTGGAGCCAAGGTGCAAGTGGCGTTGTTGATCGCACAAATGAAGTTGCTGCGTGAAGTTGAGGAAAAATTCAGCAAACGGGCGACGCATAGACGAGTGTATCAGTTTGTGATCGACGCAGCTGCAGGCGGTCATGGATCACTGTCGTTGGCCATGGATCCGGGTTTGCAGGGCGTTCCGGTCGTGGTGCATGCAAGTACGGATGGTCGGTCGTATTGCGCCCAACCGGGTATCGTGACCTACCGATGTCGATTGTCTGTGGACAAGAACGCCGTCGGCTCGGCGATCGAGTTGTTTCCCTTCGTCGTGCAGGAACTCGAAGCCGAAGGGCGTCAGCTGCGGGACGAAACGGATCATCCGATGTTTGCGTGTGGCCAGGTCCAGACGAATCCCGGCACGTTGGGGCACTACGGCCATGGGCCGCTGACGGTTTGTGACCACGTCGCCATCGAGATCTACGCTGAAGCGAAGGCCAATCCCGAGCGTATCGGCATGAAAATGATCGAGTTCATGGACGATGCGCTGGCTGAATACACTCGGGTTTACGGTGACAAGACGCGCGAGATCGATCCAGCCACAGGCAAACCCAAGGTCCAGCGTCATTTCGAACTCAAGTTGATGCCGAAACCGGACGTCATTGGTTTCCGTATCGATGTGTGGGGTCAAGGGGGGCACATGGGGGCGTTGGAGTCATGTGACAACGCACTGCTGAAGGCGGCCTATTTGCTTGGCGCGTTGATCCGTGTGGCGGGGAGTTTTCCGGCTATCCGTGCGGAAGGGCGGTTGGCTGAGAGCCCCGACGATCGTTCCGACATTGTTATGACGGGAGCTCAAAGCTTCTCGCCGACCCACTCGGTGTCGGATGTGGAGGCTCGTCTGACCGCCGCCGCCCAACGCGGTGTTCAACATTATTGCCAGATTCGCGGTCGTCGCCCCGAGAACGTGCAGGTCGAAACAGCTTTCGGGCCGTTGCGTGGCGATGCGTTTGCCGGCTCCGGCGAGGTCAAACCGATGACGACGACAAAGGCTGCGTTTCGTGCACTGGGACAGCCTTGGCCGGAACAGGTCGCGTGGAAAGCCGGTAGTGACGCATGGATCTACCACCACAAAGGGCATCCTGTCGTTGTTTTTGGGGCAGGCAAGCTCGAAGGTGCTGGTCACGGTGATGAGTCAATCGACATGGCGGACCTACAGAACACGTTGGCTGTAAGTACGTTGGCGACGTGGTCGATGGTTCAGTAACCGCGATACGATGGGTCGCTGGCCGTAGCTAGAAAAACCCACTATTTACCTCCTATCACAGACAAGCTTCTGGAGTTCGACTGCCCGTTGGCCAGTGACGCCCTTGTGAGTCGGATTCTCTTCCCTGTGGACGGGGCGAAGCCGCCTGCCTGACGGCAGGGTTTGCCAGCTTCGCTGGGTAAATGAAAAGGTCGAGAACAACGTCCCGGCCTTACGAACTTCGATGAAAAATTGAGTGATGTAAAATCAGCGCCGTCGGACGACCATCACCGCCGCCGGACAACCATCAGCCCCAACAACCCGATCATCGTCAGACCCATAGCATTGAGTGCACCCGCGCCACACAAAGGCGGCACAACCGGTAGCGGAGCCCCCGAAGCATCATCCTGAGTCCCGACTTGCAGGCCTGCGACCGGCGTCGATACCGCGATCAGGGTACGGGCGGTATCCCCTTGCCCTGCTGCATCCGTCACCGTCAACGATACGACATACGTCTTCGCCTCGGTAAACGTATGCGCCACAACCGCGCCGCTGCCAAACGCCCCATCGCCGAAATCCCAAGCGTACTGGACGATCGTACCCCCCGGAGCCACCGAACCGGTCCCTTCAAACGTCACTGTCAGCGGCGATGAACCGCTACTGGGCGTCGCTGCAATCACCGCCGTCGGCATCTCACCATAAGCGACAATCCGCTCGGTCGCCTGGCCCGACTGGTCACCACTGGTCACCGTCAGCGTAGCGGTGTAGATCCCCGGCGTCGCGTACACATGGACGGCCGTCGAATCGACCACCGGATCTGAGTTATCCCCGAAGTCCCAGGTATAAACCACCGGGTCCTTACCCTCTTCAATCGCCCCGGCGGCAAAACGCACCGTCAATGGCGTCTGCCCCGAGGTCGGTGCAGCCCGCACCGAAGCCAAGGGGAGCTCCGGCTCGCCCGCTTCAGCCGGCGACGAACTCAGCATCCGCCCCGTCCCCAACGCAAAAGCCGATCGCACATCCGTCCGCTCCGTACCGATCGCCACCTGCTCGTTATCGATGTACTCGTCAGCGATGAAATCCCAATCCTGATCGTCGCCGGTCCCTAAAACGCCATCCCGGCCCGCACCGGCAAAAATGGACATCGTCTGTCCACCTTGGTCCATGATGCAGGGCACATCATTCGTGTTATTCGTATGCCAGTTGCCTAAATAGTGCCCAGCCTCATGCACGATAATATTGCCAACCGCCGCCCCAATCGCCTCCGCCTTGGTCAAACCGGGAGCTAGTTTAATGCTATTGGCAGAATAAGGACCATAAAAGGAATCCGTTTCGGGGGCACTTAGGATATCCAAAAGCACAACCGCCGTCTCTTCACGTGCAAAATTGCCTGGGTCAATCGACTCAGCAATTCCAAGAAAACCACTTACACCCATCTCATAGCCTGCACCGCCAACAATAACCCGCGAGACATTCGGCTGCCCAAACGGATCGGGATGGTCCCGGCTGTTTAGAATTTCCACATCGAAATGGCCATTGGTGAAATCCACATCGCGGTTACCATTCAATCCGGCCTTACGCAGGCTATCAAAGGTCTCCTCAACAACCGTAATGATCGCATCGACGACCGCCGGCTCATCCGTCAGCGGCAAACCCCAGCCGCCCTGCTCGACAGTCTCCCAATGCCCCTCTTCTTCCTCTCCATCACCTTCCCCCCCATCGCCCTCTTCACCATCATCTTCCGGCTCAACCCAGACATCGACATAGCGCGTTCCAAGGAAATCGCGCAACGGAGACAAGTCCGCCCCAGCAAAACCAACTCCATAAAGAGCCCGCGCGTCAAGGTTCCTCACACCGTCGAAATCCAAGAAAATCGTCTGCGTCTGCGGAACATCCTGCTCTTCGAACGAGGCACGCCGCGACCGGATTTGCAACGTATACGTCCCATTACTACTAAAACGACTCGACTGAACACGAATCAGATAATCGCCGTTCGCGGGCGCTACCCACGTCAGCGAAGCATCCGGATGAAGAAAAATCTCCCAGTTCTCCCAATCAATCTCGTACCCCCGCCCCGTAGGCCACGGCGATCCCTTGGGATATATGTACGACAGGCCCGCGTCGTCATCATTTTCAATCAGCGAGACTTCGTTGACTTGCTGAATCGCCACCACCGGATCGAGCGGACGATCCCCCAACACCGCCAAACCAAAGATGTCCCCCTTCTTGGCCGTAAAACGGTAAAGGTCAACATCATCGCCCGGCGAAATCGTACCGAAGATATCCAAATCGACACCCTCAGCCGGTTCCGGAGCGATCGCAATCACCTGCGACGCAGCAAAATTGTCGTTCGGCTCCACCTCGTCCAGCAGGTCAAGCGCAGGGGCCGACCGTGCCGTCCTCGCTTCGTGCTTGGCACCCAGATCAAGATTCTCAAATCGGCCATGCCGAGGATAATCGTTCCACAAGTTGTCAACCTGGTAGTCAGGCAACCAAAACGGTTCCTTGTCCGGCGGACAGACAATCGGCTGAGCGTTAGCCCAATCGGCCCAAGCCGCCAATACACCTACCAGTGCGACAACAACAATCTGCTTCGTCCAACGCATGTCAACGTCTCCGGCAACAGCAACCCCGTCGGGGCTCTGCCACCCAGATGTTCACTCGACCGGGAGAACATGACCGCCCGCGATACTCCCAGCGAAGCAAAACAGACCCTGCAACTATGATCGTCCTCGTCCCCTCACCTATGATCCTTCGGGCCCTCGGCTCAAGTCATCACAAACACGACCGTAACCGCACAAACATCACGGCGAGAAACCATAGATTACATACACCTCACCGGCGTTCGTCTTGCCTTCCGGGTCGGCCTCAATCGCGGAGATCAGCAGGTCAGACCGCCCATCTCCGTCAATATCACCCGCCGACCGTACGCCGCGAGACAATAAGCCGTTCAGTGTATGGCCGCCACCCAACTGATCGCTGGTCTTGTGGCCCACAAAAGCCATACCCGGCAACGCTTTCGTGCCGATCTTGTCCAATCCAATCGTACCCGTCAGATGCGTGCCGCCGAACACCAGATACACGACGCCAGCGTTCGTCAAATCATCCAGCGTACCGTCGCCATCCAAATCATCCGCGACACCGTCACCGTCAAGATCCACACCCAATCCATCCAGCGAACCATTGCCGTCACTATCAAACGCCACCCGAACCGAAGCCGGTGGACTACCATTCGGAGCCGCAATCAGAATATCCGGAATCCCGTCAAGGTTGACATCGCCCGCATTGCTAACTGTCTCACCCGCATGATCGCCCGCGGCGGCACCCGTCAGCAACATGCCGTCATCATTGGCACGAAGCTCAGCCAGCGTCACGCCGCCTTCGTCGTTCAATAGGTTCCGGCCGCCAAACAGAATGAACACCTGCCCCGCTTCAAAACCCGCCGCCGGCGTCGCATTCGGCGAACCAATAATCAAATCCGCGAACTTGTCGTTGTTATAGTCGTCGTTCAGCTCCCGAGGCCCCTGCCCCGCGATCGCCATACCGAGATCCTCGCCCTGTTCGCCAACAATCATCAAACCATTCAACCGGTTCACATCGCTCAGCGATAACTGCAACCGATCCAACAAATAGTCGCCTTCCATCTCAGGCTGACGGCGATAGATCACATAAACCGCCCCCCGGCCACTGTTTGTCCCCGGCCCGCCAACCGCAACATCATCAACCCCATCATTATTAATGTCGAACAGCCCCGTCACCTCACCAACCCGATCCGTCGGAGCCGCACCCACAATGTGGAACGGCCTCTGCATTCGGCTGTAAGTCCCGTTGCTAGTAATGTAGGTATCACAACCGCCTTTAAACTTCTTATACCCGACATCTTCAATGATGTAGTTGTGTGGCGCAGGAATATCGGCATCCTGCTGCGCCTCAAGAACCGTATCCGCAGCCTCAGGATCCTCCGCGCTCACCGTTATCGTCGGCAAACTCCACCAGAAATCATCCGAACCAGCATTCGGACGCTTCAAAGACAACATGTACACTTCGCCACACTCGAACCGGCTTGCCTCCGGCAACGTGGGAACGCCTCGCTCTATATCGTTGACAGCGGTCCTCAACGGTGCGCCAACTAATAAATAATCACCTGAAACGGCAAGACTATAGCCAAACCGGTTCGCAGTCGTCGGAGGATTCGTGAATAACTGCGTCGTCGTCTGCCCCAGAACTCGACAACCGTAAGGCTCCCTCGGGTCGGCCAACGTCCGCGTGTCACACGAAGTCCCACTGCCATAGAACCCCGTCCCGAGTACCGTCATTTCCCCAAATGCGGGGAATCGATATTCGGTACAATACGTCTCGCCTCCATTGCTAGCCGTCGGCGCATACATCCCACCAACAAAAGCCTCGCTGGTCGGGCCAAACGGTGCATCCACTTGATTCAAATCAATGAAGTCACCCCAATCGCAACCGTGATCGCTTGAGATGATCAAACTTTTACCGTAACCACCGTAATCTCCACCATTCCAAATGGATCTACCCGTGGTGGCAGGATACGGATTGGCCAAACGCAATGGTTCCATGAACGTGCCCGTCGTCCACTGCCAAAAACCCTCGCACGGCCACGTCACTGTGTCCATCGCCTCTTCGATCTTCACATCAGGACATTCGTCCGTCCGAGCCTGATAATCGGCGTGGTTCTTGGGATCGGTGCGCATCATACTGAAAACCTGCCCCACCTCGTGTAATTCGATCACACGATCCGACTTACGGCTCAGTGCTTCACGATCCGTCAGCAACGGATTGGCACTGGACACAATCACAAGTCCGCCCCGCAAGAAGTGCCCGTTGTTCTCCAGCCGACCAATACCCGTGAGCGTGGTAGGCAACAAATCATCCGCCGCCTGGTACCGCAAGCTGTACGAGTCACACCACGGGAAACCGAACACCAATTCCGCTTTCCCGTCGTTGTCCTGATCCGGGATCATCGTCAATGACCGCAACCCCTCCGTGCTGAACGGCGCCGGCGAACCGCCATCGACTTGGAAACCAAGCGGGTTACCCCGCCCGTTGGAGGCATTCGGCTCATTGGGGTTCGGAACGATGCCGCTAAAGGCCACGCCAGGCAGTGCTTCCTGTCCCACGCGATTCACTTCGATGTCGCCCTGATAACGGTCGGCACTGCCATAAATCATATAGGCCTCACCGGAACCGGTCCCGCCCTGCGTGTGGAAGAACGGTTTGCCCTGCTGGGCTGCCACGACGATCTCATTGAGACCGTCATTGTCGTAGTCGTCGGCGGTCATCATCGCACTGCCGAGATTGTCATGGAAGTTATAACCTCTAAGAATCGACCCCTGGAAAGGACCGCTCTGCGGCTGAATATAACCCTGCGCGTCCCGCTTGGTCCCCAGATCACCCACCCAAAACACCAGCGGCAAAATCGTCAACTTCGAACCCGAATACACCGTAAACGGGTCACCCAGTCCAGCATTGGGCGTCAACGTCACACCAATGAAGTAACCGCCGGACACGCCCGTCGTATCAAATGCAAGCTCCTGAACACTCGCATCAATACCCGCGTTACCAATCGTGATCCGCGAAGCCTCACCATCCGGCAAGCCGTCCTCGTCCTGGTCCGGCTCTCGGAACACACGAACCGTCCCTTCACCGGGCAGCAGGCTCGTCGCCCACTTCACCGTAAACACCTGGGTCTGCAATAACGTCATAGTAAACTGCGGCGTCGTCAGCTCCAGCGACGCAGCCAACCCCGTTCCACCCGTTCCGCCGGTTCCACCGGTTCCACCGGTTCCGCCCGTACCGCTATCGCCGGTCGAACCCGCAGGTCGCAACCGAATCGTCCCATTGCTGTAATCGCGTATGGCCGGTGAGGCGCCCGCTAGTTCCGCCCCCACATAATAATCACCCGTCGCAAGCCCGCTCGTGTTCCACACGATTGCTCCCTTGCTGACGGCAACCGTACCGATCGTGATGTTCCCGTTATCTGCACTGTTGTCCTTGTCACAGAAAACGCGGATCTGCGGATCAGGATCGTTCTCGGCGCGACCGACAATACGAACCTCAACCAGCGTCCCAATCGAAGTCTCTTCGCCTCCGTTCGGAAACAGCACCTGCACAAACGAGCCCGCTACAAGTTGCACGATCCCCTGAGCAAATGCCGTAGCTTTCGCCCCACTGCTCGTCGTCACACTGACGCCCAAACGGTAGGTCCCTGCCGACAACCCATCCGTGCCCACGGTCCCAGCGATACTCGCCCGATTCGTACTGGCTTGGGTTCCCAACAAGGCCACGCCATCGTCGAACGAGTCGTTGCTATCAAAGAAAAATTGGTAAGTGTAGTCCTCGGTCGTACTGACCGCGAAGGACGCATTGAGAAACTCGCCGACATAACCCGACAGATCGCCGACCGGAGAAGAGAATGTGATCGTCGGGGCCGGAAGCAAAGCAGGAGCAGGCGTACCGGCCGCGCCATCGCTTGCCGTCTGCTCATTGCCCCCATCCGAAGGCGTCGGCACCAACTCAAGCAATGGGCACCCCTGCCCCAGTAGCATCGGCACGGTCAGGCTCAGTCCAACGAGCAACGCCAGTCCCTGCCGGGAACGGGTATTGATAACCATAACCTCATTCTCCGAAGATATTTACGGTTCCCTGGGCATATCGTGTCACCCGGCTACCGCCACCGGAGATTGCCAAGAAAACCACCCCAGCACGCGCCAAGTGAACCTTCAACGGGGCCACACGGCAAAGGTATCTTCGCGGACACCAAGGTTCCTGTCAACGGTACAGATTTCGCAGAAATGAGGGTTTTCAGGGGCCGATATCGGCTCAGCCACACCCTTCACAGAGCCACTAACGACCGGTAACGCCACATGAGCAGACCACGCGATCAGGCGATCTCACGAGGCTTCTCATCCTCAGCCAACACCCGCTGAATGGCGCCGCGAACAACCGTCATTTTCACGTTCGCCGACTCGTCCACCTTCAGCATAATGTCGTTGTCACTCACGGACACCACGGAGCCGATAATACCCCCCACCGTCATCACCCGGTCGTTCTTCTTGACGTTGGCGAGCATCTCCTTACGTTTCTGCTTGTCCTTTCGACTGTTCATCCCAATGAACACATAGAAGACCACGATCATCAGGATGAGGCCGATCCACAAGCCACTGCCCTGCCCCTTTTGAGCCAGGCATTGGTAATAATTCCAGTCCAGATTCTGCATCATCGCCATCACGTGCTATTTCTCCTGCGTGGGGCTTCAGCCATCAGCTGCATCTGCCGGGCCGTTGCCGCCGGCAATCGGAAACTCCACCAGCATCCTCGCCCAATCCCCCGTCGGAATCAAGTCCCGAAGACGAGCCATAAACCGCTGGAAGAACCAAAGATTGTGAACCGTCAACAACATCGGGCCAAGCATCTCGCCCGCCACAAACAAGTGCCGGATATACCCCCGGCTAAACTGTCGACAGGTCGGACACGGACACGCTGCCTCCAACGGCTCTTCCTGATCGCGATACTGCTCATTACGTAAACGCAAACCACCGGCCGCCGTAAACGCATACGCATTCCGCCCATTACGCGTCGGCAACACGCAATCGAACATATCCACACCCGACCGAACTGCAGCCAAAATGTCCCGCGGCATCCCCACGCCCATCAAATACCGAGGCCGGTCGACCGGCAAGCAAGGCCCCACCGCCTGCAGGACATCCACCATTTTCTCATGAGGCTCACCCACCGACAAACCACCGATCGCATAACCCGGAAAATCGAGTTCGATCAATCGCTCCGCACAAGCCCGACGCAAATCAAGCAACACACCGCCCTGCACAATCCCGAACAACGCTTGCTCGTCCGCCCGGCCATGCGCCTCCTTGCATTGGCGAGCCCATCGAACCGTTCGCTCCACCGCCTTGGCCGCCACGACGCGATCCGCATCACCCGGCGGGCATTCATCAAACGCCATGATGATGTCCGCACCCAGCTGGTTCTGAATCGTCGTCGCCGACGCCGGCGTCAACGTGATCCAACGCCCGTCGATATGCGATCGAAACGTCACCCCCTCGTCGGTGATCTTGTTCAAGGACGCCAGCGAGAAAACCTGATAACCCCCGCTGTCCGTCAGAATCGGACCGTCCCAACCCATGAAACGATGCAACCCGCCAAATCGCTCGATCAACTCCGCCCCAGGCCGCTGACACAAATGATACGTATTCCCCAGTAGTATCTCCGCCCCGCTCGCGCGAACCTGCTCTGGCCAAACACCCTTCACCGTCGCCTTCGTCCCCACCGGCATGAACGCCGGTGTCCGCACCTGACCGTGCGACAACGTCAGCAAACCACATCGGGCAGGCCCATTCGGCTCACAACCATGAATCTCAAACGTCAGCATCCGCGATATCTTAACGCCATTACGCCCACAACGGGACCTGCATAAATCCACAAACCATTCAACCCGGAATTCCACCGCCTCCTTGCCCACAATTCCACATCGTTTTATAAGAGGGACTATCCCCACCGGGGCCGAAACGGAAACCCAAAGTTGACATTCGACGAGGTGCATAGCCATGGCCAAGATCGCGGTAATCATCGTAGCAGCCGGTAAAGGAGAACGCTTCGGCGGAAATGAGAAGAAGACCTTCGCCAACATCGACGGTCAGCCCATGTTCATCCGCACCATCCAACATTTCCTCAACCGAGACGACATTTGCCAAGTCATCCTTGTCATCGCTCCCGAGGACGACGAACACGTCCGACAGAAGTTCGGTCCGAACCTCGCCTTCATGGGCGTCAAAGGCGTCACCGGTGGAGCCACCCGAACCGATTCCGTCGCGAACGGCTTGGAGGCCGTGGCGGAAGAAGCGGAACTCATCGCCATCCACGATGCCGCCCGACCCTGCGTCTCCAAAGCCATGATCGATGCCGTCTTCGACGAAGCCACCAAGAGCGGAGCCGCCATCCTAGCCGCCCCTTTGACCGGCACCATCAAGCAAGTCAGCGATGCCGGCACCATCGACCAGACCGCCTCGCGCGAAGGCCTTTGGGAAGCGCAAACCCCCCAGGTCTTCAAACGGTCGGTCATCGAGCAAGCCTACGCAAAGCGGTCGGAGTTCGAGGGAGACCCCACCGATGATGCGCAACTCGTCGAGGTCATCGGGCATCCCGTTGCCGTCGTCAAATCCGATTTCACAAACATCAAGGTAACCACCCGACCGGACATGACGCTCGCCGGCGCCATCATCCGAACCAGACCCATCGACAAACCCAAGGCCCCACGAAGCCCCTTCGAAGAAGCCCAGTGGTAGTGCGCGTAAGAAGCCAAATCTCGCTGCCGCCAAAGCCTGTGAGTTTCTCTTACGCCGCCTCGCGCACGCCCCACCCAATCGCCGGCAAAACAGGCCAGCCTGTAACAAAAACGCTTGACGGTTCAGCCATCTTCCGCGTATAAGTTGGTAGCCCTGAATTGAGATGTGCTGACGGGCCTTTCCACAATGGATACCCCTGTCGCAGGAGGCGAATCCCATGCAAAACCTCGTGCCCACCAATGCTCAAAACTATGTCGTGACCACCGTCCTGGCAAGCACCGCACTACTGCTCGCACTTGGATCAGCCGGCTGCAAAACCGATGCACTGGCCAACCCGTCGCGCGAAACGGTCGATGCGCCGCTTGATTCCTTGGAGTCACCGGCAGGGATCGACTTGCCCCCCATCCCGATCGCCGATCGAACCGAAATCGATCTCGTCGAAGAGATGAGTTTTCATCGTGCGATGTATGCGCGCTACCTTCGCGCCCTGGCGACCTACTACAGTGAACACGGCTACGAAGTCAAAGCCATCTGGGCGCGAAACGAGCTCAACGACCTGCGCCTGGTCAAACCCTATCGCTACATCTCCGACGCGGAAGTCCCGGTCGCCAGCCTTCGGCCCACCGAATCCATCGCCGAAGCCGACGATCTCTACCAAGAGAGCCACACGCTCATGAAAAAGGGGGGGCACGGCATCCCCGCGCTCTACAACCAACAAACCATGAAGCTCGCGCTGGCGAAATTCAAGGCCCTCGTGGACATGTACCCCACCAGCGACAAGGTCGACGATGC
>Ga0180434_10001782_pt1 | contig 30167 bp, 14 predicted proteins | sample SS_ome_7_FD_132453 | JGI IMG/M metagenome (GOLD analysis project Ga0180434, IMG submission 132453) | Hypersaline lake sediment archaeal communities from the Salton Sea, California, USA - SS_1_D_2 metaG | ecosystem: Environmental > Aquatic > Non-marine Saline and Alkaline > Hypersaline >... | reverse complement strand
TGCCGAGCCACCCTGTCCAGTGCTGTAACCGTCTCCACCAGCACCACCGTGCCCAGCACCAGCGGCAGATCCGCCTGCACCTGGACCGCTGCCTGGACCATGGCCTCTTTCGTCAACGTCGATTCGACTACCCACAAGCTCGGCTTCAGGCCCTTGCACGTGAACGTCGGCGGCGATTGTTAGGTGCATACCACACACATTGTCGGCGCAGAATGTGGCCTCGTGCGTCACCACACCGGGCTGATTGGACTCGTTCCGCTCGACGATCAGCGAGTTGAACGCGTGCGCGCCGTTGACCGTCAGCGTGCATCCGCGCACGACGATGTCTTGGCCATCATACGTAAAGTCGTCGTCCGCAATGAACGTGTCCTCCGTGAACACGACCGTGTCCGCCCACGCCGGCGAAGCGGACACCACAGCACCGACCGCGAATGCCACCATCCAGAACGACCTAACCCAAGCGATCCTCTGGTATGCTCTTGTTCCAGTCATCACTGCATCCTTTCGCTTGCGGGAATGTTGCCCTCGATTCGATCCCTACCTTGCCCATCGGCCATCGAAAACGCGTACCTCGTCCAGGGACGACTGACCACGATTAGCCCGCCACCACTCCATACGCCGCGAGTATTTGCACATCCACTGTCATTGCCGGCAACTGCGGTGCGTTGTCAACCGCCGCGAAGCAGCCGTTGAGATGCGTGTTGGCCCACCCTTGGGTCAGACCTAGCTTCAGGGAGGCCAAGGCGCTGGGCCCCTCCGCCAACCGGCACACGTCACAGAGCCACCATCCAGCGGAATGGTTCCGTTACATCGAGGACCCCGGCTCGCCTGAATGGCTGGATCCAAGCTAGCAAACGGGCAACCTCGCCAACTGCGATTGGTAACTATCGCGTTCCTCCATCGAATTCCTGTTGGAACTCCACGAAGTCTGCCAGATCCACATCTGCATCCGCGTCGAAGTCAAACACACCGCGACAGTCCACCGATGGCATGATCCAATCCTCAACGCCCCACGGCCCGCTCATACAACCGGGGAACTGCCCGAAGTCGTCAAGGTCCACGCTGCCGTCCTGGTTCCAGTCACCTGGGTGCGCCGCCAGCATGTTTGTGACAAGCGCCGAACGGGTGTTGTTCTCCTCATCGAATTCGACGATCACGTCGGCCGGATCAGCGATCGTGAAGATCTCAATCTCGCCGCCGACGATCGGGGCGATGTCCTCCCACACCCATACCACGTCCCGGAACGCGCCGGGTACGAGCGGCTCCGTCACTGCGAGTGCTGCTAAGAGCTCGCCGGCAACGGTATCACGTCGGAGATCGACGTATGCGTCGACAACCGTCAGTGCACCGGCGTTCTCGACACGCATCGTGATGATCCGATCGTTGCCAGCGGCCTGGACGCTGATGCCGGTGATCGTTACGTCCGGAGCGAGGATGGTCAGGCTGGCCTCATTGTTGTCCGGATCGCCGTCTTCCTGGATGCCGAGCGGATCTACCACAACGTAGACCGTTCGCGGCTCGATCGATGGCGGTATCAGCCACAGCACCGAGACCTCCGCCGACTCGCCGCCGCCGACCGGACCCACAATCACCGGCATCTCGATCAACACCCCACCGGCATCGGGATCGCCATCGTAGAACGCGACGTCGATGTTCTCCGCCGGCGTGTCGCCAAGGTTGTGGACTGTCGCGGTGATTGTCGCCTCGCTGCCCGGCACCGGATTGGCCGGCTCGATGATGATGTCCCCGTCGAGGATTCCCAGCTCGCCGCTCACCGTGTGCCACAGCAGGTACAGGTCGCTTTGGTCAAAGGCGGGCACGTTGTCGACTGTGATGATCTCGCCGCTTACCTCGACCTCACGCGTCTCGTACTCGATCGCCACCTTGTTATGGGCTGACACCAGGCTCCCGTCCGCACAGATCACCGGCGCGAACGCGTGCTCCATGGGCCGGTCGGCTGTCAACCGCCGCGGCTGCGTCCAGTCGTCGACCGTGGTCATGTACAGGGCGTACCACATGTCGACCACGTCGTCGCTGGCCTCCTGCCAGACCAGGGCGATCTGCCCGTCGGGCCCGGTCGCCAAGCGGAAGTCCGCCATGCCGGACGAGTTGCCCTCCAGATCGATCGCAAGCTGCGGATCGATCAGGGCCAGGTCGGCCGCAAAGTACACGTCGCCACCGCGGTACCACACGATCACCGGCTCACCGGTCGCGTCGTAGGCCACGCGCGGGTTGGCATCTTCCAGGGGCGGATTGTCAGGATCGCCGGGTGGGTCGTCCGTAAGTTGCAAGACCGGGCCCCAGGTGACGCCGTCGAACTCGATGGCGAATAGCTCGCGGTCCTCCGGTGTCTCGTCACTGCCGTCGGTATCGCCGGTGAACAGGAAGATGGCTTGATCGCCACGATAGGCCACCGTGCTCTTGATGACCGATGGCACGCCCAAGGCGACATCAGCCGGGACAGACCACGCCACGCCGTCATAGAGCGCGTAGTGGATGTCGTTCGGATAGTCCACGCTGCCGAGTTCGTCGTTGGCAGTGTTGCTGACCCATGTGAGCAGAGCTGTTCCGTCGGCAGCAGTCGCCACACGTGGGCTGCGGTCGAGCCACGTGTTGTCGGTGACAATCGACTGGGTGTCCCACGTCTCGCTGATGTCGTCGTACCGCGCGACGGCGATCTCCAGCTTATTCTTGAGTTCTTCGAGCTTGCAGGTGTGCAGGCATTGCAGGCACTCGGGCGAACCCGGATCAGCGCATTCGGCCTCGCAGTCAACCAGACATGGGTCCTCCGGCTCGCCGGGCTCGATCAGCACTTCGCTAACGTTCTCCCAGGCCAGCAGCGCGTCGCCCGTACTCCAGGCCGAGACGTGCGGGTGGAAGTCCGCCGTCCCGTCGTCGGCAACTGCGGCGGGCTCGTCCCACGTCCACGGCAGCGGCTCACCGCCATCGTGGATGCCCTGTGAGAACACGATCTGCGTGCGGTTCGTCGGCGTGCGAATCGGATCGTCATACACCCAGGTCAGCAGCAGATCGTTGCCGATCGCGGCCAGGTGCGGTGTCGATTGCCCGAACACGTTCAGTTGCAGCGGCCCCTCGACGGTAACAGCATCGCGGGCCTTGCTACGCCAAGCGTCATTCGCCACCCAGACGGCGTAGCCGCCATCACGGCGAAGGTAGTCGCGGGGAATCGGTCGGAAGGTGGAAGTGGCCGGTTTGACCACCCAGCGGTTTTCCAGGAAATCCCACGTATATTCGAGCAACGGCCACTCTTCCTGCCAACCGAAGACGACGAGGCGTACACCGCCCGCCAGGAAGATCTGCAATGTGTCCAACGGATCGGGGCGCGGGAACACTATGATGATGCGTGCTCCCCCGCCAAGGTAACCCTCGGCCGCCAGCAGGTCCGCAACGCCCACGCCCATGTTGGCTTCCGCGTAGGGAAACGGATCCAGCGTGATCCGGCCGTGCCAATCCGGCTGACCCGGTGCGAGCCAGTCGACCATCTCCAGGTGCGTCACGGCCGCAAGCTCGACGCGACCGCGGAAGTACACCGGCACCGGGATCGGTCCAACGAAGAAGATGATGTAATGCGGGTTGGGTGGGACGTTCGCTGAGACATTGGCTCCCAGTTCGATCCAGCCGCCTGGCTGCCAACGTCCCAGGCTGTCGTTCCAGTCCCAGTCGACCTGGCCGTTGGCACTGAGGTTCACGGCCAACCCGGCGACGCGGGTCTTCTTCTTGCCGAGTGCTATGTCGCCTTCCCGGTCGGCCGTAACTTCGAAGAACGGCCCCCGAGCCCGGCCGTCGCCGGTGACTTCAGCGCTGGCCTCGAAGGTCCCGCCGAACTTGAACTTCTCGTCCTTGAACAGCGGCACCTCATCATCGTCGACCGCCTCGACGCCCTCCTCGATCGACATCTCCTCCTCTTCGTCTGGGCCAACCTCACGCGTGATCTTTTCGGTGACGTACTTCAATGTCCCGCCCGCTGGCTCGTGTTCCAGCAGGAATGGCAGGATGCCCTGCGGCGTGGGGATGACTTCGAAGTTGACCCGGTAGGGCACACTCTGCGTGGCGTCCTCGCCCACGGCTTGTACCTGCAGTGTGCCGCCGACGCCGAACTCAAGCCCCATGTTGAACCCCCGCGTGACCGTCGTAGCACCCCAGGAGCAATCATCGACGTAGGTCTCGTACGGCGTGATCCAGTGCAGCTCGCCGGGCCCGTGGATGTCCCAGTCGATCGTGGCGGTGAAGGTCTCGTCGAGCCAGACCCAGTCAAGGTAGTAGACGTGTTGGGCGGGGCCACAGTACTGACCGCGGACATCCACCACGCCGAAGCCCTGGTCCGATGTGAGCAGCACGCTCGCGTCGGTGTACGAGTCCTCGCGGACGTCCTTGATCTCGCTTAGCGGGTAGTAGCCGTCGGCGGAGACGTCCAGCGTAGCCTCGCCCGCGGGGACTTCGGTAAAGGCAAAGAACCCGAAGTCATCGCTGACCACCGGCTCACCGCCGTTGAGGCTCACTTCGGCCCCGACGACAGCGTCGCCGGTGCTCTGATCCCGCACCGTCCCCTGCACATCTCCCGGCCCGGCAGCGACGATCGAGAATACGTTCGAGTCGGCGTAGTACACCTCGTCCGCAATCACGCGGACCATGAAGTTGTCGCCGCTGATGCCGGGAATATCGACCGCCGGGTTCCAGACGATGTGCTTGTCTTCGCCCGGCACAATGCCTTCGCCGATGTCACCCCACAACGCCGTCGGCACAATCTCCCATGTCTGGCCGCCGTCGTCACTGATTTGGAGGGTGATCGTGTACGTGTCGTCCCTACCGCCGAGCGTGTAATCCGCGTCTACGTTCTTGTCGGCGCCCTGGCGCTGAGATGCCGTAACTACCGAGACAAGACCTCCTGGATTCTCATAAAGGACTTCTATCTCCTCTTCGCTCAGCGCTCTACTGTAAATGCGCACATCATCAATGGCTCCGTCAAAGAACCGAACAGCGCTCGTGTACTCCAGTAGTGCTCCGATCAGCACAGGTGTGCTAGGTGCAATGCCGCTGCCGGAACTGCTTTGCCATGCGTCCAGTTCTCCGTCAACGTATATTCGCTTTGTTGCTCCGTCGTATGACGCTACTATGTGGTGCCAGATACTTGGTGTCAGGTACTGGTCACCTATGAGAACGTGAGGCCCCACTTCGCGAAGGAACGTCACTCGTCCTTCATACAACCCTACGTAGAACTCCCCATCCACGTGCCAATCATAACGGGAGATAATCAATTGCCAGTTGGGGTTGTCACTCCTTTGTATCCAAACCGAGAGTGAGAACGGAGCGTACCCCCCCAACGACGTGATTCCTGTGCCACAGTTCACGTAGTCAGTTGTTCCATCGAAGCTTAAAGCAGCGCCCGATACCCCAGCAACCCAGGTGGTACCGTGAATCGTCCCGTGGTTGCCGTGCCCTGAGGAGTCGTGTGCCACTGTGCCTTCGCCTTCGTCGAAGCTCCAATAGCCAACGAGGTCGTCATCAAAGTAGGCATTCACGTTCACCGACGTCACCATTGCAAGGCCAAGCGTGGCGAGCACCGGCATCGTTAACCCACACGTGTATCCACGATTCCTCTTCATTTGATTTTCTCCCGCTCCTTGCGGCGTGGCACACGCCACGCGGCCGTCTCGCGTTCCACCCTGTCCGAGTTGATAGTCGACATGCACCAGCCGCCCGGCGTCCGACTCCTGAGCGGCCACTACGCCATACATCAGCGCGTCGGTCTCGTAGAGCTGCCGGATTTCGTCCTGGCTCAATGCCCGGTTGTAGATCCTCAACTCGTCAATCGCCCCCTTCAGGTAGTAGTCGAGGTTCCCGAACTTGCCGAAGTGCAAGAGCTTGCCGTAGTTGGTCATGTCGCCCGAGGTTATCTGTCTGGCAACCTCCTGGCCATCCACGTACAGGATCTGGGTGGAGCCATCGTAAGTGCCCGCGACGTGGTGCCACACGCCGACACGCCAAGCCCCGTTAACCAAGTGGCGCCACTGTCCTTCAAGAGCAAGGTCAAAACTGAATCTGTAGATGGCTATTCCCAGGTGATATTGATAGTACGGTGGCTGATGACTGGCAAAACCTTTGTCAAATATCGGCGAGTTGTTGCCCCATGGTGCGGATCCACGAAACCACGCGACGAGCGTGATCGCCGTCTCTGGATTGAGGGCTGGAGTGTTTTCGGGAATCAGCACATAGTCGTCCACAGCGTCCAGTTCCAGTGCGGTTCCCGATGCGCCGGGCACGAATTCCGGGTTGCCGTAAATCACGCCGTGGTGGCCATGGCCCGACGAATCATGAGCGGTGCTGCCGCCACCTTCGTCGAAGCTCCAGTACCCAACAAGGCCGTCATCAAGATCGGCGCTCGTTGGTGGCGTTGCCGCGCCGAGGCCCAACAGTGCAATCACTGGCAGAATCAATCCACGTGAGCCTGTGGTGTTCGTTTTCATCTCGTCCTCTCCTGTCGCTTGCGGTGTGCTTTGGGCCAGGGGGCTGCCTCTGGTACCGTCCCGCACAAGTTGATACTGAATGTGCACCAGTCCACCGGCCCCCACATCCTGCAATGCCGTCACCGCATACACCGTCGCATCCCAGGCGCTGACAACACATCGAAATCCCCAAGTGTAATACGGTTGTCCGGGAGAGCCCCCACTGCGATTCGCGGAGCGACAGGAGCTCGGATGATTGCTGGTCCAATTGCCGCCACGCAGAACACGGTGCGCACCTGCACCGGGCCCTGTTGGGTTTGAAGATGGCGAATCGGAATAATACGAGTCCGAGTGCCAGTCGTGACACCACGCATAGACATTGCCAGTCATATCGTAACAGCCATAGTAGCTCTGTGCGGCCTGCGTCTGATACCCACTGTGATCGGTACCGTCGTAGTAGCCGACAGGTGTTGTGCAGGGGTAGTCCCCAGTCTCGAACGGGTCACCGCTGTTCCCGTAGTTGGCCCGATGGCCATCGAGGCAGTCGTAGCCACAGCCGTCGGTGTGCTCGCCAAAGCGGAAGTGCCGCTGCTGCACCGGGTTCCAGCCGGCAGCTTTCTCCCACTCGGCCTCCGTGGGTAGCCGATAGCCGTCAGCGCTGAAGTCGCAGGCCCACGTTGAAAAATCGTAGCATTGCGGCCGGCCCTCCATCGCGCTGCGCCAATTGCAGTACGCCGCCGCGCCGTACCAAGTGACCTCGACCATCGGATGGTCCTCTTTGCCGGACACGACCCCGAATGTGCCGCTGTCCCAAGTGATCCGGCTCGACGCGGAGAAGGTGGCGGTAGTGCAGTACGGATAATCGGCTCCAGTGCCGGCCTGGTAAACCACACCGCCGCTCACGGTGATAAGCCCACCCTGGGAAACAGCCCAGTTCAGACGGTCGGCGTACTGTTGGTTCGTCACCTCGTACCTGTCGATGTAGTACGGACTGAGATACACGTCGTGGACCGGTAGCTCGTCGGCATCACCCTCTTCGAAGCTATCTCCCATCTCGAACTCGCCGGCAGGCACGAAGACCATGCCAACCGGTTGCGCCCAAGCCAGTGCTGCGTTGAATAGGCACACAGTCACCCCTGCCAGTAGCCAGCGGCGGGTGGCATGGTCCACGCTTGCGTAGCTATGTTCTTCCTTCACGCTGTCGACATGCTCACGACAAGCGTGAGCATGCCACGCAGACGTCATCGTTGTTTGTCGTAATGCCGTGCTTCGAGCAACCCAAGTCATCCTTGATCGCCTCCATCTTGAAATGCAGAGGTCAGCCGGGGCGAACGTGAACGCTCGTTCAGCGACTAATCCTCAGCTATCAGCTATTAGCCATCAGCTTTCCGCGCCGGGCACTCCCGATATCTCCGGGGACCGCTGAGCCTCCGCCGGACTCCATCGGCCGGCAAACCCCGACCTGCCGCGCTTACGCCCCAGCGACAATGCCTATTCGCGGCGAACCAACCTCGCCTCGCCGCCCCGGAACATGCCCAGAGCCGCACAAGTACCGCCATCTGTCACTGTCTTGGCAGTCTCAGTGCCCACGAATGGCACTGGTCCCTACGTCCGTCTCTGACGCGAGCCTGACGTTTGAAGTGCTCTTGCCTCAAACCCCTCGGTGGACCGCACCCTCCGAAACTACCCGACCCAATGCGGCCTTCCCATAATAACAACCCGCAGGCGGCGCACCAACCAATGAAGTGATACTGTTGGCGGCTTGCGGGCTATGCCAGGAGAAGGCCCAACTGTGCTTGAAGCAGATCAGCGCTTGGCCGGATGAGCAAACAGTGCAGACCCTGGCGAAAAGCCTGATCAGCCAAGCGACCCCAACCAACGACACACATCCAGGAGGCCTTCCCGCTTCATGCCAAGCGAGGAGGGCAACACCACGATGCACTTCAACCGAACCCAACCGGCTGGGTGCCGTTGAGTTCAACGAGCATCCGTGTCACCACGGCATCGCGCCGAATGGAATCACGCCCAACGACAGGCAAGCCGAACGATGGCGCATATCTCTAAGATGTGAGGAGCAGCTCATTGAGGCTGGGTCGCGTAGGGCTACCGAGATGGGTCGCGAGGGCCTTGCATGCTACCGGGCCGCTTTCGCTTTCGCAGAGTCTATGCGGGAAACACGCACCTCGGATTCGACAACGTCGTTGGACGTACGTCTTGCACTGCCTTACCATCATTCGGTGAGCAGTTCCGATGTGGTCGCGTCCGACATCACCTGACTATTCTCATGATGATCTCATTCATTATACCGGCCTACAACGAGCAGGATTTCATCGCCCCCACCATCGAACAATTGCGTCGCTCGGCCAAGGCCGCCGGTGCGCCGTATGAGATTATCGTGGTTGCCGACGGCTGTACGGACGCCACAGTCGAAACGGCGCGAACCTGCGGCTCGCGCGTAGTCGAGGTGGAATTGCGTCACATCTCCGCGGTGCGAAACGCAGGGGCCAAGATCGCCAAAGGAGACATCTTCGTGTTCGTCGACGCGGACACGTTGATTCCGGAGGGTACGTTGGCCGCGGCACTTGAGGCCCATGCGGTGGGTGCAATCGGTGGAGGGGCGCGAGTGATTGTCTACGGGGCACTATCGTGGCCGGCGCGGCTGCTGATACGCGTCATGAGCCGGATCATCTTCTGGCTTCGGGTGACGCTGGGCGGTTTCTTGTGGGTGGACCGTGGTTCGTTCGAGACCGTCGGCGGTTTCGACGAGCGGTACTTCGCGGCTGAGGACATCGTGATGTGCAAGGCGCTGAAGAAGCTCGGGAAATTCACGGTCGTCCCGGAACCGATGATGACATCGGGCCGTAAGGTTGAACACCGTAGTTTGTGGGAGAATCTGGGCATCACGTTGCGACTACTGCTGCGCGGTCCGAAGGTCTTCCGTCGACGCGAAGGTCTGGAGATATGGTACGACGTGGAAACAGCCCGCTCGCCAAACGCCCGTCCGCCGGAAGACGCCGATCAGAAGTCGTCACAAGCGTCGTCGACCACTGACGGTTCGTAGCTATACGTGGCATGGTTCACGCTTCAGTGGCTACGTTCTTCGTCCACGCTTCCAACATGCTCACGCCAACCGCGAGCATGCCCCGCGCCGTCACGAGTTGCCGAGGACAATGGTCTCCATCATTCGTCCTGAGCATCTTCTCTGGCGAATATGACGTCGTGTGAATACTCCGGCTCTTCTTGCAGTAATCCCATGACGGCCCATACGCCTTCCCACTCAAAGGGGCGCCCGCCAAACACGCTTTCCCAGAGGGCTACGACACGCTGCTTGGGGATGCCGCTTCTGGTGAACATCTCGAGCAGACTCTCGGGCAAGGATTGTCCCGGTTCAAGATCGCCGATCAGCTCTTCGAGCAACTCTATTCTACTTCGCAAACTCACGTTGCTCCTCCACTTGTTGGTGGATGGTCACAAATCTGTCTTCGAGCTTCTGGACTCGCTGATCCAGCTCGGCGGTTTCTGTTACTTTGGCGGCCACGCCGGCGATGTAGCCGATCGTCCGGGCGAGAACCGCATCGAGCTTCCCGTTCCGCACTTCCGCGAGGGTTCGGAACAGCAGGTCCCGCACGTCCTGGATTGAAGTGATAGAGGCCTCATCCTGCGGCGGTGAAGCCCTGCTTGGCGTACGACGGTTACGCCCTCCCTTGGCGACCGCTTTTTTCTTGGCTCGCTTAGTGGCTGGGTTGTGCGAGAAGCAATACGGCTGCCCGCGCATGGCCTTCGCCCGGCACCGCTGACCATCTTGCTTATGAAATTCGCACTGTGGCATAAGTTACTTACCCCCCATCCCCAGTGGAACGAGCATCGCTGCGGCGAAGTAACTCGACCAACGTCGGGGAGCCCGTCGGCCAACATCTGGTCGGCCCGGTTCCACACACTCATTATACACGAAGAATCTGCCGGAATGCTGTTCAGAGTTGCGAGAAGACGAATCCGGCGAAGCCCAACGCCTGTGTGTTTAGCACGTACGACAGTGCAACGTGACTGGGCACTCTGCATGGGCGACCCGCCCCGCCACGAGCCGCTGGCTGTGAATCGCTTGACCGTGGCTACGGCGGTGATTTGGTCTCAGACGCTGCGGAACGCTGATTCCCGATTGGCGGCAAGTGATCTCAATGGGCTGGTTTCAGATGTTATCCCACAGACGTTCTTCTTCTAGCTCGACCCGATCCTCAGCCACTTTTATGCGCCGTTGCTCCAATTCGAGGTTCTCCGGATCCGGGGCGGTGGCTGGTTTGCCGGTGAGGCGGTTGAGCAGCTCTCGGGTTGCGACCACGTCGCCGGTCTTGGCTTGTTCGACCAAGGCAGCTATGACGGCCCGCAGATCTTCTTCGGTGATGGCTTCGAAAATGAGTGACCGGAGCTTGGCAACTTGCTTTGCGTGAGGGTTGCCCGGGCCACCGGGATTCCCCTTGGCAAACTGGCCCTTGGTGTTCCGGGCACCGTTTCCACCGTTTGCTGACGGTTGTTTGGCTACCATTCCCCGATTGTAACTGTGATCTTTTGTCTTGCCAGAACCTTCTTGGACAACGGCAACGTTTTATGTGCAGCCGAAGTCCGAGCCTTGACAGGAGACCAGCCTGAGCGACGACGACGCAACGATCAGAACCTGCACGCACCCCGTAGCATTTCTTCGCACTTTCTGTGCAAATCGGCCCGATTTTGGTCTATGCTACACGAGCATTGAATGAGCGATCGCTTGTCGCTCTCCGAACAACCTCTGGCCTCAATGGACAAGCAGAACAAGGAGATTCGTCTCAATGACAACAGAAGTGCCTTTGAGTATTCGGAGCACCTTCGCAGCCTTTCGCGTGGCGTACAGTATCCGTACGGTCGTTCAATCACTGCGGGACACGAACCCCGAGTCGAATCACATCTTGAAGATGGGCAAGACTAAGGTCGACGAGGATTTCATCTCCTATTGCCGAAAGGAGTTCGAAGGGCAGTTTCCGAAGCACCCTGGGTGCAATGAACTGCCCCTGTACCGCCGAAATGCTGAGGATTACGTCATGGAGGCTGTGGAATCAGTCCGTGGAAAGCACTTCAACGCAGTGGTGAAGCCCATCGGATCGATCATCAAGACGTTGGTGCCGCCATTGATAGATTTCGCGACGGCCTGCCGCATCCCGCTTGAGCAGAAGAGCCGGGAGAGCCTTGATGACTGGATAATACGGCTGCAGCAGATCCCAACTTCATACTGTTCCAAGGACTGGAAGGCCGTCATGGAGATCTGGAAGACCGTCAACACCTTATACAACGATCTCCAGTATGAAATGCCAGGCTATGATGTGCGCAGCGAGGCCGCGTCCAACTCAGTCGACAGCGCGAAACCGAAGCAGGAGGACGGTTGCGTACGGCTGGAATTGTGGGTCACCGGGAAGAGAGCGACAGGAATAGCACAACTGCTCACGGGTGATAACAGAGATTGGCCAAGCTACTGGCGGCGGTTCTGCATGAACGAGAAGCACGCTGTCAGGACGCGACCGGCTTCCACGAAGGACGGCACGCCTGCCGGGAGACGCATCGAGGTTGAAGCAGTATCTCTGTTTTTGGCCATAGAAACTCACATACGGAAAATCAAGGAGAACGCTCCCGAAGACGTCAAGCTGCAGCAGGCCGTCCGAGCGAAACTCGATGAGCATAGGCTTCGTGACCTGCGTGATGTCATCAACTCTACAAGCGCTGGATAATAAGCACACGCTTACTTACGCCGTACTTGCGCGCCGGACATTCTCTCTGTTCACAATCGCTGTTTACGATAGCGTTACTCCACATTTCTGCGTTTCCTACTTTCGCGACACTTTCATGCCTGCTGATGCTGTAGGCTTGCAGCATCATGAAACGCACGACGTCCAAAACGGTCATACCCGTTGAAGCTGAGCGGCTGATTACTTGCCTTGATGGCCTCATCAAGGCTGCGAAACAGGTTTTAGAGGCCGATGCTGCGCTACAGGAGGCGGAGCGTCGGCGCATGGCGAAGCGGCGAGCGATTGCCAAGCAATCGTCACGGAACAGTGCGGACACAACACGGTAATACAAACCGCCCGAGCGCTGGGGAGCTCGTCGGGCGGTTAAGGAAGATTCGATGCAAACACATAATAGCAACATTTCGAGGGTTGTGGCAACCCACTGGGCGATTTTCGCAGCGGCTGCCCGAGCGCTCCGTCGTGGCGATCTGTGGCGGGCACGGCAATTCGTAAGGTGGTTCCTCCATGAAGCCAGGCAAACGGTTACCAGGGGAGGCAAGAGGTAATGAGGCGCCCGGCACGAGAGCGTTTCGAGCTGCTGGACGCAATCCTCACCAGTGACATCCGACCCACAGCCAAGATTGTCGGGGCTTATCTGTGGAATCGGGCGGACTCGAAGACCGGAATCTGCTACCCGTCGGTAGGGACCATCGCTAATGCGTGCGGGATCGAACCGCGAACGGTTCGTTACGCGATTCGCCAGTTGGAGGAGGCGGGGCTCCTCACGAGCAGCCGCCCATCCGGAGCATTACTTGAGAAGCTGAAGAAATCCTACCACGCTAACTGCTTGCCGAATGTCTACATTGTCACACATCGGGGAGGGGGGAACGGACGTTCACCCCTGGAAGGCGATAGAGGGGAACAGACGTTCACCCCTGGGGGGGAACGAGAGTTCCGTCTAGGGGTGAACGCACGTTCCCCCAAACAACCCATAGAACAACCCATTGAACAACCCAGTGCGATTTCTTCCAAGAACGGGCAAGCGAAGCACTGGAAGACCGTCTGCGAATGCCTGGGGAGCGACACGCTAAAGACGGGAGCATTCCGGGCTGTTTGGTGCGACTGGGAGCGGGCCAGACAGGCGCGCCGAAAGCCGCTTACCAAGCAAGCCGTCAAGCTCCAAGTCAAGCGGCTGGAGGGTCTGAGTCTCGATGAAGCTGTCGCCACTGTCAACCAAAGCATCGAACGAGGATGGGCGACGTTTTATCCGAACAAGGAGGGCGAGGTGGTCCCGGTGCCCCATCGGCATCACATCGTCTCGCAGCTCATCGAAGCCCGTCCGGAGTGGACGAACGGAATCGAGGGGTCCATTCCAAAGCTGAACGGGGTAGGCAAGCTAATCGACTTGGGGCAGATACCCGCCAAGCGAGTCATCAACATCATGCGTGAGGCGTCAACCCTGAGCGCCGGACTTAGAGCAATCCGCGACGAAACCGGAGGCGATAGCAATGGCTGACGTCATCACAGAGACCCGGCGACCACCCCAAGACCTTGACGCCGAAATGGCGTTGCTCGGTTCCATGCTGATGAACCGCACCGCGATCGAGGACGCCATCGAGATCGTCAAGGGGCCGGAGAGCTTCTATCGCGATGATCACCAGCTGATTTGGTCGGTGGTGTTGGGCATGTACCGCGACAAGCAGCCGATTGACTTGCTCGTGATGAACGATGAGCTTCGCCGGCAGGGGCTGTTGGACCGCGTGGATGCGACGTACCTGGTCCGTCTCGCTGAAAGTTTCGCGGATACGGCGAACGCCCGGCACTACGCCGGTGTTGTCCAGGAGTGCTACCGGAAGCGGCTGCTGATTACCCACGCCACCCGGTGTCGGGATGACGCCTACAACCCGCTGACTGACGCCAGGGAAGTCGCGAGTGAATACGCGCAGCTTTTCTCGGAGGTCGGCGCCGACGGTGCCAGCGAGCGTGTACGTGATGCGACCGACGTAATGTATGAGGCACCGGCCAAATGGGCTTCTCCTGGCTATGGGTCCATCCCGTCGGGGTTGCAGGCTTTCGATTCCCTGGTTGGCGGGTTGCCTCTTGGTGAACAGGTGATTCTCGCCGCCCGTCCGAGCGTCGGGAAAACCAGTCTCTCCCTGTTCATGGCGGTGTCTGCCGCAATGCAGGGCCGCAACGCCTTATTCGTCAGTGTCGAGATGCACGCCGATCGGATAGCCGACAGGCTGATTAGCTTGGGCGCCAAGCGGCCGGCGAGCACCATGCGAAAATACGACACACCTGACGAGCGCGTACACCATGTATCCTGTGCCGTTCAAGTCATTGGCAAGGGGCGTCTGTTTATTAGCGACTCACTGCGCACTGACCGGGACATCACGGCGGCAGCGCGTGCGGCCATACGGCGGCACAACGTCAAGCTGGTTGTCGTCGACTACCTGCAATTGGTTCAGGCGTCCGGGCGACGGCACGATAGCCGAAGCCGCGAAGTCGGCGCGATGACCGAGGCATTCAAAGCAATCGCCCAGAACACCGGTGCGTGCGTGTTGACGCTGAGCCAACTGAACCGCGTATCGGCGGCGACGGGCAAGGCAGCGACGATGAGCGAGCTCCGAGACTCCGGCGAAATCGAGCAGCACGCGGATGTTGTGCTGATGCTTCATCGGACAACCCCGACTGACGGGAGAACTGTCGATGAACTCGACCTGCATATTGCGAAGAATCGGAACGGCGCGACGGCGACGCTGAATGGCGTGCGATTCAACAAACCGCTGACGATTTTCGAGGACACGTCTTCCGGTGCTATTGGCAGCCAAGACGGAGGAGTCTCTTCACGTGACCACTGAACCGTGGCGTAGAACGCCCGCAGATACCGAACAATCGTTTCTAAGGAACAGAATCATGACTAACAGACCATTCAGGCAAACGAAAGCGAAAGACGCATGCAGAGCGGCTGAGGCCTCCCCAGGGCCCGCCCTGTTGCGGAGCAAGGACGCGGCGGTGTTCCTGGCAATCAGCCCGCGGAAGTTGTGGGAACTTGCGAACCGCGGCGAGATTCCAGCGATTCGGTTTGACCGAGTTGTTCGGTTCGACGTCGCTGACTTAAGGAAGTGGATTGAGGCACAGAAGAAGCATCAATGAGGGTAATCTCGAGATTCTACTTGACTGGATATCGACTACGCGACAAATTGAAGGCATGGACAGCAAGCACCAAGACTTGGCAGACGTGATTCGGCGGGCATTCCAGAAAACCGGCAAATCGATCAAGTGGCTTGCGGACCTGAGCGGTGTCCCGTACTCCTCCGTGCATGGGCTTCTCGTCGATGGCCGAGATTCCACGATATCGACGGCGTCTCGACTGTGTGTGGTGCTGGGTCTGGAGTTGAAGCCAACGCCGAAGAAACGAAAGCGGTGAATCATGGCGAGTATCTACAAACGAAACGGCAAGGGCCCTTACCGTGTGTCCTACTTCGACGCTACCGGCAAGCGGCGGGAGAAATCTACACGGACGACGGATCGGCGAGTAGCTGAGAGGATAGCTGCTGATTTGGAGAGCAAGGTGGCCCTTCGCCGGGAAGGCATTGTCGATGCCCGCAAGGACCGCTACGGTGTCGAGAACCGCAAACCACTGGTGGAACACACCTCCGACTATCTGGCCCACTGTCGCCACGTAGGGCATTCCAAGAAACACATCATCGAGAAGGTGCGCCACCTGGATCGCGTTATGAACGGGACCGGTGCCACACGGCTATCCGATCTGACCGCTGACACCCTGGAGAATCACCTGCGTAACATGAGCGAGGCCGGGCTGTCGGCGAGGACTGTCAACTTCTGTCGTCAAGTCGTTGTTGCGTTCGTCGAATGGTGTGTCCGCGTACGGCGTGTTGAATCAAACCCGCTGACGGTGGTTCCGAAGCTGGACGAACGCAAGGATCGTCGCCTGATCCGTCGACCGTTGACCGAGCAAGAGTTGACGGCCTTGCTGTTGGTGGCCGAACCGAGAGGGCGCAAGGCATGGTATTTGGCCGCTGCGTTGGCTGGGCTGCGGAAGGGTGATCTGCTGCGGCTGATATGGGCTGACATTGACTTCGAGGAGGGCACGATAACGATCCGGAACGGCAAAGCCAAACGCACGGACATCATACCAATGCACCCACAGCTCGCGGAGGAGCTGCACAAGCGGCGTAGCGAAGCTATGGCTATGCCCACGGCCAGGGTGTTCCCCACAGAGGTAACGAATCTTACCCGCCAGAAGGACTTCCTACGGGCGGGCATTGCCCGTGAAGAGGTCGTCACCGACACCGAAGGGAATCCCGTCATGGTCGGCAAGGGCAAGCGTAGACGACCCAAGACCCGCATCGTGACCGAAGATGCCGAAGGACGTGTGATCGATCTTCATGCTATGAGAACAACGCTGGGCACGAACCTGGCCCGGGCGGGCGTTGCTCCCCAGCTCGCACAACGGATCATGCGACACGCCGACTATCGTACAACGCAAGAGCACTACACGGTCTTAGGACTGACCGACACGGCAAAGGCGATCGAGAGTCTGCCGGCGATCCCGACGACTACTTCCACCGCGGCTGCGGCCACAGGGACATACGACGCTGGACCCAGCGAAACGAGGGCAAAAGACCTACAGCAGATTCACCAGCAGTCAGTGCGCAATTCACAGCTTCTCAGTGCGAGAGCGTGCGACGAAGACAATCCGAATCAAGTCAACGCCGGCGACGATAAGTGCTTATCCCATGCGAAGATAGATAGCGCCGTGCGAGCTGGTACGAGTAGGGGCAAGAAAGCGGGCGAACGGACTCGAACCGTCAACATTCAGCTTGGAAGGCTGATGCTCTACCAATTGAGCTACGCCCGCGTCGACGTCGCATGACACTACCCCATCTCGCTTAGTCTCGCAAGTAGCCGCACTTACGTTCTGCAATGGCGTGTTTGAATCGACGGTTGCCCGTCCAGTCTCACCGCACGTTCTCGCACCGAGAAGCTGTGAATTGCGCACTGACTGCTGGTAAATCTGCTGGGAGGCTTCTGCCACCGTTTCTCTGGGTCCAACGTCGCATGTTCCGGCGGCCGCCGCCGCGGTGGAAGTAGTCGTCGGAATCGCCGGCAAACTCTCGATTGCCTTTGCCGTGTCAGTCAATCCCAAGACCGTGTAGTGTTCTTGCGTTGTACGATAGTCGGCGTGCCGCATGATCCGTTGTGCGAGTTGGGGTACCAGACGTGCATGACCGCTGAAGGCGCCTTGCCTTAAGACACGCGGATCAATGGGGGATGGCCCAAGATGTCGAGACGCCGGCGATTGGATTGCGGCGACATCCTCTTCAGTCATGCGAGGCTGTGTAGTGGTGATGATCGCGGACGTGACGAACCACTCCGGTGCCAACATCGCGCACTGACATTGCAACCGATCGTGATCATCAACATACTACCTGGTGGGATTCACACAGCATGTTCCGCTGCCGCTGATGATCGCTTATGATCCGAGCATGGATGAGCCTTCAGTGGTCACCGGCAAATCAGCCCAGCCCGACGCCCCTGTGGGAATGGCAAGCGCCCTTGCGGCACCATGGGCCGGAATCCTCAGACCACAGCTTGGCAGCGCGCGGATGGCGTCGGCGTCTCGTGGCGTGTTCGCGTTGAGCTTCTGCACCTGTCTACTCATGCTCGCGGCGTTGGTCCCGACGCTTGCTGTTTGGAGGGCGACAGTCCGGGTGGAGTACGTCACAGATCCAGGAACAACCGGATCTCCTTCTCCTGTTCAGCGCGGGAGACATTGGGAGTTGAAAGAACGCACGTTCGCCCAGGTCCTGCGCGACGGACAGGAAGTCGGATCACTTGGTTATCTTGGAGTACTGCTATTCGGGACAGCTTGCGCGTCTCTCGTTGGGGTCGCCCTGATGGGTTGGCTGCATCTTCCAACGGTTCACCGGGGAGGGGCCGTGTGGATCTCACTTAAGCGATCCTTTCGCGGAGCAGCCTCCTGCCTTGGGCTGGTCATCGTTCTCGTGGCGCTACTCGGAAGCTGCGGAGTGCTCCTTCACCATCGCATGGATCGCGACACCGTGGACATGGCCACGGGCTTTCTGATGGAAGCGGAAGCCATAACGGCGATGGCGATTGCGGTTCCGGCATGCATCTGCCTGCTGCTTGTATGGTTCGGCCGTGCAGCCGCGGGCGCTCGTGGAGCGAAAGTAGGTGAAGGCCTTCCACCCCTGTGCGAGGAGTGTGGATACGACTTGACGCACAGACCTGAGAGCGGGCGTTGTCCGGAATGCGGCGGTAGCGTGTCATGGTCTCTCACGCCCGATGGCCGCCGGCCCGGATGCAGATGGCAGAACAAGGGGCAACTCGCGGACTGGATTCACAGTTCCACACGAGCCTTCGTGCAGCCCGGCAGTTTTTATGGTTCATTGAAGCTCCGAGGCCCGGAAAGCGACTGGACGAAGGCCCACCGTTTTGCGCTGATACACTACGCGACCATCGGCTGTGGCGCCGGGCTCTGGATGCTGGTGTGCATGATCCTCACTGAGGCTCCCTTGGACGTCGTGCCCATGATATCCGTCGTCATGGCCCTCTGCACGGTGATTGCGGGTTGGTGCGTTCTCCATCTCGCCGGCGCCTTGACCGCGACGGCCGCGTTTCTTACTAGGACTCTGCCGGACCCGACTGTAGCGCGTGCCGTCATCGCCTACGAGACCGTCTTCTTGTGGGCGTTCTGTCTGTTTAACGGGCTGCTTTTTTCGAGCATCATGCTCTTCGATGTTTGGCTGACGAGCCTCCTGGGTCGCCCAACGTTCAACCGATTCGGCCTCGTTGCTGAACAACTGCTCCTCTTGTTGGGAAACGCGGCAATCTTCATCACATGGCTGTGGCGATTTAGCAGGGCATACCGCCGCGTTCGCTGGAGCAACTTCTAGCGCTTCATCGTACGTCGCCTTGCGGGCATCGCTAGCACGTCGCGGCGTTGCGGTGCAGTTGGACAGGAACAGCCAACGTGCTATCGATTCTGCCTGGCGTACGCGAGATCGGTCGCCACGGATTGTCCCCAGTCGAACGGCGCTTCCGCACAGTCTGCCTCCACGGTTATCATCCGATGACGGATGATTCCGTAAACACGTTCAAGCACTGCCTTCGTGTTATTGGTTGGAGCCCACCGTATCATTTGCCGGTGGCGCGGTCTGTGGTGTGGGGCTGAGCCGGGCTCATATCGACGCCGAGCTGCCCTTCCGGACCTGCACTTTCAGTTCCCGCCGGGGTGCGGAAAATGTGGTTTGTTACGATAGTCTCGCCGTTCGGACCGACCACCGTCACGGCAGCCTGACAGCCGGGAATTACCGGGGTGACTCGGTGCTCACCATTGACGCCCAGGGCGGGGTCCTCCCAGCGCAGGTACGATCCTGCGCGTCACTCAGAGTTTCTTGCCCGGTAAGCCTAACGGCAGTTGCACTAATCACAAGCACGATTGACAATGCACAGGAAGATAGGGCCACCATGGTCTCCCCTGACCGCGGTTCCCCAAACGGACATCGCCGCAATCGCAACCGGAATTGGGCCGATACCAGGGGAACGCCCGACTTCGTTCCCGTCCAGGTATGATCCTCGATAGCTAGTTCTGCGTGTCGCCCCTTGGCACGGACTTCGGATACGGGTGACTCGCAATTCCCGAAGTAGCTCCTCTGATATTCGGGAAGGACCGAGGCTTTTCGGAATAAGTGCGCGATCTCGCGACGCAAAGCGAACTTCTCCACAAGAGCGAACTGGACATATCGCCTGACATGAGGAGAATGACCGCAGGCCCGGGTGCGTCCGGGGACACGTGCAATAAACAAAATCACGACAGAGGAGGTTCCCTACGATGTCCGTACTTACTCATCTCATCGTCATCTTGGCGTTTGGCCAAACTGTCGAGGCAGAGATGCCGAACTGTGTCCCCTGTCATGGCAAGATCACGCCTGGCGTGGTCAAAGACTGGAAGCTGAGCCCACATGCTGAATCTGACGTGGCTTGTGCCGATTGCCACGGCGAGGAACATAAGTCTGCCGACGACGTGGCCAAGGTTCGCATCCCCACTCCGGAAACCTGCGCGGAGTGTCACGAAGAACAGGTCGAGCAGTTCACCAATGGCAAGCACGCCCTTGGCTGGAAGTCGATGAAGGCAATGCCGACGGCCCACTGGCAACCTATGGCGCTGATGGACGGTATGAAGGGTTGCGGGGGCTGTCACAAGATAGGCCTCAAGACCGACAGCGAGATCAAGGCCTTGAAAAAGGACGGTGCCGGATTCGGGGTTGCTTCGTGTGACGCCTGCCACACGCGCCACTTGTTCATGGCGGAGGAGGCGCGTCAGCCGCAGGCGTGTCGAACCTGCCACATGGGTTTCGATCATCCGCAGTGGGAGATGTACTCGTCCTCCAAGCATGGTGTTCGAAACGCGCTAAAGCAGAACGGGACGTTACCGAAAACAACGGCCGCTCCGACCTGCCAGGAATGCCACCTTCCAGACGGCACGCACGCCAACCGGACCGGCTGGGGTTTCCTGGCCGTGCGCCTGCCCCTGCCCGAGGACAAACAGTGGGCGGAGGACCGGGCCGTCATCTTGCAGGCGCTTGGCGTCCTTGACCCGACAGGCAAGCCGACCGCTCGGCTGGACTTGGTCAAGTCCATCGAGCTCGCTCGCCTGACGCAAGATGACTGGCAGCTCGAGCGGGACAGAATGATCAAGATATGCAACCGATGCCACTCGAAAAACTTCGCCAAGGCTGAGCTAGCCAAGGGCGACGAGATGATCAAGCAGATCGACCGCGTAACAGCGGAGGCTATTCTGATCGTGGCCGGGTTGTACAAGGATGGGAAGCTGGCCAAGCCCAAGAACTACGCTTACGCGTTCCCGGACTTATTGACATTCCACGACGCTCCCACTGTGATCGAGCAGAAGCTGTTTGTGATGTTCTCCAAGCACCGCATGCGGGCCTTTCAGGGCGTGTTCCATGTGAATCCGGACTACGCGTTCTGGTACGGTTGGAGCGAGCTGGTGCGGGATCTGACTGAAATCAAAGCGCTGGCCGACGAACTTCGACGAAGATGACGGCGGCGCCGACCGACCCTGGTCCCTTAGACCCTCATCCTCGTGTGCTCGTGAGGTTGTAGTTCCCTAGAGCATGCTCTGTCCAACCGCAGCGTCCGATCGTTGGCGTCGTCCGTGAGTTCCTCGACTCCGACCGCTGAGTTTGGTCTGTTTAAGCTGTAGCATCCTATCCAGGCGGAAACGGCTGTTTTGAGGTAGTCGGTTGGCGGGACTGCTTACCTGCGACGATGTCAAGCGCGGAATGAATGTACCGACCTGCCCAACCCATGCGTATTGGAGACGATTACTCTATCGTCCAATCCGGAACGCGTCCGGGTGTCCAGGGAGCACCAGCGGCCTCCAGCTTTTCTTCCAGGCGCGTCAGGTCTTCTTTGATCAAAGTGCGCAACTCCAGCAGCAGTCCAGTGAATTCGGTTCCCGCGTGGCGGTAGGCGTCTTGCTGGGTTTGTGTAGGCGGGGAGGTCACGTGCCACTGATTGCCCACCACCTGCTGGACCCGACTATTGACTGATGGCGGTGCAGGCTCTTGACGCTTCTCGCGAGTAGGGTCCCCCTGCAACTCAACGAGTAGATCGTTGAGTCGTTGTTCGACACCATGCAACTCGGTAAGCAAAGCCGGCGTCGCAGCCGGCGTATCCAGAAAAGCCCTGCGCAAATAGGCGACACGGATCCGAGCTTCTTTGCCCACGCTAATTGCTCCGCGCACTGCACGCTGCAGACGGGCCACCTTGTTTTTGAACGCCAACGCTTCCACTCGGTCTTTGGCGGCGTCGGTGGCCAGTTCGAGTGGAACGACGTCGATCTCCTGGGCATCAGCCAACAGTGTGGTGACGCCGCCCACCTCCTGGGTCAGGGTGACGGTGTACGTGCCCGGCAGGACCAGCGGGCCGGCCGGTGGACGCCACCAGGGCGGCTTGTTAGTTGGCGGCTTTAGCACGGTCGGTTCCGATGTGGGGTAGCGCAAGTCCCACGCAACTCGGTGGAAGCCCTTGTCACGAGAACCGATGATCCGCCGGACAACCTGTTCCATGTTGTCCCGCACTGTCAGGATAACCTGCGGCTTTTTCTCTTCGTCTTCCGCACGGAGTTCATCGATTGTCGGATGAGTGACCGGCGTGCCTTCCTTCTTGGCCTTCTTCTCGGTTTCGTGGCGTTTTTCCTTGCGCGTCGTGATCTTGTCCTTGAGATAATATGTGAATACGGCTCCGAACGGCGGATTGGGTGCGGCGTAGAATGACGCGCCCTGTGAACCTCTGCCTGACGACCCACCGAGCCGATTCGTCTCGATGTAGCGCAGGGCATCCCTGACCGGGAACAGGCAGGGCCCGCGTTCCAATAGCCCGTGGCTGGCGAGGCGCAGTGGCGTGTAATCGTCGAGGATGTAAATTCCCCGGCCAAATGTGCCCAGCACCAGGTCGTTTTCGCGCTCCTGGATCGCCAGGTCGCGGACGGATATGGTGGGCACGTTTCCGGTGAGTTTGATCCAGTGCGTCCCTCCGTCCACCGTGAAGTAGGTTCCGAACTCGGTACCGGCAAACAGCAGCTTCGGATTCACATGGTCTTGAACCACAGCATAAACGATGTCGCGCTCGGGTAGATCGCCCGTGATCGAGGTCCAGTTTCGTCCCCGATCCGTGCTGACCAGCAGGTATGGCTTGAAGTCGCCGCTTTTGTGGTTGTCAAACGCGGCAAAGACGGTGTCAGCGTCGTGCCGTGAGGCGGTTAGACAGCTCACATAGGTCATGTCGGGCACACCTGGGAACAGTGCGACGCAGCGCCAGCTCTGACCGCCGTCGTCGGTAACCTGGACCAGCCCATCGTCTGTACCCACGTAGACAAGCCCCTCGACCATCGGTGATTCGGTAAGAGCAACACAGTTGCCAAAAAAGGACGTGTGATGGTGCTTGGCCACGGCGTCAGCCGGCTGGACCTCGCCCATGACCTCCAAGGTATCTCGGTCCAGGCGGCGTGTGAGGTCGTCGCTGATGACTGTCCAACTGTTCCCGCGATCGTCCGACCGGAACAGCCTGTTGGCTGCGAAGTACAGGCGGTGGTGGTCGTGTCGGCTGAGGATCAGGGGTGAGTCCCAGTTCCACCGATAGGGTTCTTCGCCGGGTGTTTCGCGGGGCTTGATGTCAACGGTTTCGCCGCTACGCCGATCGTGGCGTACCAGACCCCCGTATTGCCATTGGCTGTAGACGATGTTGGGGTCATCGGGGTCCACTTGGGTCTTGTACCCGTCGCCGCCCACGGTGACGAACCAATGTTCGTTCGCGATGCCGATGCGGTCCAGGGTGCGCGACGGACCTCCGAGGGTTTTATTGTCCTGGGTGCCGCCGTAGACGTAGTAGAACGGCAGCGAATTGTCCACGCTGACACGATAGAACTGGGTGACAGGCAGGTTCGGTTTGAAATGCCAGTTCGCACCGCGAGCGAAGCTCTCGTAGACGCCGCCGTCGCAACCGACCAGCAGATGGTTGTTGTCGCTGGGGTCGATCCACAGGGCGTGGTCGTCCACATGTCGGTGTTGTCGCGGCACGCGTTTGAACGTCTTGCCGCCGTCCTCGGTCACGTTCAGGAATGTGTCGAAGACATAGATCCGGTCAACGTCGAGCGGGTCGCAAACGATTTCGTTGTAATACTGGGCGCTGAAGGTCTTGTAGCCGCTGCGCTTCTCCCAGCTCTCGCCGCGGTTGACGGATCGGAAAAAGCCGTTCTTGCCGTCGGCCGCTTCGATGATGGCATAGACGATATCGGGGTTAACCGGTGAGACTCCCAGGCCGATCCGGCCCATGTCCACCTCGGGAAGTCCCTTCGTGATCTTTCGCCACGTCTTGCCAGCGTCGGTAGACTTGTGGATGGCCGACTCGGGACCACCGTTTATCAATGTCCACACGCGGCGCCGGCGCTGGTAGGAGGAGGCATACAGCACGTCAGGATCGCGCGGATCACAGTGCACCTCGTTGACCCCGGTGTCGTCGCTGATGTGGAGCACACGCTCCCAGTTCGCCCCGCCGTCGGTAGTCTTGTACAGCCCCCGGTCACCGCCAGCCCGCCACAAAGGCCCCTGGGCCGCCACGTACACAGTATCCGAATCCCGTGGGTCAATCAGGATCATGCCGATGTGCTCGGACTCCGGCAAACCCATGTTCTCCCAAGTCACGCCATCGTCGCGCGTCCGGTACACGCCGTCGCCAAACCCAACGCTGCGCTGACTGTTGTTCTCGCCAGTACCGACCCACACGACATGCGGATTGCGCGGGTCCATCGTCACGCAGCCGATGGAGTACGATTTTTGTTTGTCGAACACCGGGGTCCAGGTTGTGCCGGCATTGGTGGTTTTCCAAACGCCGCCCGACGCAACCGCTACATAGTAGTGGGCACTGTTGTTGGGATCGACGGCGAAGTCAACCACACGCCCAGCCATCAGCGCCGGGCCTATCGAGCGCAGCTTGAGCCCTGCAAACGTCTTAGCTGACATCAGTTTCTCATCGCCTGTGTCACCGTCGGCAGCTTTGGCGTTGGCCACACCGTTGGGATTGGACACGTTATTCGCATCGGCGACGCCGAGTAGAGCCACAACAGCAAGCACCAGTGCGACGGGCAACAATCCCTGCGAGCGAATGGTCATGATTCTCCCTTTCTTCCACGACGCCGTCTTCTGTTCCGAGCAGCAAGGTCACCCTGCGTTTGTCCTCGCTTGCGAGCAAGGATGGCATCGGCGACTGGCGTTCCAGGGGAAGCCACGGCGTTGCACCGAACATGTTGATCCGTCCCCGGACCTTGCCGCGTCGGTTTACCAGTTTTATCGGTCGTCTAGGCCAGCGGCTGCACCACATCACGCTCCCGCGCGCTCGTCTCCCGACACCTCTGTTCCGACACCGTGGATTTGGTTTGCATATTCCAAGGTATTGCGCGATCTGCCAAGTCGGCTTACTCCGTGCTCCCATAAAGCCAACCGTGTCAAGGCCGTAAGTCGTTGCTGTCGTGAGACTTGCCCGACCTCCAATCCGTACTGGCTGCGACAATCCAGCTCGATTCGGACTTTGGTTTCTGCGATGAATCGGGTAGCATGGTGTTTTACAGGGGGCGTCAGTGTTATCGGGGTCTGCCATGCGAGGGGAGTCAATGGCAGCCACGACGGAGGCGGCCAAGCAACAACACTGTTGAGACCATCAACATCAGCCGGTTTTCTTCCGAGAAAACCGGAGACCGGGCGTGCCGCCGCTCCGCGCGCAGGCGCAGGTTATTTCCGTACCGAGCTTCGTTGACATAAGGAAGAAACAAATGAAACGAATGTTCTCAGTTCTGGGGCTAAGCTTCACCATCCTTGGTGGATCGGCTCTGGTAAACGCCGGCGAAATCCACCCGGACTTGTCCTACGCTTTGTACAGTGCCTCGCCGGGACAGCCTGTCTCTGCGATCGTGTTTCTTGACGATCAGGTTGATCTCGACGCGATCAACGCGGAGATGGACTCCCGCCGCGCTCCTCTGAAAGACCGCCACGAACGCGTCGTTGAGTCGTTGCGCGCCGTGGCCGACGTAGCACAAGTCGACATCCTGGATCGACTGACGGAACTGGAGAGCCGTGGGCGCGTCAGCGGCGTTCAGTCGTTTTGGGTGACGAACTGCATCCGGATCGACGCCGAGGAAGATGTCATCAGGGAGATCGCCGCCCGAGACGATGTCGAGATGGTCTATCTCAACTACGAGATAGAGATGATAAGACCGACAAGCTCCGAACCGGCTTCCGGGCCCGGCAGCCGCACGCCCGAAATCGGCCTGACCGCCGTTCGCGCTCCCGAGGTGTGGGCGCTCGGATATACAGGTGAAGGCATGCTCGTTTCCACGCTGGATACCGGTGTCGACGGCAGCCATCCAGCACTCGCAAGTCGTTGGCGTGGCGTGGCCGATCCGCGATATGCCGGTCATCCTGATTGGGCGTTTTTTGATCCGGTGACCAGTTGGACGTTTCCACAGGACAGTGGCACGCACGGAACGCACACGATGGGCACGGTGTGCGGTGGCGCACCGGGTGATGAGGTCGGCGTCGCGCCAGGCGCGCAGTGGATTCATGCCGCCGTCATTGATCGTGTGAGTCTGGTGCAAACCTGCACCGATTCCATCCTCGCCTTCCAGTGGCTGATCGACCCGGACGGAAACCCGTCCACGAACTGGGATGTCCCCACCGTATGTTCGAATTCCTGGGGTATTGCGACCTCCCACAGTATCCCTCCCTACAGCACGCCCTGCGATGACTCATTCTGGAGCTATCTTGACGCGTGCGAGGCCGCTGGCATCGTGATTCTGTTTTCAGCGGGCAACGAAGGTCCGGGTGCCGAAACGCTGCGTCGTCCTGGCGACAGGGCCACCGACGACTACACCACCTGCTCTGTCGGGGGTATTGACGCGAACACTCCGGGCTGGCCAATGTATACCAGTTCCTCACGAGGCCCGACTCATTGTACCGTTACCGGCGACCCCGCCATCAAGCCGGAGATCAACGCGCCTGCGGTCAGCGTGCGATCGTCGCTGCCGGGAGGCGGCTACGGCGACAAGACCGGAACCTCAATGGCCTCGCCCCATGTCAACGGTGTCGTCGCTCTAGTGCGTCAGGCCTGTCCCGATCTCACTGTTAACGAGGTCAAGCAGATTCTGTACGACACTGCCGTCGACCTCGGCCCTCCCGGCAAGGACAACGACTACGGCTACGGATTGGTTGATGCGTATGAGGCGGTGCTGATGGCGCTGGCAATGTGCATCGACTCCGAGGGCCGGGTCGATTTCGATACCGACAAGTACGGTTGTGAAGATCTGGCACAGATCATTGTTCGTGATCTCGACATCAACACCGACCCGGAACTCGTTGAGACACAGGAGGTGACCATCACATCTGGTACCGAGCCCGGCGGCGAAAGTGTCATGTTGACCGAGACCGGCCCGGACACCTCTCGGTTCGAGGGTACCGTTGTCCTGAGCGTGACCGATGCGCCCGGTGTTCTTCAGATCACCGATGCCGACACGGTCACGGCGACGTACATCGACGCGGACAACGGGTTGGGCGGTTACGATGTCGAAGTTACCACTACGGCGGTCATTGATTGTGTGCCGCCGGTGATCAGCAATGTCGAGGTCATCGACATCGGCTCGGGAACGGCGACGATCTCGTTTGCGACGGACGAGCCCGCCTACGGGACGATTCGGTATGGCGAGTCTTGTGCCGCGCTGACGGGCTCTGCTTCGGAATCGAGTGCCAGGACGTCGCACGAGATCACGCTGACGAATCTGAATTTCAGCGAGCGATACTATTTTGCCGTCGATGCCGTGGACCAACAGGACAACCTGGCGACTGACGACAATGAAGGATTGTGCTACTGGTTCTCCACTCTCGTGTTGGTTTACGAGTTCCCGATGGACACCGATCCCGGGTGGAGCACGGAGGGACAGTGGGCGTTCGGTCCACCGACCGGCGGTGGCGGTGCGTACGGCGATCCTGATCCGACAAGCGGCTACACCGGCACGAACGTGTATGGCTACAATCTCAACGGTGACTATGCCGACGGCATACCCGAGTACCATCTGAGCAGCACGCCGATCGACTGCACAGACTACACGGGCGTGCGGCTGACATTCTGGCGGTGGCTGGGCGTCGAATCGTCCTCGTATGATCATGCCTACGTCCGCGTCAGCGCGGACGGGTCGAGCTACGTCACGGTTTGGGAGCATTCAGGCTCGTCGATGTCGGACGGGGCGTGGGTCTATCAGGAGTTTGACATCTCGGCTATTGCCGACGGTCAGTCAACTGTCTATTTGCGCTGGACGATGGGGACCACAGACGGCTCTGTCGCCTACTGCGGATGGAATATCGACGACGTCCGTCTGATCGCCGAGTCGGACGGCGCGCTGCAGATCGCCCTTCCGGAGGGCACCCCGGCGTTGGTGCCGCCTGGCGAGCCTGTCGACATCACGGTCCAAATCCTCGAAGGGGCGGAAGAGTACGTGCAGGACTCAGCCATGCTTCATTATAGATACGACGGTGGCACGTATGTCCAGGTGCCGCTGGTGGCTTTGGGCGGTGAGATGTACCTGGCCACGCTGCCCTCGCCAACGTGCGGCGACGTGCCCGAGTTTTATTTTAGCGCAGAGGGAACCGAGAGCGGCATCGTGACCGAACCGTCGGATGCGCCTGCTGCCATCTTCACAGCCGACGTCGGCGTGTTTGTGCTCATCATGGACGATGATTTCGAGACGGACCAAGGTTGGACAGTCGAGAACATCGACCTTACCGACGGCGCCTGGGAGCGAGGCATCCCCATCGGTGGCGGAGACCGACAAGACCCTCCGACTGATTACGACGGGTCCGGCCAATGCTACCTGACCGACAACGAAGACGACAATTCCGACGTCGACGGCGGCCCGACGATGCTCCTGTCACCGACGCTCGATCTGAGCAACGCGACGGACCCCGTGCTAACCTACGCTCGCTGGTGGCGGAACGATGACCTCGATGGAGATCCGATGGACGTTGAGGTTTCCGACGATAACGGCGCGTCCTGGACTTTGATCGAGCGCGTGGAATACGGCGAAGGAGACCCCGTGGATGATTGGGTCGAGCGAACGATCCACGTCAAGGACTACATCACGCCGTTGACGGCGCAGATGAAGATTCGCTTCAGCGCGAGAGACGTTCCCAACAACTCGATCGCCGAGGCGGGCATTGATGCGGTGGTGCTTACCGATCTGTCTTGCATATCAGTGGGGATGGGCGACTTCGACGACGATGGCGACGTCGACCTGCTGGACTTCGCCGCGTTCCAGGGTTGCTTCGGAATCACACCGGTGATTCACCATTGTCGGCCTGGCGACATGGACGGCGGTAACCAGATAGATCTGGACGACTTCGTGCTGTTCCAGAGTGAATTCACCGGTCCCAACCCGTAGAGATGCGGGCCCGGTGTCGTGATTGGCTGAGTCTCAGAGTCCATAACTGCGCGCGCTCATCCCCCCTTCCAAACATTGGCTGTTTGCATAATCCCTGCGCGCGACGCGTTTTCCGAACGAAAGCGCTTGCTCGGTAGATAGCTAACCAGGTGTCAGAATATGGGTGGATTAGCGATCGCTACGTGGCCTGGCCACAGCGACGATCCCACCCCACAGAAGCAAAATGAGAGACGACGGCTCGGGAATCCGCACAATCCACGGTTCATAGTGATCGCCCCGAATTCCCGTACCCGCCAAAGTCAATCCATCGTCCGAAACACCGGCGACGGTGAATGAGTTGTACGGCCATTCGCTGAGGTCAATCGAGTACTCAGTCTCCAGCACGTCGTACAACGCACGCATCCCATGTCCTTCGTCCCAGACGAAGGCCGTACTGCCGTGTTCGCTGTCACCATTTCCGTAGATGGTGCTACCATCCAGGGATACAAACTTCGCCGTCGTGGCAATCGATCCGCCGGGCAGATCCCCTATGCTCTGCATCCCGGTCTCCTCCATCCAGCGGAAAGCCTCGTACGCACTGGGAGACAGGTAGACCTTGCCCACTACAACGCTGCCGTCGGCCGAGGCATCCCACGCCTGACTGGGATGCTCTCCACCCAAGTTGCCCAGGCCAATCGCCCCTGTCTCCTCGGACCACAAGAAGGCCTCATCATTGTCAATCGCCTCGCTCGGGGAGGTCCCCACGATCACTCTACCGTCAGCGGAAACGCCCAGGGCACGTCCCCTGCCTCCCGGGTTGAGACAAGGAATTGCCTCGATGCCCCCATCGGCCGTCCAGCGAACGGGCTGGGTCTTCGGACTGCCGACACCGTCGCTGTAGTTTCCGCGCCCCACGATCACCGA
>Ga0180434_10001781_pt1 | contig 30174 bp, 27 predicted proteins | sample SS_ome_7_FD_132453 | JGI IMG/M metagenome (GOLD analysis project Ga0180434, IMG submission 132453) | Hypersaline lake sediment archaeal communities from the Salton Sea, California, USA - SS_1_D_2 metaG | ecosystem: Environmental > Aquatic > Non-marine Saline and Alkaline > Hypersaline >... | reverse complement strand
CGATGCTTGCGCAAGCATGAGTTCGCGGGCGGCCTGATTAAGCGCGCGCCGTAAAAGCCCCGAAGCTTCAGGATTATGACGGGCTAATACGACCATCCGTTCCTCTGCTTTATGGAGATGCCTGTAAATCCACTCGTTCTTTTCATTCAACCATACATTGAAATAACCACCTGATCCCCATGTTGATTCGCTTGGTTTAACAATCTGGTTTTCGGGAAAAGCATTCAGATATTGTCTGGCCGTCACCGGCTTGATCTCCGTTTGGTCATACGCCAGCTTACGAAAAAGCATCTCAAGAAACAGTGGACCTTCAAACCACCAGTGTCCGAACAACTCCGCGTCATAGGGTGCGGTTATTACCGGTGGTCTGCCGATTTGATTCGCCAGATGCCGAGCCTGTGCCTGGCGATTGAATAAGAAATTCCCTGCATGTTCGGTCGCTCGTTCCCGCGCAATCTGCGGATTGTAGATGTCCTTTTCGTTCAAGGCTACCGATCCGGTGATCCGGTAATATTTTAGACCGACATTTCTCCTGATACCATCCTCATGGAGAAATGGTTTGATATATGAATATTCAGCATCAAAACCGATGTCCCTGTAGAATTCACGATACGCATGGTCACCCGGATATCCTGTCTCTGCGGACCAGACTTGTTGACTTGTTTCCACATCACGGGCGAATACCGCGACTCCGTTTGGACAATAGACCGGTGCATAAACCCCTAAATCGGGTCGAGGGGTCCCAAAGAGGATTCCATGGGTTTCCGCGAAAAAGTATTCTATTCCCACTTCTTCAAGCACATTCTCGATTCCGGGTTCATACGCGCACTCCGGAAGCCAGATTCCACGTGGCGAAGAACAGAAATGTTTTTCATAGTTACGCACCGCCATACGAAGCTGTGCCCGCTTACTTTTTTCTGTGGCACAAAACGGCAGAATGGGGTGTGTTCCAGGACATGTAACGATTTCGAGGGTTCCGTGATTGTGAAAATGTCGGAATCCGGCCAGCGGATTACCCCAGCGTTTCTTGAGATTCCTGATTTCTCCATATCGTTCGCGATAGAGTTCGACGACCGGTTCAAATTGAGTTCCACATAGTCTTTCTTCTTCACGTTCGATGAGTAGTTCCATATTCTGGAGATGCTTCTCATACCTGTCATTCAGCAGGGAATCGGCAAACATCTCACAAAGAGGTGGTGTTAGAGACATATTGAGAACGTGAGGTACGCCATCCTCCGCGAGACGGCCCAATAGGCCGAGAATCGGGTAATACGTTTCGTCCAGCGCTTCGAAAAGCCAATCCTCCTCGAGAAATTCTTCATACTCAGGATGTCGAACAAAAGGCAGATGGGCATGAAGGAATAGGAGCAGATAACCGGTTGGATTACTCAACGGACTTCACCCTCTCCGACATGCAGTTCATACGCCTGCTTGAATCTGACTCCTACCAGGGACGAGGAACCGAGTTCCTTAATGGAATTCACACCACCTACCATGGTAAGAAGTGTGACGGTTTCAATCATCCTGCGTTCATCGACAACGGTAGATACCGTTTCCCGGGGAGTGTCTTCGGCCTTTGAATCAAGAACCGGAACAAAACTTCCGTCAGTATCATTAAACCCCAGTGACACTTGATATCGACACCCGGGATCCAGCTGGATATACGTATGAAACGTTTGCACATCTATACTGATATGTCGGAATTGTTTCAGTGGTATCGCATGAATTCGCAGGACCCACCTGGTTGAATGAAAGAGATCCTTCCCGTAGGCCAATCGAAATCGCTCCGTCAGCGGTCCCGAAAGCTCCCAATAAACATATCCCGACCGTGGTCCTTGTATCATGAATCCAATACGATCATCACCATACGTATTCGGAATTGGGCGACCGCGATCCAGATATGGAGGAGCCGTCGGTTCCACCATTATTGTGGTATCAGTGGAATACGGACCATTCGGGCTGGCTTCATTAGCCATGGATGAGCTATCAGGAGAAGTGGAACGACTACTCCCATTACCTTCAGGAAGACTGGAGTTCTTCGATCTCGGTCGCAGATCACTGGAACGGAGCTGTTCATTTCCATGAATAGCAATGTGTCGTACCAATTCCGCGCGGGACATCTTTGAACGACCGGGAATACCGAGTTCGGAAGCTATCGTTTTGAGAGCTTTGACGGTCATTCCTTCCAGTTTGCCGGTATCATTTGATCTGTCTCCCATACAGCGCTCCCAACACACGATTTATTGAGTAGATAAATAAAAAAGATTAAAGGAAATAAAAGCGGCCGCGATTTGATTGTTTCTTCTTGCAGCCGCTTGCATAACGTCGCATGTAAGCGCCGTAACTATAGACTCGGCCATCCACCCGTCAAGATGGAATAGGCATATCGGTGTTTGCGGAAATCCCATCCTTCTAAAACCTCGAATCCCATGTTCTACTATTGGTGATTTCCTCCCAGTCCATAATCGTCCCTTAACCTTCAATATCCGCACATTCAACTTTCAACCGGGACATCTTCATCGCATTCGTCAATCCATCAACCTGTCCCTCGAAAACAACCATCTTGGCCATGAGCAAAGTCGGATGGGACCGTAGCAAGGACGAAGTGGGATCAGCATTCATGAATGATTTTGGGTTGTCAGTTTTTACCTGGATTCACTATTCTCTGTTCTTCAACTTTGAACATTCAACTTTCAACCGGGACGTCTTCGTCGTATTCCTCAAATAATCATTCATCCCTCATCAATTCACCCTTTCCGGGCCATTCTATCTTCCTATTTTATCCCTTGTATGCTCAACCTTCCGAACCTTGATGTGTCAAACGGGTGAAAGGGGAAGACGGAGTGGACGAGCGAGAATTGATCCGCAGAGCAAAGGCAGGTGACAGACAGGCTTTCGGCACACTCGTCCGGTCGAATCAGACCATGGTATACAGAACCGTTTTGCGAATAGTCGGTAATGAAGATGACGCCATGGATGCATCACAGGAAGCGTTTATAAAGGCATTCACAAAGATCGATAGTTTCCGGGGCGCATCCAGTTTCGGGACATGGGTCTGTCGAATCGCGATGAATCTTGCTCTAAACATGCTCCGGGACAGGAAGACCACGGTTGATCCCGAAACTGCCACTCTCAGCTCACAACCGGATGATATACTCGAGGAACGGGAACTGCATATTTTCAAGAGGAAATTATCGGCAGCCATTGAAGAGTTACCCCCGAAACAACGACTCACGCTACTCATGAAGGTTAAGGATGGGAAAAGACATCATGAAATCGCCGAAATACTGGGGTGTGCGGTAGGTACCAGCAAGGCGAATTATCATATGGCGGTATTAAATCTCCGCAGGGCGCTTTCTGATTTTTTGCCCCGGGAGGGTAAACAATGAACAGGCATCTGACACGGGAAGAATTGATTGAATGTATCGATGATCCATCGAGCATAGCAGCTGATATGAAAAACCATCTCAAATCATGTACTTTTTGTGCCATGGAATTGGATGCCTTACGGAAGCTCATGACCGAGATATCCAATCTCCCTGAACCGGATATTGATACAGAACTCATGGAAGAACTGGCAACCCGTATCGATGACCGTGTACAGTCCTTAAAAAATCCCACGGTTATACCAATGACTCGACAGAGGAAAGCGCCGAAATGGGCAGCCGCCATCGTACTTCCGATAGCCGCAGCCGCCCTTCTGTTCCTCATTCCACAAATTGAACGATGGTCTCAACAAACAACTCTCTCGATACGGCAGGAGTCCACCGAGACGGAACTGACTCAGTATCAATGGCAGCTCATATGGGATGGTTTATTGGATGACATGGATGAGATCTCACTGCTGAGAGCGGCGTCGCCGGAATCGGATGATCCCGTCGCCGACCTACAACATCTTTCGAATGATGAACTGGAACGTTTTCTGAATCTACTCGAGGAAACTGAAATCGGATAGTGATATTCAGATAGGAGAGGTCAAATGAACATATCACCTCGATGCATACTGGTAATTGCGTTATGGGCATTCATGGCGTCATCCCTGTCTCATGCTCAGGACATTGAGGATGTCGACATGATCACTGGCGATGAACCACTGGTTAGAAAGGTCGAACAACGGGTTGAAATGCTTCGTAAATGGCGAATTCTGGAAGAACTCGACCCTGACGAAGCTCTTGCGGATGCGCTTTTCCCGTTATTGAGCGAATTCAGTCGGCGGGAGCATGAGTTGGCGGAGCACCGTGGCGAGCTTATGCGGGAGTTGGTTTTTACTGTACGGGAGCATCATGCTGATGTCCGAAGATGTGAAGAGATCCTTGAAGCATTACGGATGAACGATGCAGAACGGTGTCGACTCATGGAAGAAAGAGAGGAAAGGCTGGGGACGCTATTAAATGTCCAGCAACATGCTCGGTTGATCGTCGTACTCGAGGAGTTCAATCAGGAGGTCCGGCAACTCATTCATCAGGCTCGTCGACGCCCGGATCCGGGCGCAAGACGGCCTTGATGCCCTTTTTCTCCAATCGATTCATTGCATTTCGGGCAGCGGTTCGTTCAGCCTGCTTTTTACTTCCACCGGAACCTCGTCCCAGTTCAAAACCCCGTATTTCAACGTTCATGGTGAATGTTGGTTGATGATCTGGTCCCGAGCTGCGGATGACACGGTAACGAGGCTGTTCATTGATTTCCTTCTGTATCAACTCCTGCAGTTGCGTCTTGGGATCCTTCAGTTCATCGGGAGGCTCTATGCTGTCTATTCTGTCTATGAGTGTTTTCTTCAGCATTCTCCTGGATCCATCAAGTCCCTGTTCCAGATAAATGGCTCCCACAATTGCTTCGAGTACATTCGCAAGAGTTGATATTCGTTCCCTTCCACCTGTCCGGTGTTCAGATACGCCAAGGAGCATCGATTCGTTCAGCCCGAGTTCCAGGGCAACCTCAGCCTGCCGTTTCCTGCTGACGAGAACTGACTTCAGTTGAGTTAGTTCGCCTTCCTCCATGTCTCTGTATTTATCAAAAAGAGCCTCTGTGACAAGGAGTCCTATGACCGCATCCCCAAGCAGTTCAAGTCGTTCATTAAACTCCCCATGACCTGACTCATGTACATAGGAACGATGGCTGAGTGCCCGCAGCAAAAGACCATCCGACTTGAATTCCACACCGAGGTTCCTCTTAGCCGTTCTAACCGCGGATACCTCTTCCGGTGTTTCAGGAAGTCTCATGATAATCTCACGGGCGATGTGGGGGTCTCATTCCAATCCAATCCTCTATCCGGTCACGAAAACCGACGAATCGCCAGTGATACATTATGACCACCGAATCCGAGGCTGTTGGAAAGCGCAACAGTGATATCCGCATCACGACCCCTGTTTGGTACATAGTCGAGATCGCATGCAGGATCTGGATCCGTGTAGTTTATGGTTGGATGAACCCAACCATGTTGGATCATGAGAGTTGACGCGATCAGTTCCACCGCCCCGCCGGCACCAAGGAGGTGACCGACCATGGATTTCGTGCTGCTGATCATAAGCGATGGTGCATGATCACCAAATACGGCTTTTATGGCTGCGGTCTCCATTTGATCGTTCAACTGCGTGCTTGTTCCATGTGCATTGATATAGTCAACATCCGCGGGTTCAAGCCCCGCCTCTGAAAGCGCCGCTTTCATGGCTCGTGCGGCCCCGTCACCATCCGGTCGCGGTGCGGTTATATGATATGCATCCGCTGTGGAGCCATACCCGATGATCTCGGCAAAAGGTGTCGCTCCTCGTTTTAACGCGTGTTCCAACTCCTCCAGAACGAGAATACCGGCTCCTTCAGCCATGACAAATCCGTCTCGACCTGCATCAAAAGGCCGAGATGCATGGCTCGGATCATCGTTCCGGGTGGATAGTGCTTTCATATTACAGAATCCCCCGTATGACAATGGACAGATCGAAGCCTCACCCCCGCCACTCACCATGAGATCGGTAACACCGTACCGAATGAGGCGATAGGATTCACCCAGGGCATGCGCCGATGAAGCGCATGCGGATACGGTGGCAAAATTCGGGCCTTTTGCTCCAAGACGGATAGAGAGAAGTCCGGGAGCCATATCGGGAATCATCATGGGTATCATAAACGGACTAATCCGCCTCGGACCCTTGTCCCGCAACACATCGTAATTGGATGTGAGCGTACCGATTCCACCAATACCGGAACCAATAACGATACCCATTCTTGAACCATCGTAACCGGTATCGCGTAATCTCGATTGAGCAACTGCCTCTTCCGCGGCACAGATCGCATAAAGAACAAATGAATCCAGTCGTCTCGCTTCTTTGGGTTCGACACAATGATCATGTGTGAAACCTTTGAGTTCTCCTCCGATTTGCGAATCAAAACCCTCGGGATCAAACTTGGTTACTCTATCTATGCCACTCACACCCGCCTTCAGGCTGTCCCAGAATGCGGGCACCGAAAGCCCGATGGGAGTCAATACGCCCATTCCGGTGATAACGACACGTCTGCTCATAGTCGTACCTCCGCGAAAAACCCGCATTTAATCGGGCCGCGCTTAATTCTCTTGCCCGACCATAGGAACGTAAGGAACGGAAAGGATTCCGTTTTTTACACCACCTAGTGCCCGGTTAGTATTAAGGCACCTCCCGGGAGGGGGGTGCCTCAACAGTTTGTACGTGCGAACGGACGAGAATCCTATTCGCTCATATTTCCTTCGATATACGCTATCGCTTGTCCGACTGTGGTGATTTTCTCGGCTTCTTCATCCGGGATTTCCATATCGAACTCTTCTTCGAGCGCCATGACGAGTTCTACCGTATCCAATGAATCGGCTCCGAGATCTTCGATAAAAGATGCTTCGGGCTTGACCTCATCGGCGCCAACTCCGAGTTGTTCCATGATAATTTCTCGGACTTTTTCCTCAATAGACGCTGCCATGCGGTGAACACCCCCTTCTCATGGTAACAGCACATAACGGGTCTTCCAGATATGGAACCGTTTTTCAAATGTGCACATAAACTCTTACATCACCAGCCCGCCGTCAACATTGATAACCTGACCGGTTATGTAATCAGCCCACGGAGAACACAGGAATAAAACCGCATTTGCGACATCATCCGGGCTTCCGAACCGGCCCGACGGGATATTTTTAAGGTATTGGGATTGGACCGCATCGTCCAATACGGACGTCATCCCCGTCTCAATAAAACCCGGCGCAAGGGCATTTGCCGTTATACTCCTCCCCGCAAGTTCCTTGGCGATACTCTTTGTAAAGGAGATAAGCCCTCCTTTGGCCGCAGCATAGTTTGCCTGTCCTGCGTTACCAATGAGACCAATAACAGATGCGATGTTAACAATCCTTCCGAAACGGGCTTTCATCATTGGTCTGATACATGCCTGAGTCATAAGAAATACTGCCCTGAGATCCACATTCATAACCTGATCCCATTCTTCTTGTTTCATGCGAAGAATAAGATTATCACGAGTTACACCGGCGTTGTTCACCAGGTAGGATACGGCTCCATACTCCTTTGAAACCCATGCTGCCATATCCTGAACGGCGGTTTTATCGGTAACATCCATGATACGAGGGTGGAATGTGCCGCCGCTTTGTGTTACAGTCGATCCCGTATCATCCATGGATGTGATATCAACGCCAACCACCGTGGCGCCACAACGTCCGAATGCCGTGGCAATCGACCTCCCGATGCCTCTACTGGCACCGGTTACAACGGCGATTTTTCCTTCTGCGTCAAACATTGTGTACTCCTCTTTGAAAACCGATCCTGACGGAAACGAGGCGGAGAATTCTCATTCGCTACGCTCCATCTGCTCCAATGCCTCGATACCCCCGACGTCACCCACCGGGATGGATCGTACCGTTCTATCTATCTTCCGGTTCAATCCCGAAAGAACTTTTCCCGGACCGAATTCGATAAAACAGTTTACTCCTAGGGTAATCATCGATCGTATGGAATCCGTCCATAACACGGGCATCTCAATCTGTCTGAGAAGGCAGCTTTTCAACTCCTCCGGATCCCTGGTCGGAATACCGCTCACATTAGGAACCACAGGTATAGACGGTCTGGAAAAATCGGTATCATGTACCATCTCAGAGAGTTCACGGGAAACGCCATTCATGAGTGGCGAATGAAATGCACCACTGACTGATAATCGAATGACTCGGCGTGCCCCGGCTTCTCCCGCACGCTCCATTGCTTCAACCACCGCACGTTCCTCACCGGAAATCACCGTCTGCTCGGGAGCGTTTCTATTAGCAGCTACTACAATACCTGATTTCGAGGCACGTGTAACGACGTCATCCACCGTCTCCGAAGAAAGCCCGAGGATCGCGGCCATAGCTCCGGGAGCAGTATCACCGGCCTTCTGCATGAGTTCTCCGCGCCGCTTCACGAGACGGAGCGCGGATGATTCATCAATGACTCCAGCCGCCACCAGAGCGACATACTCACCGAGGCTGTGCCCGGCCGTTGCAACCACGTGCCCGGACAAGCCTTTTTCAGTAGCCACGCGGAGAGCGGCAAGACTGTGAGCGACTATGGCCGGTTGGGTATATGTGGTCTGACGAAGGAGTTCTTCGGGCCCCTCCCACATTATAGATGTCAGCGATTCCCCCATGATGTCATCAGCACGTTCGAAGATTGATGCTGCGGTTGAAAACTCATCTCGAAGTGATTTCCCCATCCCGACAAACTGTGCTCCCTGCCCCGGGAAAAGAAGACCAAGTTTATTCACGTTGTTGCTCCTCCCATTTCCATCCGCCTTGATAAACACGGCATGTCCGTCAAGTTCGTACAGATGTGTTCATTAACTCCCTGTTGGACATAACGAAGGGCAAGTTTAATGGCATTGTAAATCGCCTTTGGACTCGATTTACCATGGGCGACAATGCAGACACCATTCAATCCGAGAATCGGCGCTCCTCCCAATTCCTCGGGATCGAGGCTTTTTCTGATCCGTAGCATCGCGGGTCTGAGAAGCCATGCACCGAGTTTCCCGGATATGCTGTTCCGAACCTCGGTTCGTACGCGACCGGCAAGAAATGCGAGAGCTCCTTCTGTATATTTCAGTATGATATTCCCCACGAATCCATCACACACGACGACATCAGCGCTTCCCTGAAGTATATCTCTCCCTTCCAGGTTGCCGATAAACTCCAGATTTGATTCTCTGAGAAGCCTATGCGCCGTACGGGTAACTTCATTACCCTTTTCTGATTCCTCTCCAATGGAAAGCAATCCCACGCGGGGTCGAGTCAATCTGAGCACATAACTGGCATATAAAGATCCCATGATCGCAAACTGAACGAGATCCGTCGGCTTACAATCCACGGTTGCACCAACATCGAGTACAATAGAAGAACCGCGTACCGTTGGAATAAAACTGGCTATGGCAGGTTTGTTGACGCCTGCAAGCTTTCCTAAAATAAGTTGGCCGCTGGCTACAACCGCACCCGTATTCCCCGCACTGATCATAGCATCGATTTGGCCGGCTGCCTGCAATCTGGCAAGACGATTCAGCGAGGAATCCTTTTTCTTTTTCACAGCACGGACGGGCTCTTCCCCCATGGCAACCCGATCACTGGCATGGTGTATTTCGATGCCGGATGGAACACCGCCGTGGAGATTCAGGATTTGTTCTATTTCCTCCGTATTACCTGCGAGAATCAGGCGGACACGATCACCTAACTCCCGTGCCGCGCGTACGGCACCCCTGACCATGGGGAGTGCCCCGTAATCGCCCCCCATGGCATCGATACCGATAGCGATGGAAGTCGACATCAATCATGGAATCCGGTAATTGACTCTAACTCTCTTCCGTTTCCACGACTTCCTGCCCCTTGTAGTATCCGCAATGCGGACATACGCGATGGGGTAGACGGGCATGACCACAGTGTGGGCAGGGATTCATAGCTGGTGGATTCAGCTTCCAGTTGGTTCGACGTTTATCTCGCCGCGTCTTCGATGTTCTTCTCTTTGGTACTGCCATGATAGTCTCTCTCCTTCACGCTCTCGGGCGTATCCTGTATAAGATCGGCCAGTGATGCCCATCGGGGATCTGTAGTCGTTTTACCGCATTCACACGATCCGGTATTAAGGTCAAATCCACAGTGTGGGCAGAGTCCCCGGCAGTCGATCCGACATAACGGTTTTCGTGGAAGGCTCACAAGAATAAGCTCCCTGACCAAGGGTGCAAGGTTGAATTCCGTATCGTCCCCTCCAAAAAGCGACCATTCCGATTCTGATTCCTCTCCGAGGGACACTCGTGTTAAGACATGTTTAACGGTCTCATTTATGGTGTATCGGACTGGTGCCAAACATCGACTGCACTCCAAATCAATATCTACTCGAAGTCTTCCTGACAGGAAAAATCCATCTTTGATCTTCTCAACAGTCAGTTGGATTTCCCCCGGTTCAGGGACGATTGGCTCTCCGTGGGGAAGATTCAGAGCTTCTCCATTGAATTCAATGTCTCGTTGAAACGGTTCCTTTGTTGTTCTGGGTATGTAAAGGATTACTGGTTCCATGGTGAATACACCTTATAATTTTATGTCGACGGGAATAATATTCATGAAAACAATCATATACAACTTCCTCGCCATATCTTCTTTTTCTATTTCATAATGCCGGTGAGTGCGATCACCTGTCGGCGAATATGAAGTATCCCGTCTGGGAAAATTCCTGGTCTAATTACCGCCTATGTTACGGGCATAATGCCAAAAGCACACGTTTTGGAAAAAAGAATCCGATCTCCTGTTTCGCATGTTCATCGCTGTCTGAAGCATGAACTGCGTTCATCCGTACCGTTGAACCGAACTGGCGTCGAATAGTGCCTTCAACCGCTTCCTCGGGATTCGTGGCGCCGACGAGATTTCGTAGCTTTGTAACGGCGTTTTCACTCTCAACCACAGCGACTATGATTGGCCCCGAACACATGAATGTAACTAATCCTTCAAAAAAGGGTTTACCATGGTGGACGGCATAGAACGTTTCCGCTTCGACTCGATGGAGCATCCGTTTCTCAATGGCCCGCAGATGAAAACCGTCGGCTTCGACTCTGGCAAGTATCTCGCCTGTATGTCCTTCGGAAACCGCTTTCGGTTTGATAATCAGAAGCGTCCGTTCCACAATACCCTCCTCTACTCGTTCCGTTCCTGTACCGGTGGCTTTGTCTTGAATCGGCGATGAGGCCAGAACCACAGGCTGGGATCGGCCCTGATGCATCGTTCAAATTCAGTATGTATGCTTTGTAGCGTATCAATGATCGCTTCTTCCTGAGCGCCACGCTCAGGAGGTTCTATGGCGGTATGAAATGTTACCGTATGTATAGCATCTTTCTCAGGTCTAATCGTCACTGGAATGATGGGACAACGAGCACGTTGGGCAAGTGTTGCGGCACCTGTTCGCGTGCTCACCAGTTGACCGAAAAATGGGACAAATGCTCCATACTTCCGTGCATCCTGATCGATGAGTAATAGAACACAGTGGTTTTTACCGAGAGCCCGCAGGATATGGCGCGCGGAGTATCGTCCGCGCCCGATGAGATTGAGACCATACCCGGATCTGACTTCGCTGATCCAGCAATCTACAAATGGATTTTTCATACGGGCCGCTACTGCCGATAACGGAATACCACGTGCCGGTATTGAAGCGGCAAGAAGCTCCCAATTACCTATATGACCTGCAGCCAGAATCGCACCATTACCCCGTGCAAGCGCATTTTCCAGCCTGTCCCGGTGTTCAACCTCGCATCGTTGTACGATCTCATCTCTCGTCATTACGGTGAGATCGCAAAGTTCAAACGCTCTCGTCGCCAGGCTTATATATGTTTTTCTCCCCAGAGAGACGATTTCACGATTCGATATGCTGTTTTCAAAAACAAGCCGCATATTCGAAAGCGTGACTGCTCTCCGAATGCGAAGAACATCGAATGCAAACCATCCGAGAAAGACTGCCAGGCATCTGCGAAATCCACCTCGGATCCTGAGTGCCAATCGAACAAATACCGTAAGAAATATGAATTCGAGTCTATATCTGAATCTCATCACCCGTAATCCGTCCTGGAAGCATGTTCATACATCGTCGTTGGCGAGACGAGTAAAATCTGTTACGTGCAGGGAAGGCTATGCGCCGGAAGATTGAACCGGACTCGAAATATCTCATTGAAGAAAAGTTTCCCTGAAAAACCTGCGGAATCTGGAATGTATCGTACGCGGAACCAGACCGTACTTCCGTATCGTGGTAGTACGCGTCACCACGTTTCGATAGAACGAGCGATAATCTCATCCACGATTTTCTGAATAGCCTCATTCTGACCGTCCTCCTCGCTTTGCACCTCCTCATTCTCATCTGCTACGAGACGGTACTCTCCCCATTTCGTTATCCCTTTCTGCTCCCAGACTACCGTGTTGTCTATAAGGTCTTCATATCGTATGTCCAGAGTAATATTTACTCTCATTTTCGAAACGGATTCGGTCTGATCATAAACCGCTGCTTTAACGGTATACGCGGTTATTGAACCTCTGAGCACGGCATCGGCCGCGCGTTCATCAACTACTTTGAGATCGCCGTCCTCCACGAATGCTCGCGCGATCTCAGACGTAATGATCTCCGATAATCCAAACTGTGTCGTTCTATTTTCGAAGAACGGGATGGCCACGGAGTTGATATGTGAATCGGTTCGCGCGGAGAACGAATAGCACCCGCCAAGCACGACAATGCACACTATCCCGAACATGAACACAATGGCTGACTTCAGCTTCGTCATTTGTTCCTGAAATCCTTTGGCAGACGCTTCCTACGGTCGTAGTTGCGGAGGTTTCAGTTCAGGAAAATCCAGTTCAGCGGTATATGCCTGTTCCCAGAGTTGTCTGAGAACAAGAATACCATTCCTGTCACGTTGCGTCACGAATACTGATCCGCCGGGATCAAGCGCAGCACTGAATGGTTTTGTAAATTGACCCAAACCCCGGGCTTCGGGTAATACGCTTACCACCCGACCGTCCCGGTGAAAGCGCTGGACCCTGTCATTCGTCGAATCTACAACGAGAAGATACCCGCCCTCCTCGAGACAAATACCGGTAGGACCGCGAAGTTCTCCGGGCGCGATTCCCCGCGATCCGAAGGAAAACAATGATTGGCCATCTGGAGATAGAACTCGTATTGCATTATTTCCCCAATCCGCCACATAGACCTTCCCGTCCTCTGCTATGGTTACACCTTCAGGATGATTGAACAGCTTTGTCTCTTCCCCCCAGATTTTGATGAGATTACCGTCATCTCCAAACCACACCAACCGATGATTTCCTGAATCGCAGACGAGAATTGAACCATCGTTCGCCACCGCTACATCTGTAGGTTGATGCAGCTGGACATTGCCGGCTCCGTTGATCTTTCGTATCAAACGCCCTGTTGACGTTTGAAAACACCAGACTGCATGACAACCGGGATCGGCCACATAGAGAAGGCGGCCATACGCCGACAGTCCCATTCCTCTCGGTTCAGTCATTCCCTTTGCTTTGAATTCAGTGTCGGGTCGACCACCGATCCATAACCAGACCGTTCCTCCGCCTGAAACGAATACCTGACCAGCCTTGAAAACAGCCAATCCACTGGGAAGTGGCTGGGTTCCTTCTGTGTTCCAGGTGGTTTTGAGTTCATATCGAATACGACGATCCAGATTCTCTTGAATACGAGTTGTATCCCACGGCGGCAACATAATCGTCGACGTCCAAAGCTCATATCCCGTTTGCCGCATGGTCAGCACATGCCGACCTGCGATGATTTCCTCTTTTGTCAGGGGCGTCGTACCCATGAGTTGCCCATCGAGATATACTTCAGCACCTGTAGGTTGTGTGGAGATATTCAATCCTGCACATGCACTGAGAATAACGCCCATATCCAACAAGCGATCTGGAGAAGGACTCATCTTATTCAGACCAAACCGCCGGCGAAGTTCCTCCTCCAGACGCTCCAGTTCACGGATATCTTTTCGAGCCTGAAGCCGTTGCCGTTGTTCCCCGAATACGGTTATCTCCTCCTCGGGAATCTCGGTCTTGTCCGGTTGTCCGACAACCATGGATGTGAGCACGCATACAATCAGCAAACAGTTCCATCCATCAGTTCTCATCAGTTCGAACCTCCCATGGATGCGAGAAGTCGCTGTGCCTCCGCCCGATGAGGAGAGCCCGGATATTTCTCAAGTAGTAGGTCCAACTGCCGCTCCGCCTGATCCGGCCGTTGCTGGCGTATCCTGGCTTTGGCCACGTAGAGAAGCGCATCGTCCGCATATTCGCTGTCTGGGTAGAGTATAGGTACCTTCAGCAAGAGCCGAACGGCGCGTTCATCATCGCCGCTATCATAAAAACAGTTTCCCGCCCAGAATATTGCATCCCCTGTTTGCGTATAGTCGGCATACTGTGCTTCAAGTACTCCGGCGGATCGTTCAGCGGAAGTACAATCTCCCAGCGATGCCGCGGCACGACACCGCCCCATCAGACATGCATTCTGATCGGCGCCGGCAACCGAAGCCCGCGTATACGCCTGGGAAGCTTGTTCCCAGATTTCTTCCGCCGCGAATCCATCCGCTACACGCAGAAGCGCAAGAGATACGAGTTCATGGTTCGGAAACTCCTCAACAAATTGAGTATAGTACCCTCGCGCCTGAGACCATCGTTTCTCCTCCCAATTCAATTCTCCGAGCAGAAGGAGTGCATCCTGGCGAAGGGGTGATTGTTCCCGTTCGAGGAGTGTGCGGAGTGCGGATAGAGCATCGTTCTTCCTATCCAGCTGCCAGAGCCCTTCACCGAGCATGAGTAAACTACTCTCCCAGAAAGACGACGTGGGAGTATCCCTGATCTCCTGGAGCACCGGTACGGAGAGCTGGTAGTCCTCTCTGCTGTGGTAATATTCGGCGACTTTGTATGCCGAATCATCCCAGATGCCACTCCTCGGATACCTATCAACTACAATCTGGAATGCACCTATTGCCTCAACCGCTCGCCCCATTCTGTCATAGCACCACCCTATGGAATTCTGGGCCACTGCTGCTATGTCCGAACCGGGGCTCAGGTCAATTACCTGCTGGTATATGCCGATGGCTTCCCTGTATTTTTCTGCATTATACAATGCGTCTCCAGCCCGATACCTGGCATCGAGAGCATTCTCGCCTCCCTGCGCAGCAACTCGCATGAATTGATCTGCGGAGCGCTGGTACTCGCCCGATCGGAACAAAGCCCATCCCAACTGATATGCGGCATTTCTTCCCGCCACGCCGTCAGGATAGAGTTCCACGCATCGCCGGAGTATCTGAATTGCATCGTCATACTGTTCTTCACGCATATATGATAGCCCCAACTCATACAGTCCCTCGTCCATGAGGGTATGATCAGGGTATCGATTGATGAGTGTTGAAAATTCCCGGATGGCAGTCTGATACTGCTTACGATTATATGCGGCAACGCCGAGATCGAAAAATACCCGTGGTGCGAAATCGCCCGCTCGCCGAGTGGAAAGAAGTTCCGTTCTATATCGTTCGGCGTCCGCGAGATTCCCGCTCATTGCTGAGGATTGAGCCATACCGTACAGAGAGGGGATGTAGTACTCCCGATCCTTGCCCAGTTCAATTACCACGCGGTAACCCATAATGGCGAGATCATATTCCCCTGCATCACGATGCGATTCCGCCGCCCTGAATCGAGAATCCTCCACCAATCGACTTTGCGGGTATTTCACTCGTAATTGATCAAAGGCGTAAGCCGCTTTCGAGTACTCTTCCATTCGTATGTATGCCCACGCGCGCCAGTATGCGGCATCGTCCCCGAAATCACTGGACTCAGGAACCGAATCGAAGGCAAGAATTGCATTGGGATAGTCTTTCAGACGATAGTTTTCCTCTCCGAGTCTGAACCTGGCTTCTGCGACCAGAGGAGAATTGGGATAGTTCGCCGTAAGTTGTGTCCAATTCGCCGCTGCTTGCGTATAATTTTTCTGCATTCTCTGGGACCATGCTCGGCCATAGAGCGCATCATCAGCGTATTCGGATCCCGGATTTAGCTCCAGAACCTTTGTGAATGCCGAGCGCGCTCCTCCGGCATTGCCGGCTCTGAGATGGGCTCTTCCGATCTTTGAGTATACCTGACAGGCCAGGGGTATGGGCACCGATCCGGTGATAATACGATTATACGACCGTATTGCCGCATCCATATCGCCGCGCTCATAGGCAACATCTCCCGCCATTACCATGGCATATTGTTGTTCCCGCTCCGCTATTCCTCCGCTTTCAACCGCACTGAGAAACAATCGCCCCGCCTCATCCCGACGATCCATATGATATAAAGCCCATGCCTTTCGAAGGAGAACCTTGCCTCGACCGATAAGACGTATGCATGATGCATCCATTCCGTTGAGTTCTCGCATGGCTGGAGCGTACCGTTGAAGACTGTAATATACCTCTGCGAGCGCATAGCGGCAGGGACAGGCGAGCGGACTATTCGGATAACTGCGCTGCAGGCGCTCGAATAACTCCGCCGCTGTCGTGTATTGCCCTGCATCGAAGGCTTTTGCTCCATCAAGGAAGATCTCTTGATCGGGGCGCAGTTCCTCTGCTGCCAAAACAGCAGAGGCAATGATCAGTATCATACAAATAGCCGCTCTCATTGATCATTTCCTCCTGCAAGGGCATCATACTGTGCCCGCGCGTACCGGGCAAGATCACTGTTGGGATACGTATCCAGCAGCGTTTGGAAGATATCCATTGCCTCGGCGACCTGGCCGAGTCCTTTCTTCGCCACTCCCTGCAGATAGAGTGCACGATCCGGATAGGCCCAGTCATTTCGATATATAAGCTCTCCGCAAATACTATCCACCGCTGCGTGGTCTCCCATCTCCGAGAGGCTCTGGGCGAGTCGAAAACTGACTTCCGCCCCTTTCATATGATCCGGATACTCCCGAAGAAGTCGATTGAATATCGTAGCTCCTGTCTCATGCTCTCCCGCTTTGACATGAGCCCATCCCTGCTGCAGGAGTGCTTCCGCCTTCAACTCACCGGATGCTGCCGCTGCTCTCGCGAAGTACTCCGCCGCGGTCTTCCATCGTTTCGTTGACGCTTTGCATACTCCCGCGGAGTAGAGGGATTGCTGAACAAGATCGCTCTCAGGATATGTATCGGCCAATCCCACGAAGACTGCCGCGGCATCCGTCAACCGGTTTTGCGCGTGGAGCGAGTGCCCAAGCTGGAACGACGCGAGTTCACCGAGACGGTCTTCCGCGGACGTGGCGACCTTTCGAAACAGTGCGGCAGCTTGTGCATATGATTTCCGATCCTTCAATATCATGCCCCTCCGGTACATCGCCTCCAATCCTTTTTCACCTTCCCCATCGCGATCCCCGAGTACCGCATAAACGGCTGCTGCATCTTCAGTACGGCCTTCCTCCATAAGCAGTTGACCGAGTCTGTATGTACCATCGGTCCATAGCGGACTGTCCGTATGGTTACGGTACAATTCGTAAAACGCCTCCACCGCCTGATCATTCTCGCCCGTTTCCATGGCGCACCAGGCGAGCCCGTACCACGCTGCGGCATGGTCAATCTGTGACGAACCTGAATCAAGCGCCATCCGGTACCGCGTCGCAGCGTCGCCAAATTCTCCCAGCTCGAATTTCGATTCCGCCGCACGCATGCATGCTCGACCGGCGATGTCCGCATCCTCGGTTGTGCATAGCGGTTCCACCATGGCATATGCTTCGGCCATATTACCGTTTCGGAAGTATAACCATGCCGATTGAAGACGTGCGTCCACAGCTTCCGGACTGTCGGGATACTGATCGATAATTTGAATGAGAATTCCCTGAGCACTCCCGTCATCCTGTTCAACGCGTTTCGCCGCGATATTGAGCAAGGTCGTTGCGGCTACCGCTTTATCGTCCTCTGACCGAAGTGTTGCAACAAGACTATCCCTGGCACTGGTCTTCCCCATGGCGTCATATGCTTCCACAAGAGCCGCTTTGGCGTTCTGAGCCTTGGGATAAGCAGGGTAGTCGGTTAGGAGCTGATAGAGAGTTCGAGCCGTGGCGGATACTCTATTCAGTCGAGTATAACAGGAACCGAGATCGTACAAGGCATCGGGGATCAATTCGCTCCCCGGATAGAGTTCTATGAGCCGTCGAAACAGTGAGGCCGCATCTTCTATATTTTCGATCTTGAGTTGCGACCAGGCCTGGGCATAGAGCGCATCATCCGCGTATTCGGATCCACCGTGGTGGCGAAGTAGTGTTCCATATGCAGTTGCTGCTTCTTCAAACAATTCCTGATCATAGAGCGCCTGACCTTGCCGATATATGGCTTCATCCGCAAATGGACTCTCCGGAAAAGAAGATGCCAACTCTGCGAATAAAGAGCCGGCCCGTTCAGGAGATTTCGCCCTGAGTGCGGACCACGCTCGTCCGTACAGGGCGTCATCTTCGAGATCGGATCCTCGATTCATCTCCTGCGCATCTTCATATGCGTGCTCCGCCTCTTCGTAATCTCCGAGCCTGTAATGGGCTTCCGCGATATAATATGCGGCGGAAGCTCGTTCAGTTGAATCGATATCCGGTCGTTCCAGAACAGCCTTGAAACGAACCAGAGCTGCTGTCTCGTCACCCTTCTCCAAACTCGAAAAACCGCTTTGCATCATTGCCATTGCTGCTTCTTTTGTTTCCGGATGCTCAAGAGCAAGCTGACTTCGTATTGCATACGCATTATCCTCTTGACCGGCATCCGCATAAAGATTTGCAAGAGTCGCGAGGGCCTGCGGGATGTGATCCGATTGTGGATACGTCGTACGTAATCGTTCCAATGTCTCGATTGCTTGTTTATTACTTCCCCGTTCATTTGCGGACAAACCTGCCATGAATAATGCCTGGGCGGCATACTGTGAATCCGGATACAGGGATTGATAATTGAGAAAATCGCGCTCCGCTTTGATACGTTCATCTCGCTTCTGCAGGCACCATCCACGCCAGTAGATGGCAGCTGAAACAAACGGCGATGTGGGCCAATCACCGATGAGTGAACTGAACGTTCGTTCCGCGCGAGGATATTCTCCGGCCACATACGCGAGTTGTGCCTCTCTGAACTTCGCCTCGGCTGCCAGCGGACTCGAGGAGAATTCATTCGATAACTGCTCATACGAAGCAAGTGCAGCCACAGTATCCCCCCCGGCAGCCGCTGACCAGGCTTCGCCGTACACCGCATCATCCCAGAGATCCCGTGCTTCCGGATCGCGAAGAACTGCGCGGTATGCTGCCATAGCTTCGGTATGGCGTCCCAGTGATGAGAGACTTTCCGCCAGATGGAATCGTGCCAGAGAGGCTTCCTTCGCCTGCGGAAATCCATCAACCAGTTGCTTGAGGTGAGTAACCGCTCCTTCGAGATCCTCGTCATCGAGTGCACATCTTGCAAGTCCCTCCAGTGCGCCCGGCGCATGATCACCCAGAGGTTGGAGACGAAGCACATCGCGAAACTGCTCGCCTGCTTCTGAGCATCGATCAAGCTCCCGCAGTATATCGCCCGCCAGATACGCAGATTCCGCTCGATTTTCTTCATCATCGCCCCACGCGGCTGCGTTTTTGAAAACACGAGCCGCCGACTCTTTTCGACCGAGATCGATGTAACATCTTCCCAGCCAATAGCTTCCTCTGGCGCGATACTTCCCACGTGGATGTGCTTCAAGAAGCGCTTCATACGCCACCGCCGCCCCGGCATGATCTCCTGCCTCCCAGAGCGCTTCCGCCTTTCGAAGACGGGCATCCTCCTGTAACGAATAATCCGCTCCGGGTCTGACGGCTCGCGAGAAGGCTTCGGCCGCGGCGGCGTGATTCCCGATGTTGAAATAACTTTCGCCCAACCAGAATGCAGCCGACGCAGCGAGACTATCGGTGGGATACGATGATAGGAACGATGAAAACTCCTGAATGGATAGTTCGTATTCCCCCATATCGAATAGACCGGCGGCGTACCGATATGATGCTTCCGCCGACGGGTCAGATGCGAAAATACGGACAGGTATCACGGAAATGACGCAGCATACCAGAACAACGAAAAAACGAGTTTTCATCCGACGAGCGGGATACACTATTTCAGCTTGAAGTTGATTTTTACGACCCGGTATTCCACCAATCCGGGGTCGTAGAGCCATTGTTTGACTGCACCTATGGCCAGATTGTCCAATTCGCGGTAACCGGATGATACGGTGAGATCCACGGTCCCGATCTTACCGCTTTCCAGAATCTGAATCCGGACTTTTGAAAAAGTCTCAATTCCCTTCTCTTCCACCCACGACGGGACGGGAGGCTCCACAGTCCTGATACGACGTCTGGATCTCTTACTTACGGGTCTTCCTTCACGCGGAGGACCGAGACTCCCCTTGCCGGTACTGGCATAGGATCGTGAAGCACCTGAGGGCCTAAGCTTATCGCGCTGCATTCCGCTCGTACGCTCCACGGGATTACTCGTTTCGTACCCGACTTTACGGGAAATCGCGCCCGGTCCCTGGGGACTCGGGGCCAGTTGATCTTTATCCGTCGTTCCTATGATCATGGCGTTACGCCGACTTGTGGATTCAATTTTATCGGTTGGCAGAGACGGTGCGAAGTCATCGTCCATGGACAGTGCGCTGAGCTTGTCGTCGGAGGGTAACAGGTCTCTATCCTCCATGGGGAGATCCAGCGGATCTGATTTGAGCAATGGCATCTCCTCGGTGGGATCAAGGATCGGATCGGGGAGTTCATCATAGAGGTCCATCCCCGGCTCGGGAAGAGCTACCGCGCTCATATCGAGCAGGTTTGTGGGAGGAGGTTCCCTGAATTCCCCGGTCTCCTCCGGTGGTGCTTCCTCGATTACGGGAGGTTCCTCCGGAGGGACCAGATCAACGGTCATAATGAGTTCCCGTTCCACGACTTTGACCCGTGCAATTGGAATCTGATTCAAAACACCGAGAACGACAATGTGAGCGATGAGAGAGAAAACCACGGCCAGCGACCAACGTGAATCGCTCCGCGGTAATACGTGCTGCATAGTCCCATTCACAGAATTCTCTCCTTGATCTCTCTCTGAACCGTTATACTTCCTCTTCGATTTCCAGGAGCGCCGCAATTCCAATCTGTAATATACCGGCTTCCTTGCACGTTCCCATGACTTTCACGACTTCGCCATGACTCACGCGTTTATCCGCTTTTATGATCACCACTCTGCTCCGGGTACCCGGATCCCACCGCAATCGTTCCAGTCGCGGAAGGAGATCTTCCATGGTCACCTCAACACTGTTGAGAAATATCCTGCCATCAGGGGACATTTCAATGAGGTGATTTCGTCTTTCCTGCTGCGTGGCAACGGTGCTCTCAGGTAAGCGGATATCTAGTTTATCGAGAAGATCAACAAACGTGGTCCCCATGAGGAAGAAGATAAGCAAGAGAAAAACAACATCAATCAGCGGTACGAGCTGAAGCTCGATTCCCTCGGATTCCTGCTTCCTAAAGAGCAATTTCGTCACCTTTCACGGCAAGATTCTCTACGATTTCCATAGCCACTTCCTCCATCTCCCAGGTCATCTGATCCGCGCGACCTTTAAGATAGTGGTATAAAAGAAAAAGAGGTATGCCGATTGAAAGGCCTGCAGCCGTGGTTATGAGAGCCGCTGAAATACCGTCGGCGATAAGGTCCGGGCGTCTGGAACCGCTGGTCGCAATAACATTAAACGCCTGGATCATCCCCATAACCGTACCGAGAATACCAAGGAGCGGTGCAATGGATGATAACGCGCCCAGCGCTCGCAAATGCTTGCTCAAAGATTGTACTTCATGAGAACCGGTTGATTCGATAGCGCGCTCAACTTCACTGAGACCCATTTTCTGTTTCGCCAGTCCGGCTCTGAGAACACGTGCAATGGGTAAGTCATTCTCATCGCAGAGATCAAAAGCACCCCGGATGTCTCCTTTGAGCCATCGCGTTCGAACTTTTGCGATGAAAGACCGCGGGAGGATTTTTGATCTGCGCAATGAAAAGAGCCGTTCGACAACGATCGTAATACCGAGAAGAGAAACAATAATAAGTACATACATGACCTCTCCCCCTTTGTGGAGAAGATCACGGATGAATCCTCGTTTCACTATAACTTCACCTTCTTGGCCATCGGTACCGAGGGCCACTGTATCCATAACCGTCAAACCGAGCGCTTCCTGTTCCGCGGGTGACATAACACCTTCCTGCTCGGACTGGGCAAAGACGCCATCGATGATCCCGAACAGCACCACCGCACAAAGCATCCCCCTCAATGACGTTCGCATAGATTTTCCTCCTTGATATTACCGTCGATCAGAATACCCTCTCCGATCATTGATATCTCGCTACCGCGAATAACCCTCGAGTGACTGTACATGTTGTTGAGCCTCACGTTTTCCGGGATGATCCGGATAATTCGCCAGAAAACGTTGAAACTCCCGCCGCGCAAGTTCGAGGGAACCTTCATCCTCCAGAACTTTCGCGAGTGCAAGCTGTGCCCACGGCGCCGCATCCCGCGCGGGATAGTCTTTCACCACACGGGAATACTCCAATCGCGCCTCTGAAAGACCGCCCATTAAACGACGACAGTGCCCCTTGTAAAGGATGGCATCATCGGCAATGGCATGGTTTGGATAATCCTCGACCACCTCTTCGAGTTTGGGAAGAGCATCTTCGGGAAGACCGAGCTCATATAATCCGCGTCCAAGCCAAAACAAGGCATCGGGCCTCCGGTAATCCATGCTGTATTGCTCAATGAAATACGAAAGGCGATCCACTGAACTCTGCCAGCGTTCCATGGCTCCGTATGAGCGCCCGAGTCGATAATACGCATCAGCAAGGTCATGAGAAGGATACAGTTTTATTGCTGATTCGTACACTCGGATCGCGGACAAATAATCCGCGAGGTGAACATAGTAAATCCCGCCCGCTCTGAAATACGCTTCCTCTTTGAGAGCAGAGGCTCGCGGGGATGCGATGACCAACTCATATCCTTCCACCGAAGTATTCCAGTGCTCAAGTCGCTCCGCTGAATCACCCAATCGGAACCATGTCTGCTCAGTTGCGGAGACGTCCCGATGAGGGTGCTCGTAGAGACTGAGATACCGGGATTCCGCGGCGCTCCATTTCGACGAGATATACGCATTATCGCCGAACCAGTTCAATCCATATGCCGCCCATTCCGTCAGAGGATGGTGGCCGATTACGAATGTGTAATATCTACCCGCATGACTTTCATCAACCGTGGCTGCAAGAATGTGGGCCAGTCGCGCGGATTCCGGGTCATCGTAGTTCTGAACGATCCAGCGAGTCCCCGTATTCCGGTCAACATCGCCATCGGTATTCATCGATACATCGACGTGCCGATGCCACGAGAGACTCACTCGATGACTCGTAGATAACTCTTCATGCCATGCAACTGCATAATCGAGAGCGAATGCATTCCAGAATAATCCTACTCCACCCGAGAGTTCAGTATCATTCCATCCGAATCGCAGTCGGAATTCATCTCGTGGTTTTATCTCCACTCCCGTTCGTACAAGGCGAGCTCCGTCTCCAACAGCGGAAACCTGCGCCATTATTTTCGCTATATCTGTTATGGAATACCCGAGACCCACATGAACATGGAGTGGATATTTCTCACTCGCCTGATCTATCTTCACGGACGGTTCCAGCAGATTCGAAACATGGATACCAATAACCGCGGGTGCGAGCAGCCGATGAACATAGGGAAAGATCATTCTGTGCTCGAGACCGAAATCCACACCAATGCCCATACCGTGCTGATTGAGAATGCTGTGGTTAACAAGTGTTCCCCGACCGGCAAGAGACGTGGAGAAACCCCATCTGCTTAGTTCCATGGCCCATCCGGCGAGAACGCCTATCTGAGAATTGGAAAACTCTTCACCTTTCACTGAATACCGATTATCCGTGGGACCTCGCTCCTCGAATCCTCCGCATGCGAGATTTGTAATTCCCACAGCGAAACCACCCCATGGCGTCCAGGGATGGATGGCAGTAACAACATTATATCGTGTTCCTTCAAAAAGAGCGGCATGGGTTGCACTTACTTCCATATCGCCAAGGAAACCGAGCTGTGCGGGATTGCCGTATGCGGCGCTCGATCCGGTTCCCATGACGACATCAACGCCACCCATGCCCAATGATCGCGCCGAGGATCCAAAGCGAAGATACGCGCCGGGTAATCCGTCGTACTCCCCCGCGGTCGAAGAACATCCAATCACCGAAATGTATAAAAGGAATAATATGACAATGGATTTATTCATCGAATAAAGCCCCCCATTCGCCGTACCAGTGCAACCGCGACCCCGATTACACGCGCACTGTGGACAACACCATCTTCGATGATAATGGGTTTCATGCTCTTATGAGCCGGAACCAATTCAGCCCCCTTTGCCGTCCGCCTGTATCTTTTTAAGGTAACGGCTCCATCAACCTGTACGGCAACGACGTGTCCGGATTTCGGTTCAATACGCGGATCGAGAACAACGTAATCACCTTCAACGATATGATCTTCGATCATGCTTTCGCCTTCAACGCGTACGGCGAAACATTGTTTTTCAGTTATTCCGATTGAAGCGCCGAGTGCAAGTCGCCCATCGTGCAGTTCGCTGGCTTCCACGGGGTTCCCGGCGACAACCTGCCCGACTATGGGAACTGAATTCGGTTCCTCGCTCTCAACAAGTATTATCCCGCGCTTCGCGCCGGGTTCCAATTTCAGGTAGCCTTTTCGTTCGAGGGCGCGGAGTTGCTGCCTGATACCGCTCGGAGATTTTACCCCGAGTGCCGCGGCGAGTTCACGAAATGTTGGAGGAATTCCCCGCTCGGAAATGAAGGCACGGATTTCGTGGAGCAGTTCTCTTTGCCGTGGAAACAGATCGTCCCTTCGATTCATGACTCCTGTCCGGAGGATGACGGTGGCGGTCGATCCAGTGTAATGAACTGTGATTCAAAATCGGAAAAATCCATGGATTCTTCCGGTTGCCGTACCTCTGAACGCTCCTTACATGCCTGTTCGAATGACTGCTGTGAACCTTCCTGTTTTTCGTAATATGTGATTTCCTGAAGATTGAGGAGAACGAATCGAGGTTCTATATCCATCTCTCCACCCCTCAGATCACAGATACGTGGTTCAGAGACAGCAAGGAATCCGCTGCGGTGATGAATAATAGTCTTCTCTCCCCCAACAACTTCCCCGCTGATCATTATACCTCCGGTCAGGACAAATGAAAAAACCTCTTTGTGCATGCGGGCACCAATGACATCGCGTTCATATACTTTTGATTGCTTGGCTTTAACATCTTCAGACAGCAGTATCATATATTGGATGTGATTCTTCTGGAGACGAATCTCCGGAATTCGCTGAGGAGCACCGGGTTTACCGAAAAACCAGGGGGTTACCTGAATATGGGATAGTGAAAGCCACGCTTCATTACGATTCATAAATTCTTTCAAGCGCGTATTAACAGGAATCGCGAGGCTTCCTACAAATCCATGATTCATTGTACGAATCCGTACTTTACTCACATGGTTTCGTGCTTCCACGAGGCTATCCCTCCGATAGATGTCTCAAAAGGCCGTAATGATCAGAGCCAGAAAAGAATCCGTCCGCAATGTTCACAGACCATGGTCCGATCACCGGCACGGGCTTGCTGCAGACGTGACGTTGCAAGCGCTCCGAAACAGCCGGAGCAGGTTCCATTTACCACGGGAACGACCACGCGCCGGCCATAGACCTTTGACAACCGGTCGTATGCCCGAAGCAGCGTTGAATTCAAAGTCGCACGTATCTTGTTTCGTGTTGCAAGAAGTCCTTCTACGCTGCCGAATTCGAATCCCAGGGAGGAAAGCTCATCTGCGTCCTCACCGCCTTGGAAATCCTTAAGAAGATTGTCGATATCCTGAAGAGAAACTAGAAGTCGAACGTCTTTATTCACGACGAAGAGCATCCTCCATTATTGCTACAAAATCATCAAATGATGCCGCTTTTAAAAGGCGGCCTTTAAGACCACGTACCTTGAACGCTCGTACAAGCGTGCTGAGAAACGAAAGGTACGTATTCCCCGGATCATCATGGGGACCAAGTACGAGAAAAAAGACGTGTGCTCTCTTACCATCCGGCGCTCGGAATGGAACGCCTGCTTTCGACCGACCTGCGACAACGGTAAGGCTCGTCACCAGCGCTGTGCGAACATGAGGAACGGCTAATCCCTTTCCTAATGCCGTTGTCCCCAGCTGTTCCCGGGCCATGAGTAGCCCCTCGATACAGTCGCATTCGCTCGAGGGCCACTTGTCGCTCAATGCACACGACAACTCCGCCAGAACCGCATCTCGATCCTCTGCCGACATCTCCGGAATATATTGATCCGGCTTGAGAAAATTCGTAAGAGCCTGTGGTTCAAGAATTTTGCTTCGTTTCTCTTCCCGTACAACTGCTCCAATCTTTTTACCCTTCGGTACTGCTCGTCCGATCACGGCTACTCCCTTTAAGGAATTCGCATGCTAATCGTAATACTCATTACCCAAATGCGTTATACACTCTTCGCCCATAAGAAAACGGAGTGTGTTTTTCCATTTCATTAACTGTATGAACAAGTCGTGTTCGGGGTACAGCTCCGGAGAATGCATGGGGCTTTTGAAAAAGAATGACATCCACTCCTGGATTCCCTTCCACCCTGATCGTTTCGCCAGATCGAGGCATAGCCCGATATCCAAAACGAGCGGTGCCGCGAGAATGCTATCCCTGCAGAGGAAATCGATTTTTATCTGCATGGGATATCCGAGCCACCCGAAAATATCGATATTATCCCACCCCTCTTTATTATCTCCACGGGGAGGATAGTAGTTGATTCGTACTTTATGATAGAGGTCTTCATAGAGTTCCGGATACATATCAGGTTGGAGGATATGCTCCAGGACTGACAGCTTGCTCTCTTCCTTTGTTTTAAAACTTTCAGGATCGTCAAGCACCTCACCATCACGATTCCCGAGTATATTTGTGGAGAACCATCCTCTCACGCCTATCATGCGCGCCTTTAGTCCCGGGGCCAATATTGTCTTCATGAGAGTCTGCCCGGTTTTAAAGTCTTTCCCCGCAAGCGGTACGCCGTTTTCCAGTGCAAGTTGAATAAGTGCGGGAATATCCGCCGATAAGTTGGGAGCGCCGTTCGCATACGGAACTCCCGATTTGATTGCCGCGTAGGCATAGACCATACTTGGCGCGATATCAGGATCCCGTTCAATGAGTCCACGTTCGAAAGATTCGATTGACTGGTGAACCGCCGTAGGTTTCAGAAAAATCTCCGTACTGCCGCACCATATCATCACGAGGCGAGAACACCCCTTCTCCTTTTTGAATGTTTCGATATCCTCCATGAGCTGATGCGCAAGATCCATCCAATTCTGGCCCTTTTTCACATTCGGACCGTCGAGCTTCTTGACGTACTTACGATCAAATACAGCCGGCATGGGTGTAATAGCTTCGAGCTCCGGTTTGATCTGATCGAGAAGATCCTTCCGCAATACACCGGAACGCAGACCTGCCTGGTATGCATTATCTGAAAACGGATCCCATCCGCCGAACTCCAGTTGATCCATGGATGCAAAAGGAACAAAATCCTTTATTTTCGGTGTTCGATTTTCGGTCCGTTTGCCGAGCCGAATAGTTGACATTTGCGTCGCTGATCCGAAAGGCATACCAAGATCACGTCTTACAGCCTGTACTCCGGCTATGAATGCCGTAGCCACGGCACCCATACCGGGGAGAAGCACCCCGAGTTTTCCATCAGCGGGTGCAATAGTATCAGGTCGATCCATTCCGATCCTCCCTTGGCTCTTCTGAGCCCGAACTACTACTTATTTTATTAATAAACCGTATATCATACAGCCGTCGACCAATTCAAGCAAACTTACCTTGACCATAGTCCCGGCGCAATACGCCATACCTCCACAAATTCGTCATATTTTTAACATTGTCATCTTCTAACTTGATTCTAATGGTATTTTTCTCTTTCAATCTGTCTCCTGCCACCCAACGGTCCTAAAAATCTCAACATTCTGAGTTGTCTTTTCCTATTCCGAATCCCGTCTCCCGCGCTCTCACTGCCTTACTTCTTTATTATCATGTCTCTGACTTCTAACTCTTGTCTCCCAATCTCCCCCAATCATCACTCATCAATTCTTCCATTTCTCGTCAAATCATTAAATCATCAAATTATCAAATCCCAATATTGGTCACCTTCCTCACTCCTCACTCCTCACTCCTCACTCCTCACTCCTAACTCCTCACTCCTAACTCCTCACTCCTAACTCTTGTCTCTTTATCTCCTCCATAACCTTCAACTTTTAACCTTTAACTTTCAACTTTCTTCAGTACGTCCTCGTCTTCTCTCCAATCATCATTCATCAACCTGTCCCTCGAAGCTAAGAGCATAGCGAGAGCGAAGTGGGATCATCACTCATCAATTCTTCCATTTCTCGTCAAATCATTAAATTATCAAATTATCAAATCCCAAAATTCCTGATCCATCCTTCATCAATTCCTATCTCCTGTCTCCTCACTCCTGTCTCTTTATCTCCTCCATAACCTTCAACTTTTAACCTTTAACTTTCAACTTTCTTCAGTACGTCCTCGTCCCCTAACCCATCTCCATTATCGCATCACGCAACTTTTCAATCCCATCTCGGAACTGGTCATCACGGATCATCTGATCCTCTATACGTTTGCATGCAAGTGTAACCGCTGATGGCCGGATGCCGCCGAAAAAGTGCCCGGTTTCCGCATGAGTTTTCCGCGTACATTCCCTGCTCAGGAATATGGCGATATCACGGGCTGTATTCCTTTTTCTGCCGCGTATCTCCAAAGACTTTACCGGAACTCCAAGATTCGCGCTAACGACCCTGGCTATTGTCTCGAACTCTACCGAACGTTTTAATTTCGACAGGTGAGAAACCTCACCTCCATAACCCGAACTTTTCAGCGATGCCTTCGCCCGTCGAATGAACTCCGGTGACCCGAGAATCGATCCGAATTTGATATCTATGAACGGGCTCTCGCTCATACCCTGTTCCGTATACTCGCGATACCTGGTTCTTTGTTCTTCCAGACTCTCTCCGAACCGGCTCAGTGTTGTCTGTACGGTAAGCCAATCCGGCATTCTGGCGAGGCCGATGAACGCCCGATAGCTTGACCACTGGAATCCCATGGGATGACCGATGAGCTTTACGCGTACGGCATTGAGATGGACGTATCGAGTCACGGGAGAGAGATAGGTATCGGCTTCGAACAGAACTCCCCGGAATCTGCCCTGGAAAAGGTGACCGTGTCTGCCATACTTCCGGTTCATATAACCGGCGAAGTTCTGATTCAACCATTGCATGGTACGACTGAGATACCCCTCAGGGGTCTCTACCACAATATGATAATGATTGGGTAAAAGGCAGTAGGCGTGAAGGATAATCCCCGTTCTCTGCGTCATGATTTTGAGAAAATGGAGGAATTCCTCACGGTCTTCATCATCGCGGAAGATCCCATCCGGACTGATACCGTGAGAAGCGACATAGTGGAATGCGCCTGGAAAATCAATTCGAAGGGGCCGCGCCATACAAAACCTCGTAGGGAATAGGTGGCATTCAGCTTACGCTTCAAAGATAAATATTGTTCAGCTGATATCAATATCAAAAATCAAAGATCTGACCCCGCACAGAGGTTTGAGCGAGAACTTTCCGAAAATCCACCTCCCAAATTCCTCTGTGAGTATTATCCATCTCTTGACTCATGACTCTTGACCCTTGACCCCAGCCACGTTCACAGGCCGTCCCTTTCATGTTGGAGCGGCGTAGCCCGCGAATCTCCAATCCCCCATTCATCACTCGGCATCATCAGTATTTCTTCCGTGAGAGTGTCCCTTCCTCTCCTAAGATCATCAATTACATTCTTGTCTCCTGACCCATGACCAATGACTCCTTACGCGGCCTCTGGCCGCCTCCTGCCCATTGACGCGCCGCCTCATCAGCCGAAGACCGACCGTCCCCTTCATATCACATTGATTAAACATTAAGCCGAATATTACTTATTCATGTAATCACTTTGGAAAT
>Ga0180434_10001780_pt1 | contig 30177 bp, 36 predicted proteins | sample SS_ome_7_FD_132453 | JGI IMG/M metagenome (GOLD analysis project Ga0180434, IMG submission 132453) | Hypersaline lake sediment archaeal communities from the Salton Sea, California, USA - SS_1_D_2 metaG | ecosystem: Environmental > Aquatic > Non-marine Saline and Alkaline > Hypersaline >... | reverse complement strand
GCGGAAGGCCTAACCTTTTGCCTTCGTTTGCGTTATTATCCTCTTGGGTAGCCGCACGGCCCTTCCGTGTCCGGATATGGAGGCCTTATGAAGACACTGCGAATAGCTGCATTCCTTCTCGTGGTACCCTCGCTGTGTGGGGTGCTGGCGGGATGTGGGGAACCCGCCGAGCAGACAGCCGAGCCGGAATATGACCTCTTCACTGTACAGCGGGGAGACATATCCGTGGACGTGACCTCCAGCGGGAACCTCGTTTACGCCCGGCAGGAGGAGCTCAGCTTCCAGGTATCGGGTACCGTGGGAGAGGTGCTGGTGGAAGAAGGCGACACCGTCGAAGAGGGGCAGGTTCTGGCCACCCTTGACACTCCTTCCGTGCTCGCGCTGGAAAAGGCCGCTGCTCAGGGCAGGCTCAACCTGAAAAAGGCCGAAGAGGCCCTGGAGAACGCGCGCAACCCCTACAGCCAGTCTGACATTACCCAGGCCGAGCTCGCCGTGGTCAATGCTGAGGTGGCCGTTGACACCGCCCGGAGCAACCTGGAGCAGGCTCTGAACCCTTACGACGGTGCTGACATCGCCCAGGCGGAGCTGGCCGTCATCAGTGCCGAGGCGGCGCTGGATAATGCCCAGGAGGCTTTCCAGAGATCGGAGGACAGGTACAATCTCAATCCCACCGTTCCCGAGTGGATTCGTGATTACGAGCAGAAGAAGAGGCAGCTTATCCTGGCCGACGAGAACCTCGCCCAAGCAGAGGAGACCCTGGCCGAGATGCAGGCCGGTCCCGACCCTCTGGCGGTGGAGCAGAAGCAGAAGCAGCTGGCGGATGCCGAGGCCAGGCTGGCCAATGCTGAGCAGACCCTGGCTGAAATGCAGGCCGGTGGTGATCCCCTGGAGGTGGAGCTGGGCCAGGCCGAGGTAAGCAGTGCCCGGGCTGCCCTGGATGAGGCACTGGAGCGCCTGGAGCAGACTGCCCTGCTGGCGCCGTTCAGCGGGCTTATCACCTCCGCCACCATGGAGGCGGGCCAGGCAGTGAAGGCCGGGGCCGTGATCGTCCTCACTGACCCGAATGATTTCGAGGCGACCATGCTGGTCAACGAGATTGACATCCTCCAGGTCAGGGAGAACGCCCTTGCCAGTGTCGAGCTGGACGCCATGCCGGGGCTTGTCCTCCCCGCCAGGGTAACCAGCATCGCCGCTGCCGCCGCTCCGCAGCAGGGCGTGGTCAACTACCGTGTGAAGGCGGAGCTGATATCCGTGGCCGAGGCACGGGCCGGGATAGCGCCGGAAGGCCCGGTTGAGCTGCCTGCAGAGGTCCGGGCGGTCATTGACCGGGCGGTCGCCGAGGGGCAGATGACCCGGGAACAGGCAGACGCCCTGGTGGAGCGTCTTGAGCAGGCCGGAGCCAGTATCTCCGCCGTCCAGCTCCAGCAGGCGCTGGATCGGCTGGCCCAGCTGGCGCAACGTCTGACATCGGAGCAGATTGAGCAGCTGCGGGAGCGCTTTGCCCAGGATGGCGGGCTTTCCGGCGGGCTGGGGGGACGCCTCCAGGGAGGACCTGGCACGGGCCAACTGCGCGCCGGAACATCGCTGGCGGGCATCCAGCTCAGGGAGGGCCTGTCCGTTACAGTGACCATAGTGCAGGAGCAGCGCAACGACGTTCTTCTGGTACCCAACCGGGCGGTAAGCGTCCAGGGCGCTGACGCCTACGTGGAGGTGGTCACGGACGGCGAAATCAGCCAGCGGCAGGTGGTGACCGGGCTGAGCGACTGGCAGTACACCGAGATCACTCAGGGCCTGACGGAGGGGGAAAAGGTGGCGGTTCGCCAGACGTCCGGCTCCTCCACCACCACTGCGACGCCACAGCGGGGGCAGTTCCAGTTCTTGCCGGGAGGTGGACTGCGCCCATGATCAGGCTTGAGGGCATAACCAAGGTCTATCCCATGGGCAACCGGAGACTTGAGGTACTGCGGGGTATAGACCTGCAGGTTGAGCGAGGCGCCATGGTAGCCATCATGGGGCCCTCTGGCTCGGGCAAGAGCACCATGCTGAACATCATCGGGTGCCTGGACAGACCGACGGCAGGGAGGTACCTGCTCGACGGCGCCGAGGTCAGTCGCCTTAGCAGTCGTGACCTAGCCGAGGTGAGGGGCCGGCAGGTGGGCTTCGTATTCCAGACGTTCAACCTGCTGCCTCAGCTCACCGCCCTGGCCAACGTAGAGCTGGGGCTACGGTACTCACGCGGCAGTGACCATCACCGTGAGCGTGCTCTGGCTGCCCTCGACCGGGTGGGGCTGTCTGACCGTGCCACTCACCGCCCCGCCGAGCTATCGGGAGGGGAGCAGCAGCGGGTAGCCATTGCCCGCGCCTTGGCCAAGAACCCGCCCCTGGTGCTTGCCGACGAACCCACCGGCAATCTGGACAGCCAGTCCGGCGCGGAGGTGATGTCCATCCTGACCTCGCTGCAGCGCGAGCAGGCAATCACTCTGCTCATGGTAACCCATGACAACGGCGTAGCCCGCCACTGCCAGCGGATACTGCATCTCAAGGACGGCCAGATTGTCGCCGAGGAGGTGCTGTAGTGCGCTGGCTGGGACCCCTTCCCACCGCCTGGACGGGTGTGACCACCCACAAGCTGCGCAGCTTCCTGACCATCCTCGGGGTGGTCATCGGGGTGGCGGCAGTGATTGCCCTCATGTCCATTGGAAAGGGTACGGAGCAGTCGGTGGTTGCGAGCATCGAGAGTCTCGGGGCTGACCTGCTGTTCGTGCGCCCCGGCACCACCAGCGAGGCCGGAGTCAGGACCGGTGCTGGCACCGCTCGAACCCTCACCCTTGAGGATGCCGCCGCCATCTACGAAGAGGTTCCCAACGTCTCCGCGGTTGCTCCCACCTACTCCACCTTCGTCCAGGTAGTCTTCGCCGATCAGAATATGCGGGTGGCCGTGACCGGGGTTACGCCGGACTACCAGCAGATGCTTGATCTGACGCTCGCCGAGGGCTCCTTTCTGTCGCAGTACGACTACCAGCGGGGCAGTCGCATTGCCGTCATAGGCTCCAATGTCAGGGAGACTCTGTTCGGGGAGGCTGACCCTATCGGCCAGGCAATCCGTGCGGGTAACTTCATCGTCCGCGTGGTGGGAGTGCTGGAGGCCAAAGGCGCTTCAATGCTGGGCAACGTTGACGATGCCGTCCTTGTCCCTCTCACCACCCTGCAACTGATGCTGGGCCAGCCGCGTACCAGTCAGGGCGAGCATGTGGTGGGCAACATCGTTCTCTCGGTGACCGAACGGGCCCATGCCAGCGATGTGGTTGAGGATGTTACCAGCTTGCTGCGGTTGCGGCACCAGCTTGGCCCCGGCGTGGAAGATGATTTCAGCATCGTCTCCCTTGAGGACATCATCAGCCGGGTGTCGGACGTCATCAGCAACATGACCCTTCTGCTGGGGGCGATCGCGGCGATCTCGCTCCTGGTCGGGGGCATAGGCGTGATGAACATCATGCTGGTCTCGGTGGTGGAGCGGACGCGCGAGATTGGTATCCGCAAAGCCCTGGGCGCGCGTGAAATAGACATATGGGGCCAGTTTCTGATCGAGGCAGCCTTGCTCACCTTCACCGGTGGCATCCTCGGGGTCGCTATCGGATGGGTGGTTTCGTCTCTGGTGGCCCGCAGCGGCGTGCTGCCCACGGCCGTGTCTGCGGATATCGTCGTTCTGGCGGTCTCGGTTGCGGTGGGTATCGGGCTCTTCTTCGGGTTCTACCCGGCCTGGCATGCCTCCCGCCTCAGCCCCATCGATGCACTCAGGGCGGAGTAAGCGCCGCTTCCCCCGGAGGAGCGCCTGCCTCCAGTCCCGTTTCTACTGTAGGGAAAAAACCAAACGGTACCGGCCATACCTACGCGCTGATCACCGCCGAGGGACTCTCCTGGAACGGGTGCGTGCGCGCCACCAGCGAGAAGAGAAATGGGTAGTTCGTCTTCAGGTGCTCAGCGTGGGCCACCCATTCCACCAGCAGCTGGCCGTAAAGACGGCGGATGTCATTGGACATGTGCTCCAGGTCTGCCTCGGGGAGACCGCCCAGGGTCTCCCTGGCCTCAAACTCCTCGGCAAGGTGAAACGCCGCCCATAGCAGGTTCGTGAATCTCTCGTGCTCAAGCACGTTCGGGTTCTCCAGGAGGGTCAGCATGAACTGTCGCTTGGTCACGAGCAGTGACTTCAGCTCCTCCAGGTTTGTGGCGCGGCAGTCCGGGCTGAGGTCCAGGGCGGCAGCATAGCTCATTGCCTGGCGGAAGTCGGCATGGGACCAGTCCTGGCTTACGTTGAGCTGGCGGACCAGCTCCTCCCTGCGGGTGAAGCAGCCGAGGAGCCTGTCCAGAAGCTCGTACCCCACGTCACTGAAGAAGGCCCCGATCACCATGTTCATCTTCTCGCGGATGGCCTGCTTCTCGCGGCGTGCCAGGACGCGCTCTATAACCATCACCACCAGGAACACCTCCAGGGGCAGGAAGGCCAGGTCTCCGATCATGTAGATGAAAATGTGGTGCACGTCCTGGAAGATGAGGTAGTGAATACAGTAGACTATGGCCGAGGCAAGGGCAAACAGGCCGCCCGCGATGATATAGGTCCTGAGATGCCACATGGTGGTCCTCCATTCTGGGCAAGAGTCCGCGGCTGCGTGCTGGCCAGAGTGCGGGCCACCCCGCCACGTGGCTGTTCCTGCCAGGTACCTGCGCCCACCGGTTCTGCCTGCGGCAGCGTGGTGGGCATCACGCTTTACGCTTCCACTAGTCCTGGACGTCCAGGCCCGGGGCGCGTACCATCAGCACCGGGGAAGGAGCGGACCTCAGGATGCGCTCGGCGATGCTTCCCAGGAAGAGGCGGCTCACCCCGGAGCGGCCGTGGGTGGCAATGACCACCAGGTCAACGCCATGCTCTCTGACATACTCGACCAGCTGCTCCACCACATTCCCGAACAGGACGGTGCAGTCTACCAGGGCACCTTTATCCCGGAGCGGGCGCGCTTTCGCCTCCAGGTAGTCTGCCGCAACGGACATGCTGTCCTGCTCCAGGCGGTGCCGCTCTTCGGGGGTGATACGTGACTCAAGGCCGCCGGTGAGCTTGAGTGGAAGCACCACCCGAATCAGGGTGATCCGGCTGACGTGGCATCCGGTGGCAACCGCCTCCACGTGCGGCATCACGCACTCGGCAAGCTCAGAACCATCCAGCGGGACCAGTATGTGCTGGTACATTGGTCTTCCTTTCTGCAGAGTGGGCACTCCCCTGTACTACTTCATAATGCGGCCATGAGTACACCGTGTCAAGTATCTCTGGCCCCCGCTGCGGGTGGCTGGCCCTGGTTACTGCACGCCCCATAAGATATACTTGAACCGTATGGAAAAGCAGTGGCACAGCCTCCGCCGGAACGAGGTCCTCCCGGCACTCGGTTCCCGGTTCTCGGGACTGAAAGAGGACGAGGTACGGGAAAGACTCCGCGAGTACGGCCCCAACGAGCTGAAGGCCAAGAAGAAGGCCCTGGCAGTGGTGGTCTTCCTCCAGCAGTTCCTCAGCCCCCTGATTTATGTCCTGATAGTGGCGGCCGCAATATCGGTGGTAATGCAGCACTTCACCGACGCCGCCGTGATACTGACAGTCCTAATGCTGAACGCCGTCATCGGCTTTGTGCAGGAGACGCGGGCGGAGAAGGCCATGGAGGCCCTCATGCAGATGGCCGCTCCCCGGGCCAGAGTGGAACGTGACGGCCGGGTCCAGACAGTCCCAGCCGGTGAGATCGTACCGGGCGACATCCTGATCCTGGAGACGGGAGACCGGGTGCCTGCCGATGCCCGGCTGGTGGAGGTGTCCAACCTCAAGGTCAATGAGTCCATCCTTACCGGCGAGTCCATGCCCGCGGAGAAGACCACCGGGACCCTGCCCGCGGACGTGCCCGTGGCCGAGAAAAAGAACATGGTCTACATGGGTACCATGGTTACCTACGGCCGCGCCGAGGCGGCGGCGGTGAGCACGGGCATGTCCACCGAGATCGGCCGGATCGCCACCGCGCTCCAGGAGGTGAAACCGGAGAAGACCCCGCTTCAAAGGAGCATCAGCAAGCTGAGCCGGTACCTGGTCGTGGTGTTCCTCGGTGCCTGCGGCCTGCTGGTGGTCGTAGGCCTGCTGCAGGGACTGGAGTGGCTGGAGGTATTCCTGCTGGCGGTAGCGGCAGCGGTCTCGGCGATACCGGAAGGGCTGCCGGCGGTGGTCACCGTTCTCCTTGCCCTGGGAATGAGGATCATGGCCCGCCGCAACGCCATTATCCGTAAGCTGGTGGCCGTGGAGACGCTCGGCTCTGCCACTGTGATCTGCTCGGACAAGACTGGCACTCTGACCATGAACGAGATGACGGTGGTGCGCCTCTATGTGGACGGGCAGTGGATAGAGGTCACCGGCGAAGGGTATCGCCCCCAGGGTGAGTTCCGCCATAACGGGCAGGTGATGGATGCCGCGGGCGTCCCCGCGCTTGACCTGCTGCTGCACATCGGGGCCCTCTGCAATGACTCCCTGCTGGCAGAGGAGGACGACAACAGCTTCAGCATCTTTGGAGACCCCACCGAAGGGGCACTGGTGGTCGCCGCTGCCAAGGCCGGCCTCTCCAAGGAGCGGCTTGAGAAGAGCCTGCCCAGGTTGGGCGAGATTCCCTTCCAGAGCGAGAAGCAGTACATGGCCACCCTTCACGCGGGGCACGGCGGCAGGGTAGCTTATGTCAAGGGAGCGGTAGAGAGGCTTCTGCCCCTGAGCAGGCATGTCCTCAGCGGAGGAGAGCCGGTACCCCTTTCCGAGGATATTGCGGTCGATATACTCCGGGCCAACACGGCCATGGCCGGGCAGGCAATGCGGGTGATCGCCCTTGCCTATGCTGATCTGCCCGACGAGACTGCAGACCTGATGGACCAGGACATCCGTGGCAACCTCGTGTTTGTGGGGCTGGCGGGAATGGTAGACCCTCCGCGGGAGGAGGCGAAGGAGGCGGTGAGAGCGTGCCAGCAGGCGGGGATCCGCGTGGTGATGATAACCGGCGACCATCGCCTGACGGCCGAGGCGGTGGGACGCCAGCTCGAACTGCCGGCGGGGGAGGCGGTGACCGGCTCCGAGCTTGCGCAGATGAGTGACGAGGAGCTGGAACGGCGGGTGGAGCATATCTCCGTCTTCGCGCGCATCGAGCCGGTACACAAGCTGCGCATTGTAGACGCCATGAAGAGAAATGGCCACGTGGTTGCCATGACCGGTGACGGCGTCAATGACGCCCCCGCTCTCAAAGCGGCCGATATCGGGGTGGCCATGGGCATCACCGGCACGGATGTCTCCAAAGAGGCCAGTGACATGATACTGGCGGACGACAACTTCGCCTCGGTGGTGGCCGCGGTGGAGGAGGGCCGGGCAATCTTCAACCGCCTTCGTAACGTGATATTCTTCTTCCTGGCCACCAACCTGGGAGAGCTGCTGGCCCTGCTGCTGGCTATATCCCTGGTGGGTACGGCCCCTCTGCTGGCGGTGCAGATCATCTGGGTGAACGTGGTCACCGATGCTACCATGGCGATCCCTCTCGGGGTCGAGCCCAAGGCAGGCGACGAGCTCAAGCAGCGCCCCCGCCACCCCAGGGCGGGGCTGATATACCCGGGGCTGGTGCTCCGCGTAGCCTTGCTCGCCCTGGTGATGGGGGGCGGCGTTTGCCTCATATACTGGTGGGCGCAGGCGAGAATGAGCCTGGACGAAGCCCGCACGGTAGCCTTCTGCACCATGATCACCTTCCAGTGGTTCCAGGCCTTCAACGCCCGCTCCGACGAGTATTCCATCTTCCATCTGGGGCCATTCCGTAACCGCTGGCTGTTGCTTGCCCTGGGCGTGTCCATCCTGCTCCAGCTGGCGGTGGTCTACCTGCCCGTCCTCCAGCCAGCCTTTCGCACCGTGCCGATTTCCATTGACCGGTGGGGAATAGTTGTCCTCGCAGGATTTGGGGTGCTGGTGATTGAGGAAGTACGGAAGATGCTCTTCCCGCGTCTGTTCAGCCTGGGCAAGTGGCAGCCCGCACTCGGGCGGGAGAACAGGCGCTGACCCATCCCCGCTACCCGGCCGGGTAGACTCTCTCCAGGGTCTCCTTCAGGCCGGGCACGGTCTCGTAGCCGGCAATCTCCCCTGGAAAAACCCACCTGGTTTCCACGTGCTCCCAGTCGATGGCTATCCTTTCCGGGAAGCTGACGTGGAAGAGGTACGGGTGCACTACCCACCGCACCCCGAGCTCCCCGTCCTCTACCTGGAGGACGTCACCCCTGCTCACAAGATCAACGTCCTCCGGCCCGAGGCTGGTCTCTTCGCGTATCTCGGTCAGTGCTTGCTCATCCGGGGTGGTTTCGACGTAGCCGCTGACTCCCGCCCATCGCCCGCGGTAGGTCCCTACCCGCTGGCTGCGCCGGAGCAGAAGGATCTTGCCCTCGGACTCAAGAAAGCAGGTGACTACGTGCCGTTCGGTCAGCTTCCCGGGCACGGTTGGCCTCCGCTGTCTGCTTTTCTGAAGGTGCGTCTCACCAAGTATACCGCACCCGCCGCCCGGATTGCAGACGCCCCGCGGCTATGATAGAGTGACAACCAGCCCGGGAGAGCACTGCCTGAAGACCATTGATGAAACACGCCGAACCGCAAGCGGCTATTCAAGTAGTCAACCTCACCAAGCGGTACCGGCGCGGCCCGCTCGCGAATGACCGGGTAAACCTGCGAGTGATGCCGGGGGAGCTTTTCGGCCTGCTGGGCCCAAACGGGGCGGGTAAGACCACGCTGGTACGCCAGGTAACCGGTGAGCTCATGCCCACTGGCGGAGACATAAGGGTCTTCGGGGTGGACGTTGTCAGACAACCCAGGAGGGCGCGTGAGCTGCTGGGCATCGTTCCCCAGGAGGCCGGGCTTTTTGCCGCCCTGACAGTGGAGGACCACCTCACCTACTTCGGCCGCATCCGGGGCCTCAAAAACAAAGACCTCCGTGGCCGCGTTGACACGCTTGTCAGGGAGCTGAACCTTGACGGGCACCGCCGCAAGGATGCCATGAACCTGTCCGGCGGCCTGAAGCGCAAGCTCCTTGTCGGCATTGCCATGCTTGGCCGCCCGCGTGCCATCATCCTGGATGAGCCAACCACGGGCCTTGATCCGCACTCGCGGCGGGAAGTGTGGGGTCTCATACGCCGCTACCAGCGTGAGGGTACGGCGGTGCTCCTGACAACTCACTACATGGAGGAGGCAGAATACCTTTCTGACCGTGTAGGCGTGATATCGGAGGGGCGACTGGTAGCGGCAGGCACTGTCAGCGAGCTGCATGCCCGCATCAGCAACCGCTTCAAGCTTACCTACAGGCAGCCGAACACCGACTACCCGCACGAGCGCACCACGGTATACGGCAGGACCATGGACGAGCTGAACCAGCGTATCCACCAGCTCGGCCTGGAGGAATACGATGTCGCCAAGACAAACCTGGAAGATATCTACCTGGAGTTGACCAGGCGACCACTTGCTGCGGGGGAAGACAGATGACACGCTGGCTCCGTGACGCCCACGTGGTTTTCAGCATGGAGGCCAGGCGCTTTCTGAAGGACTGGCAAGGCTTTGCCATAAACAGCCTCATTGCCTCGGCCACCTTCATCATGCTGCATCTTATGATGGCCCCGCCGCCGGAGACGGAGGTGCAGCTACTGGCAGGCGCAATCGTCTTCGCGGTCGGTATGCAGTCGGTGAACGTGACCGGCTCAGTGCTGGTGTCGGAGCGGTTCGAGGGCCAGATGACACTGTTCCGGACATCCCCCATGTCACGCGGCTCATACGTGGCCGGGGTGACTGTCGCCAGTGCCCTGACGGCACTGCTTACAGCAGCGGTCGTGCTGGCAGTTGCTGCTGTTGCTGGAGCGGAGTTCCAACCCTCGGTGCTGCTCCTGCCCCTGCTGATAATGACCGCACTGGCGCTCCCCGGCTTCGCCGTTCTCATCGCAACCCACGTCCGGACTGCCCAGAGCGGCTACATGCTGAGCAGCGCGGTGGGAATCCTGGTGGTGCTGGTCTCGCCGATATTCTACCCCATCGACAGGTTGCCGGAGTGGCTGCAGTGGGTGGCCCGCTTGTCACCCTTCACCCATGCGGGGCAGGCCTTCAGGGAAGTGCTCACAGGTGGCTCGTCCGTGCTGCTGCCGGTGGTGGTCCTGCTGGCATTCATGGTGGTCACCAATGGCCTGGGTATCGCCAGGATGCGCTGGCGCGAGCCCTAGGCAGTGCCTGACAGATACTACTGGCGCCCCTGTAGGTACTCCTTCACCCAGGCCAGGGCCGTCTCCGCCGCCGCCTGCTTGTTCTCCTCGCGGTCGCCGCTGAACACGTGCCTGCGATGAGAGGTGCCGCCCCGGTGTGCCAGCCCGATGTAGAAAAGACCTACCGGCTTGTCAGTGGTGGCCCCGCCCGGCCCGGCGATACCGGTGTCGGCGACGCAGACGTCCGCCCCCAGCAGGCGGCGGCCGCCGTTTGCCATCTCTTCGGCTACCTGGGGGCTGACCGCTCCGTGCCGGCTGATGCTCTCCTCGCTTACGCCCACTATCCTCACCTTGGCGTCATTGCTGTAGGACGTGACCGAGCCCAGGTAGACGTCCGAGCAGCCCGGTACATTGGTGATGAGGTGGGATACCAGTCCGCCGGTGGCTGATTCCACCACCCCCAAGGTGAGGTTCCCGCGCCGAAGCAGGTCTACTACGTCCCCGGCAAGGCTGCTCATAGCGGTACGAAGAATCCTTCCAGGAGCCGGTCCACCGCCTGCCGGTTGCCTTCGTGGTTGCCTGTGCGCAGCCTGTCTATGATGCTCTCCACGGCGGCGTGCTTGCGGGCGTCGCTGAGCTCGTTGACACTCAGGTATATGCGTGCCCTCCGTCCGATCCTGAAGTTCAGCCTTTCCTCCGGCGGCAACGCCTGGAACTGGTCAATGACTGCCAGCATCTTCTCCCGGTCGCCCGGGAGCTCGCCTTCCACCTCCTGGAGGAGGTTGTTTATGTGGTCGCTCACGAAGTTTGACTCGCAGTCCAGGTTCTCCACCAGCAGCCGCAGCTCCTCAACCATCTCCTCGTCGTCCTCGAGCACAAAGCTGCCGTTCTCCAGGTCGGCATACATGGGCAGGGCCGGGCTGACGCTGAGGGTCCGGATGCGGATGAAGTCCGGGTCTATGGCACTGAGCACGCGAGCGGTCTCAAGGGCATGCTCCCGCCATAGGCCGCGCCCGCCCAGGCCGAGGAGGACATACTCTGACAGTGATATACCTGCCTCGACCACCTTTCTGCCGCCGGTGATATGCTCGGCGGCGGTCACACCCTTGTCCATGAGTCTGAGTACGGTGTCGCTGCCGGACTCCAGGCCGATGTGGAGCCGGGATAGCCCCGCCCGTCCGATCTCCCTAAGCTCCTCGGCGGACTTTTTGGCGGCGGTCTTGGAGCGACCGTAGCTGGTTATGCGGCTGATGTCCGGCAGGGTCTCCTTGAGGAACCTGATGGACTCCACCAGGTCCGGTGTGCGCATGATGAGGGTGTTGGCGTCCTGCAGGAAGGCATTCTTGCCCCCGCCGTAGAGCCAGAGGGCAACGTTATAGTGGTACTGGTCAGGGGGCCGGGCGAGTACCGCGCGGGCGGCTTCCGTCACCCTGCCGCCATACCCTGCCCGCCAGGCAGAGTCAACTATGCGGTCACGGATGCGCTTGACCGCCAGTATGTCCTGCTTGATCTCTTCCACCGGTCGCAGCTCGAACCTCTGTGTCTTGTACATGCCGCAGAACCGGCACCGGTTCCAGGGACAGTTCCGGGTGAGCCTCAGAAGGAGCGAGAAGGCCTCGCTCGGCGGCCGGAAAGGCCCCAGCTCAAAGGTATCTGCCATAGTGTGTGCTTCGCTCCGAATCAACCCTCCATAATTGATTATAGGGCACTCATGGCCTAAAATACAGCCCAAGAAGGGGCCGGGGGGCTTCCCCCGAATACTGACGATACGGAGGTACTTGCATGGGATTAGTGGCCTTGGTACTGGGTCTGGCCGGCGGAATTTGCGGTATCCTGGGCATCGTTACCGCCCTGGACCTGCTGCCGACCTTCGTTCAGGGCGAGGAAGCGATCGGACCGGTTGCCGCCACCACCGCTTTTCTGTGGGGACTGGCGGCGCTGTTTATGCTGGCAAGCATCGCCGTTTCCGTCGGGAGCGGTCCCAGTCCTTATGACTAGCCATCCCGGCGGCGGGGCGAGCGCAACTGCTGACAGCAGTGTCGCAGGGGTAACAGGACCCCCTAGCCGCGCGCCCCGGTAATCACGATCGTCTCTCCGTTCACGTATCGGGAGGCGTCCGATGCCAGGTACAGCGCAGCACCGGCCACATCTTCCGGCATGGCCAGTTGCTCCTCGGCAGGGGTCCCCTTCCAGAGCGCTTCGCTGAAGCGTGTCTTCACCATCGCCGGGGCGATGGCATTGACCCGGATGCCGTGTTTGCCCCACTCCATTGCCATGACCCGGGTAAGCATGATGAGCGCTGACTTGCTCACGCTGTAGATGTGCAGCATGCTGGGATTGATTCCCGCGGTGGAGGAGATGTTGATGATGTTGCCTCCCCCCTGGTCGCGCATCACCCTGGCCACCATCTGGCTGAGCATGAATGGCCCCTTCAGGTTGACGTTCAAGGTCACGTCCCAGGCCCATTCCTCGGCGTCAATCAACGGCCCCAGGTAGGGGTTGGTGCCGGCATTGTTCACCAGGATGTCAATCCGGCCAAACTCCGCCTTCACGGCCTCGACCAGGTTCTGGGATTCCTCGGTCTTGGCCACGTGGGATGAGATTGCCAGCCCTTTACGCCCGGTGGCCCTGATTTCCCCGGCCACCTCTTCCAGGTCAGGGAGCTTGCGGCTGCTGACGACCACGTCAGCTCCGTTCTCGGCGAATGACAGGGCGATTGCCCGCCCGATACCCCGGCTCCCGCCGGTCACTACGGCGACCTTACCATCCAGAGAAAAATCCACAATGCCCACCGCTGGTCTCCTTTCCCCCGGCGTGACGGGTACGCGCGCGATTAGCACCAAACGTAGCACAGCCGGATGCCCGCAATCAAGCCGGGGGAAGACGCCCGAAGGAGAGGCGAGCACACGCCCTTGCCACGCTCTGCCTCCGGTTGCTATAATGCGGCGGTACGAGGCGGGGTCCGCGAAGGGCGGGCCCCGAAACATATAGGCGAAGGGGGTTGTGACAGGATGTTCCAGACCAGAATCACGAATCTGCTCGGTATCAGGTACCCCATAGTCCAGGGAGGCATGGTCTATCTCTCGCGGCCCGAGCTGGCTGCCGCAGTGTCCAACGCTGGCGGACTGGGTATCATCACCTCCGCCGAGCACCGGAGCAGGGATGAGTTCCGGGAGGAGCTGCGCCGGACGAAGAGCCTTACCGACAGCCCCTTCGGGGTTAACATAAACCTGGCGCCGACCACTCGTCCCGTCAACACCGAGGAGTTTATTGACACCCTGATCGAGGAAGGGGTGCGCATCGTGGAGACATCGGGGCGAAGCCCGGAGCCTTACATGAAGCAGCTCAAGGACGGGGGTGTGAAGGTGATCCACAAGGCGCCGGGCGGCGTGAGATATGCCCAGGCGGCTGAGATGTTCGGGTGTGACGCGGTATCAATAATCGGGTACGAGTGCGGCGGGCACCCCGGGCCGGACGATACCGGTTCGGTGGTTCTGATTCCGGCCACGGTCAGGGCAGTGAAGATACCGGTGCTTGCCGGCGGGGGCTTCGCTGATGCTGCCGGGTTCGTGGCTGCCCTGGCCCTCGGTGCCGACGGCGTCCTGATGGGGACGCGCTTCATGGCCACCAGGGAATGCCCTGCCCATCCCGGCTTCAAGGAGTGGCTGGTAAGGGCAAGGGAGACGGACACCCTGATTACCCAGCGCTCCATCCGCCAGCCGGCCCGCAACCTGAAAAACGCCCCGGCCCAGAAGGTACAGGAGATGGAGGCCCGCGGGGCCACCCTGGAGGAGCTCCTCACCGTTACCAGCGGTCAGAATGCCAGCAGGCTTTACTTCGAGGGTGACCTCGAGGCCGGACTGGCCGAATGCGGGCAGGTGGTGGGCCTGATCGAGGACGTTCCCACGGTGAAAGAGGTCATCGACGGAATCATTGAAGGCGCGCGCGAGATCATAGAGAAGAGACTTGCCGGGCTTGTAGCCCGCTCATAGGCCCGGCCTTGCTTGCGGGAACAGGTGAGGGGAAGGTACAATAGTCTTTAAGGCGAGCGCGCTCCAGTCGGGGCGACGTAGCCAAGTGGTTAAGGCGGGGGTCTGCAAAACCCCTATTCGGCGGTTCGAATCCGCCCGTCGCCTCCAGATTGTTTCGTCTGTCTCCTCCGGATAGCCCCACTACGCCGCTGAAGCGTTCCTGTTCGCCGACGCGGGAGCCCGCTCAGACACGATCACTATCTTGTTCAGGAGCACGCTGTTTGGGACCTGGATCTGCTGGCGCTCCTTGGTCATGAGGCGGCAGTGAAAAAGGGTGATCTCTCTGAACTCGCCGGCCAGCCCTTCCGGGACAATTGTCAGCTCGTCTCCGATCACGTAGGGACGCCATATCAGGATGACCAGGGCGGCGGTCAGGTTGGAGAGCAGGCTCCAGCCGGCGAAGAAACCGATAATCACCATGGCGATTATCCCCGTCAGGGTCGCCCAGAGATTGCCGATGCCGACTCCGAATATAGCGGCGATAATCACTGCCAGGGCCACGTAGAACACCCAGCGCACCGAGAGCCTCATGAGCTGGATATTGCCACGGGGCAGGTTCTTGCGCGTGCCGAACCCTTTGATTACCCGCTCCAGGATATGCTCCAGCAGCAACCCGACAACCAGGACGATGCCTGCCGGCATCACCGTCTTCAGCCAGAAATCACTTTCCATTGCCAGGAACCTCCCCCGCTCGTCCTTGTGGTTCGGCCACCGGGGCCGCCCATCTCCGCCCGTTGCCGTGTTCCCGCCGCGTCAGTGGCGCGACCGTGCAGGACGACCGCGGTTGCCCCATCCTATCACAGTGAGTAGACTTGTCAACAGGCAAGCAGACGGACGCCGGGCGAGCTGCCTGCGTAGGGAGCAGCGCTTGACTGTTCTCTCGCTGCAGCCTACGATATGACTGAGAACGCCGGGGTGGCGAAACAGGCATACGCAGCGGACTTAAAATCCTCAGCCAAGATGTCAACCAGTCATTTTACGCTCAAATGAGTACAATTGTGTTAGTCGGCCAAAACCCATTCCACGCCTGTGGTTACGTTCCGTCCCAATGCGTCCCAAACAAAATAACACCAAAATAACACCAAAACTCAGGCACGGCTCAGGCTCAAGGGCGAAACAAGAAAGGGAGGGATAGTCCATGAGCAAGACGAGAGGCCTACTCTATGCCCTGGCCCGCCTGTTTGGAGACGTGGGCGCGGTCCAGAAGGGCAAGGTGGGCAGACGGATTGGCAGGAGAGTTGCCGGTAAGGCCACTGGCCGAGCACTGGGGAGGCTGTTCCGATGAGGCGGCCATCTCCTGGAGCGCGTTCTAGGCGTGGGGAGGCTGTCTAGCCCCCAACTTGACAATAAACGAGGCCCTGAGACGCTCAAAGAGGCCTCTGTTTGGCCCGCCAAGGCATTATAGCTACTCTACTCCGTGCCCTCACCGGCGAGTATGCGCTCTGTCAGGGCCTTGCTGTGTTCGTTCTGGACCCGTACAACAAGACCCGCATCGGGCGGTGCCTCTTCACCGGGGAGCAAGACCATGGTAGTCCAGGGCCTCTGCTGTGAAGTGGCCCAGCTCTCAAGGCGCTTCAACCTACTCTCGAAATCCATATGTCACCACCTTCTCTGCGAATCCCCCACCCCCAGGCGGGTCTCCAGGGCCAGCAGCCTCTCTTCCAGCACACCGGCCTCGTACACGCGGACAACGGCACCCGCCAGAGCCGCTATAGCCTGACCCTGGCGGGCACTGAGATCGCCGTCGCGAACGCCCGTGATGGACTCCTCCAGCTGTACAAGAACAGGGCGCAGGCGGCTTGGCAGCATGGCGTCGAGGCGTGCGCGCTTGCTTGAGTTGTACCCACCACGGCGGCGAGCCTCGATTGCGTTGGGCAGGTGCCCCACACAAAGGCCATCCCGGACGGCGAAGGCCTGGCAGGGCGTACCGTCTTTCTTGGTGGCCGAACACCGCTGGCGCCCAGTGACGAGCGCTAGAGACTCACTAGCCAATATCCGGCTCCGGACTCTGAGTGGCAGGGCGAACCTCACGCTTACGGCAGCCGGACAGGGCGCCAAGCGCCATACCCAGGCCTCGGCGAAGCAGCTCAAAGACTTCCTCCACACTGTACTTGTCATGGCTCAGGAAGTAGCAAGGCTCACCGTTCCAGTACTGAGCTGGCAGAGCCTCGGTTGCCCTTTGAAACCGACGCTCCCAGTGGAAGCTGACGTTAGCATCGCCGAGCTGCTCCAGGGCCTTGGCCTTGGGGACGAGCTTTCCGATTTCCCGGTTCAGCTCAGCGGCCGCCTTCAGGAACTTGTCAACGGCCTCTTCCTGCCGCCTAAGCTTCTCTCGCAGCTCGTCGGCCTCTCGCTGGTAGGCCTGCCTCCGGGCGGCCACAGCTTTGAGGGACTCCACCTCTATCTGGCGTTGCTCGGCAATTCTGGCGCGCTGAAGCTCCTTTTCGAGGCTAGTGGTGTCCTCACCGGACTGGAGCTTCTCGACAATCTTGCTGCGGATTTCGCGTATTGTGGTCATCGCTTCTCCCCCCTTGCCGCCTGCACGCACTTGTCGAAATCTGACATATCCTCGAGGCCCAGGCCCGGAGTAGTCACCATGCGCTCGTAAACCGTTGCCCCCACGTCTGGGTCAGGGTGCAGAAGCTCTTGCTTGTCGAAGCGGATATCGCCGCCCCTTGTCCTTGCGATTATCCAGCGCGAACCAGGCTTCGTTGAGAACTTTCCGAAGGTAACCGTCTCTTCCGCCTCGCTTTCCTGATGCGACACCATCTTTGCCGGAACTCGGCGCCAGGTCTGCTGAGCCTCCCCTATTGCGGCCTCCAGGTCCGGCAGGGCCTCGACGCCGAGAGGCGAACCTGCCACGATCTCGAATGCCGAAGCCTGCCCGGCTTCGGTTCCCAACTTGTACCTGTCCAGGTAAAGGGTGTCGCCGGTGGGCAAGGGTGCCGAGATAAAATCTCGTCCAACTTTGAAAATGTTGCCGTCTCCCATAGTCACTGTCCTCCGTTTTCAGTTTCCAATTCGTCCAGAAGGTCAACTGCCCGCTTGACCACTTGGGCCGCTGTGCGGTCAACGTTACCGCTCCTGTCGATAGTGGCCTCCGCCCAGTTGCGGAGTGCCCCTCGCACCTCTTGCTCGAAGGGTGCCAGTACCTCCAGAAGCTGCTGCTTGCTTGCGCGTTCCAGAATCATCCAATCACCTCCCACGTTATCTTTTCGCCTTATGAACCAGGCGGAAATCTTGAGTGAAGCCAATCCAGCCACACACTGGACACCGCCGCAGGCTTCCCCCGCGGTCATGCCAGTGCCGTTCTCCATACCGGAGCGGCTTGAGTTGCCCGCCTCGGAGCACCTCTTGGCACTGGGGACAGCGGCGGAAGCGATGGGGAGTCATAGTAGCCGCTCCTGCCGGAGTCTCTCCCTCCAGTGTGGTGTCCGTGAAGGGCAGGCCAGGCAGACAATCTCGTTTGTCCCGCGGCTCAGCGTATAGGCACCTGTCATACCCCGCGGCGATAAGATGCTGGCATAGCCCGTCCAGTCTCACCGTCCCCTGATAGAACATCTCCATGCGCCGGCACCATTCCTCATGGTCGGTGTCGGCAACCGCACAGGCCCGTGCCCAGGCCCGACGACACCACGCGTTGCCGTTGCGAACGCGCTCGGCCAGGACTTCTGCCTCAGAAACCGGGTGGCTCATCGTCGTCCTCAACGTTCTGCTCCCCCAAACCATCAAGAGGGTCACTCCCTAGAGGATGATCCTGATCCCCTTGAACGGTTGGGGGCTCCTCACCGTCTCCCCCACCATCCTTGGAGTGTTCAAGGGTATCAACCCTCTCCGGCAAAGAGTCATTTTCGTGCCTAGAATGTTCAAGGGTATCACCATCTCTGTATAGAGACCCCTGATACCCTTGAACGGTTGAAGCGTCTTGGGGCAGCTCCCAGAGCCACCGTCCTTCTCCCCGCGGGGCGCCAGATACGTTCTGCCGGTAGCTGCGAACCCCGATGGCGGCCTTCGCTCGTTTCAAGGTGGCGGGAGCGATGCCCGCATCCTTCGAGTCGCGCCAGACCTGCGCGGCCTCTACCGGCCCGCCTGCCAGCTCTTCGCGTAGGAAGTCGGCGGCTTCGTCTCTGGCCGATGGGCCTTCGCCGTTGTCCTCTGCCGCGAGAATGCGCTGCCACGTAAGATCGCTCTCCCCCGTCCAGTAGAATGCCCCGTCTCGCAGCTCATAACCGATGGCCGCACCCATGGGTGCCAGGTTGCTCTTGATATGGACAATGGCCCGCTTCTCGCCGTCTTCGGGGTCACACCCTGCCATCAGGACAGAGCGGCAAGAGGCGGCAAGGTCAATACTCCCCAGCCCTCGATAGATGGCCTTGAGCGTGCTGGCTTTCGTGAGGTGACGAACCGCCAGGATAGCACAGGTGTGCCTTTCCGCCATGTCAGCCAGTTTTGACATCACGGCGCGGGTTTCGTTTGCCCGATGAAGGTCCACACCCGCCCCGATGTAGGCAACCAGAGGGTCAACGATCATGAGTGCCGGCTTTACCTGAGTTGTGAAGCCTTCAAGGGTATCAAGACCACCGTTGGCGAAGTCGAGCGGAACAGTAACGGCGTGTATCTTGCGGACGTCCGCCTGCATAGCGCCCAAGCGCGGCCGGATGGTATCCCCCAGGCCATCCTCGGCAGACGCCAGCAGCACCGGCGCCAGGTCTACGTCTTCGGCCCCCGGTAGTCCCTTACCCAGACTCACACCCGTGGCGATGGCCAAGCTCACCCAGGACTTGCCAACGCCAGGGTCACCCTCTAGAAGGGTTAGCTTGCCGCTCGGTATGTATGGATACCAGAGCCAGGACACCAGCTCAGGCTCTACGTCAAACATACACACAAGGCTCGCGGCTTGCCTCTCAGGTTGCCACTCCGGCGCCCTGGCCGCCAGGTCTCCAAGCTCCGACACCGTGTGGCCGTGGGCCAGCCAGTCAGAAACATCCTCGGCACCTGGCAACTCCAGTAGGCGAACCTTGGCGGCCTTGCCGTAGCAGGAGCGGGCCACGGCTTCGGCGTGATCACGGCCCGGAGTGTCCGCATCAGGGATAATCACAACGTCGGCACCACGTAGACTCTGACTGTAGCTTTCCCGCCATTTACCCGCTCCCATCGGATTACAGGTAGCCGCCAGACCCAGGGAGCAGAGGCGGTCAACATCCTTCTCGCCCTCCACAACGAAGACGGGTGTCCCCGCGGCTACGGCAGCCGGTAGCCCATCCTGGCGGTAGAGACTGAGAGTCACCCCACGAACGTTATTTACGTAGCCGCCCTGCCCATCCGGCCGGCGCTGGTAGAAGCCTTTTGGGGTAGTCCGCACTACTTCGAAGCCGGCGTAACGATAAACGGCTGCGATCTCTCGCTGCCCTGGCCGGGTGCCGTTTAGGAAAAGGTCACCCCAGGACAGGCCGAGAGCCGCCAGCACGGCCTCACGACTGCAGCCTGCGTGGCAATGCAGGAGGATGCGGGCATCGGCCAGGCGGACGCTCAAGCTCGGCTCTTTGTCCTCGTGAGCCGGACACCTCACCTGCACGCCATCAGCCAGGCGTCGGCGGGGCTTGGCGGGAAAGCGCTGCAGAAATGCCTCAAAAGCAGCCATGTTGCTGGTCATGGTTGGGTTCCCCGCCGCCTCTGCGATGGACAGGGTCAACCGCTCATCGGTCATCCTCAAGGCCCACCTCCTCGAATAGCTCCTCCTCAGGCACACCCAGGCACTCAGCCAGCGCCCGCCGAGCCTTAGGCCATGGCCACCGTCGGCCCCGTTCAAAATCCGACACCTCACCCTGGGTTAAAAATCCGGTGAGGATTGCCAGGCGGCCCTGACTCAGACCGACGCGCTCCCTATGTGACTTCAGTGCATTCCCCACGCTTCACCCCTTGACTTTTCGTTCCTTATGGGATATAATATCATTGTATAAGAACATCAGCGCCATACGCAAGGCATATTCAGGCGTGAGAAAAGGAATAAGAGGAATAACGCGATGTCAAAGGGGCCACGGATAAAGAATTGGGTGAAGTGGCACGTCCGCGAAGAGGCTCTCAGGAATCCCACGGAGCCACGAGAGGCGGTCGCCCAGAGAATCGAGGAATACCTCAGCGGGAAAGAACCGGCACCGTCCCGCGAATACCTCTGCAAGATGATTTCCGAGGCTCGGAATAGGGAAGGTCCCGAAGACCGGCCCTGGAGCGTGGCCTCTCTCCCCAACTTCCCAATCTCTCCGGATGCTTTACCCTACGTGCTCTCGGTCTGGGGCCACGCAAAGACCGAAGGTAGGCCTCTGACCATCAGAGAAGCCCTGTGGGCCGGGCGCCTCTACCGTGCCTTAGAGAGCACACACCGGAATGACCTGCCCGCTTTGCTCTGTGACTTCGCTCGACGCCTAGCCTGGAGGGAGAGGGCCATGGCCAACTATCCGGCTTCACTCGAGGATATGCTCCACCTATGGCTGGCAGACGCCGAGCTGCATGATATGATGCACTACCCGGGCCCTCACGGCCATATGCTGACGCCCATCAGCCAGGAGTTTCGATCGACTCATCGAGGAGGGACGAATGAGAGGCAGCGTGACTGCACGGGGGAATAACACCTGGCGCCTCCAGGTCTACATCGGCACCGGCGCTGACGGCAAAGCCCGCCGCCATACCGAGACCTACCGGGGGAAGAAGTCGGACGCACAACGACGTCTCCGCGAGCTACTGTCCAGTCTCGATAACGGCATCTTTTCGCCCCCCTCAAGGCTTAGCCTGGCCGAGCACCTTGAGAACTGGTTGACCGGATATGTCAGGACCAACTGCGCCCCCCGTACCCAGGACAGCTATCAGAGCATCGCAGACCACGTGTCCGACGCCCTCGGCCACTACAGAATCAGAGACCTTTCTCCCCAGGTCATACAGCAGTACTACGGCAAGGCGCTCGAACGCCTGGCACCGCGGACGGTAGCGAAGCATCATCGCCTGCTTTCCCAGGCCCTCAAGTACGCTGTCCGCCTAGGCCTTCTCGGCCGTAACCCCTGTGAGCTGGTAGACCCGCCGTCCTGGAAGGGTAAGACTATGCGCACGCTGACACCGTTCGAGGTACAGGTTTTCCTCGATACCGCACACGGCAGCTGGTACTATCCCGTGTTCTACACCGCCGTCTCTACCGGCCTTCGCCAGGCCGAGATACTGGGCCTCAGGTGGAGGGACGTAGACCTTGACCTTCTCTCCCTGTCGGTCACCCGTGTGCTCTACAAGCGACGTGGTGCCTGTGAGGTTAAGGAACCCAAGACCAGCCATAGCCGGCGCCGTGTTGCTATGACGCCAAAGCTGGCCCTGTTCCTGAGGCAGCACCGCCAGGAACGGGAGCGGATAGCCCACCAGCTGGGAATAGACGTTGCCCTCGACGATCTCGTATTCGCCTATCCCGACGGCAGACCCCTGGACCCGTCAATCATCAGCCACGAGTTCGGAAGGATAGCCAGGCAGGCCGGATTGGGCGGTGTCCGCTTCCACGATTTGCGGCACACGTTCGCAAGCCTGATGCTTCTCCGAGGGGCAAAGCCAAAGGTCATCAGTGAGGCCCTCGGCCATGCCAGCGTTGCCTTCACGATGGACACCTACAGTCACATCATCGAGGGAATGCAGTCGGACGCTATGGCCTTGCTGGACGAGGTACTTCCCGAAGGGAAGAATGACACTTTCCCGCGGAATAACACCAAAATAACACCAAGAGTAGACATAATGATGGGTGGGAAGTAGGATTTAGCCTCGCGCCGGGGTGGCGAAACAGGCATACGCAGCGGACTTAAAATCCGCCGGAGCAATCCTTGTGGGTTCGAGTCCCACCCCCGGCAGTAGTGAGTCGTGGTCATGATGTAGCTTATGTGGGCTGGGGCGCGGGCACATGAGGTCTGGTACACCAGGAACAAACTTGCACCTGATAAGCGAATGGAAATAGACCCCACATACCCCGTGGAGTTCACTGCAGGCGTCCTTACAGCGGCCGCGGCTCTTATTGCGCTGGCCGGTATTCTTCTTGGGCTCCTGCGAGTATCAGGTTCACAGGGTCGACTCGCAGCAAGGTTGTTGATACTGTACCTCCTTCTGGGTGTAGCATCGGTGGTATTGTGCCTCATATGGTTCAGTGAGGAGGCACGAGCTATCCAGTTTGCAGCGGCTGTGACGCACGCATTGCAGGCGGGGCTAGTATTAGCACCGCTCTTCTTCCATCGGCTATTCCTAAAGTGAATCACTTGGTCACCCCTCATGTGACAAGGTCGCCACAAGGCGAGCCTAGCGTGGTTGTTGCATTGGGGCTGTAGCATGTGTGCAAAGTCGTGTATGAGCACACTTGCAGATGGTCAAGCGACCCTCTGGCGTGGTGGTGTCTCAAGCTCCCGGGAACGCTGGTGGGCTAAAGCGTGGCGCTGCCGTGCCTAGTGGGCCTTACCCATTACCTGCGCACCAGGCAAGTCTCCGGCACTTCCCCCGCCGGGGCGGCCTACCTCTTCCTCGCCAGTACCGCCCTCACCTTTTGCCCAATGTCCGCGGCGGTGAGGCCGTACTTCCTGAGAAGCTCGGCGGCAGGGCCGGACTCGGCGTAGGTATCCCTCAGAGCAACGGTCTCCACCGGTACCGGGCGGTGCTGTGCAAGCACCCGGGCGACAATGCTGCCCAGGCCTCCGTGCTCCAGGTGCTCCTCGGCGGTGATGACCGCCCCGGTCTCGGCTGCCGCTTTGACGATGGCGGCCTCATCGACCGGCTTCAGACTGGACATATTCAGTACCCGGCAGCTCGTTCCCTCCTGGGCCAGTTGTCCGGCGGCTTCCAAAGCAGTGGCCACCATGGTGCCGGTGGCGATAATGGTGGCGTCCGCTCCGTCTCTCATTACAGCGGCCCTGCCCAGCTCGAACCGGTAGGTCTCATCATGCACCAGGGGCAGGTTGGGCCGGCACAGCCGGATGTAGAAGGGGCCCTCGGTGAAAGCGGCCGCCCTGACCGCCCGGGCAGTCTCGATGGCGTCGGCGGGTACGACCACAGCAAGGCCGGGAAGAGCACAGGCCAGGGCCAGGTCCTCAATTGACTGGTGGGAGGTGCCGTCCTCACCAACGCTTATGCCGCCGTGGGTGGCGACCAGCTTGACGTTGAGCCGGGGCTGGGCAATGGAAACCCGTACCTGGTCGAAGCAGCGCCCGGGGATGAAGACGGCGAAGGTACTGGCGAAGGGTATCTTCCCCGAGGCGGCCAGGCCGGCGGCAATCCCCACCATGTTCTGCTCGGCGATCCCGCAGTCGAAAGCGCGCTCGGGGAACTCGGCGGCGAAGAAATGGGTCATGGTTGACCGGCACAGGTCGGCATCCAGCACGACGATGTCCGGGTTTTCCCGGCCGAGCTCCGCCAGGGTCTTGCCGTAGGCCTCTCTCACCGATACCGCCGCTGCCATGACTACTCCAGCTCCCTGAGGGCCATCGTCACCTGCTCCGGGGTGGGCGCCTTTCCGTGGAAGTCCGGGTTATTCTCCATGAAGCTCACGCCCTTACCCTTGGTGGTATGGGCGATGATAACCGCCGGCTGCTCCCTGATCTGCCTTGCCTGGCCGAAGGCTTCTTCGAGCCGGGCGAAGTCGTGGCCTTCAACCTCGATGACGTGCCAGCCGAAAGCACGCCACTTGCTGCTGAACGGCTCCAGCTCCATGACGTCACTGGTCCAGCCGTCGATCTGCTGGCTGTTCCGGTCCACGATGGCGGTGAGGTTGTCCATTTTGTAGTGAGCGGCGGCCATGGCAGCTTCCCACACCTGCCCCTCATCACATTCGCCGTCACCGAGAAGGACATAGACCCGGTGCTGCCCGGCGTCCAGCCGGCCAGCGAGAGCAACCCCGACGGCGAAGGAAAGCCCCTGGCCCAGGGAACCGGCGGTCATCTCTACGCCGGGGGTGCGCCGGTAGTCGGTATGGCCCTGGAGTCGGCTGCTTATCTGTCTGAGGGTGGATAGCTCCTCCACGGGGAAGTAGCCACATTCGGCGAGCACCGCATATAGTGCGGGAGCGGCATGTCCCTTGCTCAGGATGAAGCGGTCACGCTCCGGCCAGTGGGGATTGGTGGGGTCGTGGCGGAGCACCCGCAGGTAGAGGGTGGAGATGATGTCTATTGCCGAGAGCGAGCCGCCGGGGTGGCCGCTGCCCGCCTGGCCGATCATGGTGACAATCTGGCGGCGCAGCTTCCGTGCCAGTGTCTCCATATACGCCAGAGGCACGGAGGGTACCCTGGTCCCGTCGCGGGGCCTCTCCCGCAGCTCATCCACTGCGTCGCTCGCGCGTAAGACTAAGAAGACTCATGTCGAAGCGGACTCTCCGGTCTGGACCCAGCCGCCGGGCAGGTCTGTGCCTGTCCTCGGGGGCAGCAATGCTCGTATCGGGCTAGATACCATTGAGATACCTGCTGTACTGCACCAGGTGGGCGAGCGTCTTGGCCGCCCTCTCAGGGGTGGGGTACATCATCAGCCCGTTCGCCTGGAGCTTGCGGTATATCGGTGAATCATCCGACCTCTCTGGACCACGCCCGAAGATGAGGACCGGCTTCTGGTACCGGTCCATGTACTCGATGAGCCGGTCAAGGTTCTCCAGCTCCTCCTCCTGGCGCTCATGCATCATGCGCTCTGCCCTCTCTATGAATGAAGGGGCGTCATCGGCGCTCTGCAGGCTGGCCATGGCACTGCGGGACATCATGGACATCTGACCGATGCCGCCGATAACCAGCAGGGCATCCAGGTTCTCGTCCTCCAGGAGCGGCCAGATACAGGGGTAGGTAACGTACCCCGTGGCCACGGTATCGACCGGGTTGCCGTGGGGCCAGCGGTCCGGCAGAACCTTGTTCAGCTTCTCGATGGTGTGGGGAGAGAGTGGGGCCACATCCAGGCCCAGCCTTGAGCAGGCATCCGAGGTAACACAGCCGAAACCACCGCCGCCGGTAAGGATGGCCACGCGGTTGCCACGTGGCAGCGGCTGGCGCAGTACGGCCGAAGCCACGTCAAACAGCTCGTCAACCTCGTCCACCCTCATCACGCCAGCTTGCTTGAACATGGCGTCATATATCTCGTCGGTACCGGCGATGGCGCTGGTATGTGACCGCGCCGCCTTCGCCCCGGCGGGCGTCCTGCCCACCTTCACCACCGCCATCGGCTTCTTTCTGGTTATGGCAGAGGCGAGACTGAAGAACTCTCTGCCCTTGCGAAGTCCCTCGATGTACCCGGTGATTACCCTGGTCTCGTCATCCCCGGCCAGGTACTGGAGGAAGTCCTCGAAATGGAGATCGAGCTCGTTGCCCACGCTGACGAACTTGCTGAACCCGGCGCCCGCCTGGATGCCGGACATGAGGATGTGCATGGCAAAGCCGCCGCTCTGGGATATGACGCCGACTCCCCCCTTGGGAACGGGGATCGGCATGCGCAGAGTGGAGAAATCGTTGGCGGTATTGAAGTGGCCCATACAGTTCGGGCCCACCAGGCGGATTTCGCCCTGGCGGGCGATTTCCCCCACCTCGCGCTCCAGCCTGGCTCCCTCGGCGCCGGTCTCGCCCAGTCCGGCGGTGATGATCAGGCCCACCTTGACGCCGCGGGCAACACAGTCACGCATCACCTCGGGTACATCCGGATAGGGGATGACGATTGCCACGAAGTCTACCGGCTCAGGCAGGTCCCTGACGCTCGGGTAAGCCCTCACGCCCTGTACCTCGGAGGAGGTCTTGTTGACCGGGTAAGCCCTCTTGACCGAGGGAGACCTGAGAACTCGGCTGAAGATGCCTGCCCCCCACTTCTCCAGGGCATTGGATGCTCCAACCACGGCGACCGTCTCAGGGTCAAACAGCACCTTCACGCGGTCAACAGTCTCGGCGTCCATCCAGCCTCCTTGGTACCGGCGAAGCCATTATATCATCATCTGCCACCCCGCTGGCAAGGCCGCCTGGTATCCCCGGAGAAGGCGGACGGGCAGGATTAGACGTCTTGACCCTGCTGCGCACTAGCTGCTAGAATAAGGTGTTCTGCGGAGGTAGGGACATTTACGCGATCGTTGAGACCGGGGGAAAGCAATACCGAGTGACTCCAGGCCAGGTCATTGAGGTCGACTGGCTGGATGTCCCCGAGGGCAGCAGCGTGGACCTGGACCGGGTCCTGCTGGTCGGTGACGGTGAGAACGTCACCGTGGGGACGCCTACCGTGGAGGGCACCAGGGTGGTGGCGACTTCACGGGGTGACGGCCGCGCGCGCAAGATCACCGTGCTCCGGTACAAGTCCAAGGTGCGCTATCGCCGCAAGACCGGACACCGGCAGCCCTACACCAGGCTGGTAATAGACAGTATTGTCGGTCCCGGAAATGGCAGTGACCGCCAGGAGGATAGCGAGAGTGGCACATAAGAAGGGCGGAGGACGAAGTAAGAATGGTCGTGACAGCCAGGGCAAGCGGCTGGGAGTCAAGCGCTATGCCGGGCAGTCAGTGAATGCGGGAACGATACTCGTCCGGCAGAGAGGCACCAGGATCCGGCCGGGCAGCAACGTGGGCGTGGGCCGGGACCATACCCTGTTCGCCCTGGTGGATGGCGTGGTCCAGTTCCAACCCGCGGGCGACAATCGGAGAAAGGTCAGTATCCACGCCTCGTGAGCAGTGGGCGCTTCAGAAAGATATGAAAGAGAAGATACACCCCAGGTACTACCCCGACGCCAGGGCAACCTGCTCCTGTGGCAATACCTTCACCATCGGCTCCACCAAGAAGGAGATAAGGGTAGAGCTCTGCAGCAAGTGTCATCCCTTCTTCACCGGTGAGCAGAGGGTGGTGGACACCGCCGGGCGCGTGGAGCGATTCCGGCGGCGCTATGGCAGGTCCAGGTAGGCACCCTGGTGGTAGATGCGACGGGAGCGGCGACATCGGGCCGCTCCCTTTGTGTTTGTGGCTGAACTCAGGTGGCAGACAAAGACTTCCATTACGGTGGACAGGCAGTCATCGAGGGCGTGATGATAAGGGGTCGCCGGGCGGTGGCTACCGCGGTCCGGCGACCCAATGGCGAAGTCGTGGTGGACACCCGTCCGCTGCACTCGTTCTACACCGGCCGGCTAAGATCAGTGCCCTTTTTGCGCGGAATCATCGTGCTCGTGGAGACCCTGGTACTGGGGATGAGGACCCTGATGTACTCGGCCAACATCTCCCTGGAAGAGGAGGGCGAGAAGATCGAGGGGCCAGTGATGTGGCTCACCATGGTGCTGGCGGTGGCTATGGGTGTGGCCGTGTTCTTCCTGGTGCCCCTGTTCATAACCCGCGTTTTCACAATCGGCAATACCGTGCTCTTCCACCTTGTGGAGGGGGTAATACGGCTTGCCATCTTCGTCCTGTATCTCCGGTTGATGTCTCTGGTACCTGATATCCGCAGGGTGTTTGCCTACCACGGTGCCGAGCACAAGGTGATCAACGCCCACGAGGCCGGGGTACCCCTGGAAGTGAAGGCGGTGAGCGGCTACGGTACCGCCCACGTACGCTGCGGCAGCAGCTTCCTGTTCGTGGTGCTGATGATAGCCATACTCGTTTTCGCCATGATCGGGCTGCCGTCCCTGGGAATCATGGTGGTGGCGCGCATCCTGCTGGTACCGGTTATCGCCGCGGCCGGCTACGAGGTCATTTACTTCGGGGCCAGGCATACCAGGAACCCCATAGTGCGGGCGGTGCTGGCGCCGGGGCTGTGGCTGCAGGCGCTGGTCACGCGGGAGCCCAACGAGCAGCAGATCGAGGTTGCCCTGACGGCGCTAAAAGAGGCATTGCAGGCAGACCAGCAGCCGGAAGAGGCGGCGCAGGTCCCCACCTAGAGGTCCTTACTTGATGCCCGCCGGGGTATCTCCTGGAAGAAGCAGGTGTCGTTGCCGGTGTGGCACACCGGTCCGAGCGGACGGCCCTTCACCAGGATGGTGTCTCCATCGCAGTCCTTCCACACCTCCTCCACCTTGATGTAGTTACCGGAGGTGGCGCCCTTGTGCCAGAGTTCCTGGCGACTGCGACTGTAGAACCAGACGTCCTCCCCCGCGAGGGTGCGTTGCAGGGCCTCGCGGTTCATGTAGGCCAGCATGAGCACCTCTCCGGTATCGGCGTCCTGCACTATCGCGGGGACGAGGCCCTTTTCGTCATACCGGATGTCTTCCATGTTTATCTTCACTCCCGCCCCCCCTCCCTCGAGGGCGAGGGGGGTAGTAGTCTGTGAAGGGCCTTCGGCCCTTCACATTTCTCAGGTCTGACCCTTCACCAAGACCGTGTATGCCGCACCACAGACGAGCCGCTGTGAGTTCCAGGACATGCACGGCGCTATTGCGAGTTCGGGCCGCCGAGTAGGCGCGGCCTCTCAGCCCAGTCTCATGAGGATCTCCGGGGAAATACCCGGTAGCCATGACTGATGGCTGAGGGAATCCTAGTCCCTTACCTCGTCTCTGCACACGGTAGGAACATACCACATGCGGAAGCCTGTTTCTATCAAAGTTCCGGTTGCAGCATGCCTACACGAGCAGTGGTCGCCAATCCGTCCCACAGAGGACCTGCCGAAAGCCTTGGCCTCCCCCAAACGTGCTGTCACTGCCAGAACTGCTCCAGTGCTGGTATTCTCTCACTCGCCCACTGAGTGTAGCCAAGGACGAGCGGTTCGTCTGCATACTGACGTTGCTTAAGGTGGTCCCAGACCACTAGGTGGATCCCATAACTGTGGCAGATCTGGCGGACATGTCCACTGCCCACCTCACCGTTGGCCGTAACCAAGAAGATGTTTGGAGAACGCAAGGCCTGCAACTCCTCAACTACCTCACGCCATCGTTCCCGCAGTGTCCGCTTCGCAGAAGCGACGACAGCAACCGTCCTGTTTCTTCTGAAGATTTCGTCGCTGGGTATCATGAAATCGACACGAAACGTTCGCTTGATCTCTTGGAATGGGATGCCTGCAAGTTTCAGTGCCCCCGCGAACTGGAGCTCGAAGTCTCCCCCGCCTCTTGTTTTCCTACTCTGCGAGACACTCAAGAATGCCTCTCGGAGATAGGGGTACCACGCACTGAGCAATGCGATGACGGCCGCTTCGAAACCTTGGTCTCGTCGTACTTCTTCCGAATGGGCCACGGCTTCCGGAAGCAGGTCTATCAGTCCTCCGGGGATTCCTTGCGCGTATGCCTGTTCTTCGTAGCGCTCCAGAACGGTGAGCGTATGCCTCCATACTTGCCGAAGTATGTCACCGAAATTCTGGCGCGCCTGGTCTCTCGAAATCCGCTCCGGGACGAGGCTCAACTCTTCAAATGCCTGAGCCACGACTTGGGCAGATGAGGGAATGCGTCCTCTTCTGACCTCCCGCATCATGTCGCTAATGCGACGTTTGATCTGTGGACTGTCCAAGCGGCGGTCTCCTGAAGTCGAGGAGGTATTCGAAGGTGGTACCCATGGTGATGTAGTTGTTCGGCCACCCGAAGATGCCCACCCGGTTGACGATGTTCGTGCGGTCCCACACCACCGTGTTTCTGAACTCGTAGCCCACCTGGCGGAGCGCCTCGATGAGGGCTACGTGAATGGTGAGCCGGCGGTCTTCCCACCACATGTCCGGGACGTCAATCACGCAGTGAGCACCCGGCCTGAGCAGGGGGAGCAGCCCTTCGAATATGCGGGACATCGCTTCCGCGTACCGGTCAAGCTCGAGCAGGCCCAGGTCCCGGGGATCGGTCGAGTACTGCTCCACCTTCAGGTACTGCGCATTCTGCCGCTCCTTCCCTCTTCGGCTCTTGTTCCTGCGGGGCCGGTTCAGCAGATTGGCGTACGGAGGCGATGTGACCACCAGGGCTACCGTCCCGGGC
>Ga0180434_10001779_pt1 | contig 30188 bp, 42 predicted proteins | sample SS_ome_7_FD_132453 | JGI IMG/M metagenome (GOLD analysis project Ga0180434, IMG submission 132453) | Hypersaline lake sediment archaeal communities from the Salton Sea, California, USA - SS_1_D_2 metaG | ecosystem: Environmental > Aquatic > Non-marine Saline and Alkaline > Hypersaline >... | reverse complement strand
CAAGTTTTCGGGCAACATGGGTCGGCTGCCTGTGTTGTGAGTGATTGTGACAACCATCATCCGGATGGTACCGTTGAACGAGTTTTCAGACAATCGTTCGATATGCAGCGGCTACTTTCGTCATTTGAGTATGATCGCAACTTTTTGGTACGAATTCAGCTATTCCCCAAGTTGCAAAGTGGATTTAATGAACAGCTTTCGGATATGGAACATTATGATTTCCTGATAAGGGCGGCAGAAATCGGATTAATATATCATGTTCCAGCACCCCTTCATCATAATGTTCTGGTCGAACAGGATGCCTCCGATGCCGCAAGGATCGAACATTCGTCAGAGATAGTCAGACAGCTAGCCATAAAGAGGCGGGAACAAACCAATGGCTAAAAAGCGAAAAAATATCAGGCACCAAGAAGCCGTTAACAGGCGCAGGATAGCCTCCGAAGAAATGGCTGCGATAGGCTTGTCTTTGGACAGCGAATTAATGACTGTCGGTTTTGTTTTTAGCCATCTGGCAGTCTCACAGTTAACATACCTTGGTATCGAATCCATCAACCGTTTTTGCAAGACACGTATTGGGGTTGATATATGTATTTTCAGTCAACACATAATTCCACCGTGTTTGCCGTTATGCTGTTCCGTTTTCAGTCCGAAGGGCCTGGAAAGATGGTCAAACGATCCACTGATATCTACAAGTATTGGGACCACTATCGACGCACTGTCTACCAATGCCAGCGTAGTATATCACTATATGTTTGATCCAGAATTTATTGGAGCACACCACGTGGACTCCTCCATCATACAACAAGCATTTTGCGACCAACGTGTTAAGGTAATTTGCAGAGACAGGTCTCATCAGGAGCTTGTGGAAGCTGAGTTTGGCATCAACGTGTGCGGCGCAATCATACCAGATTGTGATGCAGAACTGTTAATAAAGGAAGTACTGACGGAGAGATGTGATGGATAGTGACACACAGGCACCGACCAGAATGAACAAGCAGGCACTAAAATCTGCCTTAATCGAACTCGGATATTCTGAATCGCAGTTGCTTGACGATAACGGGAAACCAATGAAAAGGCCCGCACTATTGGACATGCTACAAAACCACAAACAAGAATCTCAAGATTTTGCAGTCCTGGCTGCTGTCGAGGAAGACGACGAAATCGGTATCGCTGTCGAAACACAGGAGGACGATCAGGAGGATGATTCTTTGACCGAAGCAGTCATCCCTAGCCCTAGTGATGCAGAATGGACCCAATATGTGCTTGGCCAGTTCATGGATGACGAAGTGGATGGTCAAAATCCACGAGTAGAAGGTCTTAGAAGGGTTGCTGGAGAACTGGTTGGCGAACTGATCGAAGAGGGATGTGACTTGGTTTCCCCACCGACACAGGATAATAATTATCGTGCGTGCGTAAAAGCCTGGGGAATTTTCGTGACAGAAGCTGGAGTGCAAAAGAGATTTGAGGCACTAGCCGATGCTCATGGGGACAATTGTTTTGAAGATTATGCCACATATCTCGTAGCCATGGCGGATACTAGAGCCAAGGGTCGCATGTACCGCAATGCGCTATGCTTGAGGAGGGTTGTGGCCGCAGAGGAAGTTAGCAAGACTGTGGCTACAGCAGCCGATATACAGCAGGGTGGAAAGATACATGGTGGTCAAATTAGCCTGCTTCGTTTACTATCGGAAAGAGAAGAAATTTCTATCTCCAAAGTACTGGATGAACTGAGTATCCCATATGAATTGAACGAAAATACCGGCGATGTTAAGTTGACCGAACTGTCGTATGAGGATGCCTTGGCAGCCACCAAGAAGATCAGAGAACTCAAAGAACAGAAGGGAGCAGAATAATGCCAAAGGAATTCAGCGATAATTTTATGGTATATAAGGCCAGGAACAGTGGAGATGGGGCAGCATCTCAGTGGGATTTATCTGCCGACAAGAATTGTGTTTTCCTAGAGATGGCGAAACAGAAAGGGAAAAACGACGATGGAAATGCTAGCTTCGACTGGCAGAGCAAGATAGCCTTTAAGCTCGGCCTGTCCGACATAGGAGAAATCCTTGCCGTGCTATGCGGTGTACAGAAGGGCGTTGGACCACTGGACTCGTCAAGTAATAAGCACAAGGGACTGTTCCACTCTAATAAATCTGGTAATGCAATCCTGAATTTCGGCAAAGACGACCATGGAATTTTCCATATCCGATTGAGTGTGAAGAAGGGGGATGAGCAGACTAGGGTACAGCATACGTTGACTAAGGGTGAAGCATGTACTCTTGGTGTATTGCTGCGACATGCAGTAGTCTGTATTTGTGGATGGTAATTAGTTCGAGTTAGACTTCTTATCCTGATTCTTTTCTATTCGTTCAACGAGAGCCTTCAGGATACCAACATCTTCTCGTAATCTATGAACACTTTCGGTAAGCTGTCTGATGCAATCTTGCCACTCTATCATTTGTTGGGAAGCAATGATTGTATAGCGATCCATCTCATCACTAACAGCTTGCTCATGTGCTTCCTGAGTCGTTTTCACAGAAGTTATCTCTCTTTGGTGTCTGGCTAGTTCGTCTGCTATGAACTGCCTTTCTGCACCCAGAGAAAAGGATGTGCCAGCTACTCCCCCGAGAATTCCCAGGATTAATCCCACGGTGGCATATAATGCGTTTTGTTTCTTAGTCACCATCGGCCCCCAACTCTATTTGACCCAAGATTGCCCTTTTCCATCCGTTTCTGGTAATGATAATAAATCTCATATTATGCCTTTTGTAGAAAGCAGTTTTGTTGGCTAGCCTATCGTCATTGCGGACTTCCATTAGGCCATCATACTCAACCCATAGGTCTATATCTGGCAGATAAAAGTCGGATATACTACGACTCGGTTTCGGTAATGGTTTGTGTGGCTCATAATCAATATCATTAACGAATAACCAATCGGCCACCATGGCTTCAGATTTCGAATCGTAAGTTTCTCCGTCTAATCCTGTTGCCTTTTGCCACATTGCTAAATCGTCCATGTTGTAGAAGAAAAAAGGGGAGGATTATGGCCATCGGGTTAACCAACATCCTCCCATAAGTCTTTGTGACACAATGGTTTACAAATATTCGAGTTGCACATACAAGCCGAATGCCTCTTTCGAGCCGATACTTGTAGGTGTTGCGGAAAGACAAGTATACCAATCATGTCTTGTGTCTTGGGTGTCCGTACCAGACGGACTGAGTCCACCACTGCCGGGGCTACTTAGCAAAGCTACTGTAACCCCAGAACCTGACGGAGCCAACCAGCCGGTATGGCTTGCTGGAGCTTCTGCGGTGCCGCTAGAAGTCACTCCAGAACCACCATTGCAAACCTGTAGCACACGAGTAGTTACACCCGTAGCACCATTGGTGATGGTAGTTCTGTCGAAAATTCGCAGTTCGCAGTTCTGCGTTTTAACTGCACTATCATAATAAGTAAAGCGGATATTCAGAGTACCAGAGTTAATTGCGACGGCTGACGGTTGGACTGCTGTGTCACCATCAACGATAACTCCGGAACCATCGCTAGTGTCATATTTGCAGTTCGTGGCTTCCGGTCCTTCGGCACTACCGGCACCATTGGTGATGTAAGTGCTATCCTGATACTGCCCGACTTGCACAGAGTTGCCAAATGATGCACCAAAAAAACCCAAACCAGACGAACTCAGATCGACCCATGTTCCTCCACCTTGTCCTGCATAAAAATCGACGGCTGCTGCCATTGTTTTCACCCCCTCTCACTATTTCTAGAACCTAAAGTTACCCACTACATTGTTATACACAATTTAGACATATTCTAGCTCGCAGTAGAAGCTGAATGTTTTAGACGATGGAGTGGTAGGCGAGACAGATAAGGCTACATACCAATCGTGTCGTGTATCGGTCGTAGCAGGGCCTAGCGGACTAATCCCAGACGTGCCAGGAGAATCAATCAGGCCGAGTGCTTGCCCAGAGCCCTCAAGCTGTGTCCACGTAGAATCACCAGTCCCAGTAGCGGTTTGTAGTCGGCTGGTATGGATTATTTCTGCCCCATAGACATTAAGGCCAGTGGGAGCATTGGTGATATCCGACCCGTCAAAAGCTATTAGACTAGCATTCTGAACCAGTACAGATTGTGGATGCGTAAATCTCAAGTTAACAGTTGCCAGATAATTGGGCAAATTGATGAGATTTATACCATCGCCAGTTTGGCCTAGAATTACGCCAGAGCTTGAAATTCTCTTGCAGTTATCGCACTCTTCATATTCTGTCACGCCGGTTGTCGTGGTGACAAAAGTCCTGCCATTGAATTCATTCAATGAAAGCGGATCGCCAAAGCCATCTGGACCAAAAAAGCCTAGAGCTTCGCCGGTATCTATCTTGATATCACTTTCGGCAATATACATGTCAATAGACGACATCAACAACCTCCTTATTCTTATACACCATGAATTTAAGACCTATATGCTAGCAGAATGCGTAATAGTATATCCATTTACAGCTACCGACATATTAATACTCATACCGGACGGGGTAAAATTGCTATTTGCACTACCTCTGGCGTAGATGAAAGCCGACTTCTCGGCAGGAATACTCACTGTCCGGACGTGGGAGGCCGAGGCAGAACCTCCACCAGCGGGGATACTATCACTATCCTGCTGAAAACTCGGATATAACGTGGGATTTCCTGTGGGATAATCGTTGATTTCACGAATTTCAGCGACAGACAATCCTCCAAGGGTGGCCGCTTGATCGAAGTATGCACTAACGGATACCGATATCGGGACATCTACGGATTCGGATTCGTGGTTATATATCTGAATCCATATATATTCCGATAGGCCACCATACGGCCATATACGTCCCATAGTTGCTTGTGCGCCCCTTGTACTACCAAGGATATCAGTCGTTTTACTATAGTAATATATCGTATCCCAATCATTGGAGTCAGTTACACCCATGACCACATTTAATGAATCGATAGCACCAGACAATTGTGGGTAAGTGCTTGAGTTATAGTCAGTGGGTCCTTCTCCGGTCCATTCTGGAATAGGATTAGAAGAAGACGGAGTAAAACCATACGCTTTTTCTGAATAGCTTGTCCCGCCAAGCGAGCCATGGTTTATCGTCCCCACCGACGGGAGATAGCCAGTAGTTTCTGGAATTGGGTCGATGGGTTCTTCAATTAGGTATTCGAATGGTGACAACGTATCTATTATGGCATTTATTGAGGTCCAATATCCCCTGAATCTCTCTGCTAGATTGACATATGTTAGGATATTCGCATTACCTATTGTGTTCGTATCATAGACATATTGGCCACCCACAAACGATATATCGCTGCTCGGGAAACTGTAAGTACTACCATCTGTCATAGCCAGTGGTACGGATACATTGACTATCGGCGATCCAGCAACATTGGGGTCCTGTGAAGCTGAAACGGCATAGTGGTTGCCCATAGCTCGGCTTTTCACTTGTAGCCGATAAGCTATGTCAATCCAATCTATTGGATTGTTGATATCTTGGTTAGGTCCAACTCTGGCCATGTTATCCACCCAAAGGCTTGAATAGGTTCAACTGCTGTTCCATGTACGGGGTATACGACCCATCACTGTTCTTATTCCAATGAATAGCGACTACTGCACCCGTTGAAATATACCCTCTATGATTAGCTGGTTCCCCTATATTAAGTACCGCATTCAGCGACAAAATCTCACTATCGAGTAAGTCTATTGCTTGAATTGCACTCACAACGGGAGTCACCTTATATGTGGGTTGACTATTACTCACGGAGCTAACGATCGTGGCATTAAAGGTTTGTGGTGCTGATGCAGGAGTATCTATATAATACGAAACAACCCCACCATCAGTCACAGAAAATTCCTGGACCTGAACATCAGTACCTATCGGAAGTCTACCAGCAGTAGTTTGTGGTTCACCCATATTGACGACATTCAGATAGTTGCCAAACACGCTAGGGTCTTGGGTCAACGTCAATTCCCCGAAAGCATCTGATACCCATGCCATTGGCGTAAGATGATATTTTGGTTCAGAATCGCTAGCACGTGCATATATCCTGCCCAACAAGGTCTTCAGTTCTCTCCGATTTCCCTCGGTATGCGTGCTAACCGAAGGTTCCGGAAGTTGCTTTTTCAATGTTTCTAATGCACCATTGAGAGTCCAATCATCCTGTGGTGGTCTCATCGTGTTATTGAACTCAGCAGCCTGACGACGAAGTTTATCCAACAAATCCTGTTGCTGTCTTAGATATTTCGACAATTCGGTAGCATACTGCGATGATTTATAGGTGGTCTTGACACCGTTGATTGAAAATACAATCTGCATTGATGTTATAGTACCAGTTGTCTGTAGTTGATCACCAATATTGACAGCAGGCAATCCTGCCACCTCTAGCTCAGCGGTTTTCGCATCTAGCGTCACATCTGCCACTGTTTTAATCTTTGACCTGGCTACCTGGTCCATTAGGCTGATACCAGTAGAATTTGTAATGCCACGATAGCCAAATGCCCATGGAGTCAGAGAGGAGTCGATAATAACCTCGGCGCGGCCAATCGCAGTATTTCTGTTGGACCATGGACCATATGTTTGCCTTTGATCCTGAAGTGCCAAATAGGTGTTATCTAGCTCAGTGAGTCTGGTCTTCGTTATAGTTCTACTGTTTCCAGAATGCGCTACCTTTTTTACTCTCAGTGGTGTTGCTAGTGTAAGCACAAAATATTGATCGCTAAAGCTTTCACTCCATTCGTCTTTGAGGGCATCTGTGTAAATCAATGTGCCGTTGGCAACTTGGGCTATATCGCTACTGATACTGGTAATGAACCTGGTAAAATCTAGTCGAGTCGTTGTTGATATATCGGGATATTCATTGAAAAATAAGATCAGGGCCGAAGCTACGCTCGTAAACGTAATAGAATTTTGTATAAATACAATGAATAACTCAAGCCAATATTCCATCTCGGCAAAGCCATCGACAATCTCTAGTGATGCCTTCAGGGATACATTTCGCTCATCATCTATGTAGCTATTAGGATTAGAAAAAAGTTCGTCATCCCACTGATATGTTAAGATAACGCCACCGGAAGAGGCCCTTTTACCAGGAATCGGTAGCGTAACAAATGTTACCCATCGTCCATCATCTGTTTGGAATTTCAATTGTCCATCTCTATTAAAGTCCATCGGAATAGAACTAGACTCATTCCATGCTGCACTGGTAGGCACTACCCAGGATTTACCATCCGATCCGATCGTCGAAGTTGGTGTAATAAGACCGATGAATTTTCTTCCCCAATATTCATTTGCGTAGGACAATATCTTCTGAGCATCTTCTTCCGTAAAATCCTCCGAGGTGAAATCATTGTTAATCACCTGTTCCATCACGGCCTCAGAATATACCGGGTCTTTCCTCTTATTCCCGGTTGCGTCAAATCCCCAAAACTGCTCCCACAAAGAACCATCGGCCTGGTGTAAGTACGATCGATATCCTCCTGATAGCACCACCTTCTGAATCGCATCTCGATTTTCCAATCCCTCATGTTTGCGAATGACAGCACCAGAATGCATGGCCTCTAATTGACTAACGGTAACATCAGTCAGATTAGTTCTGCCAAAAAAGTTGACAGAAATAACATTGCTTGACGACGTAGTAACGTACCAGTTATAACCGTGATCATTGGCAATCTGCGAGATCAACTCCACAAGGGACATGGTCCTGCCCTTTATTGAGTATTCAACAGAACTGCCTCTGGTTGGTAGCGTGAAATTAAAGTTAACCGTATATCTCTGGCTACCATACTTAATCGTAGCAGCTTCAACAGCCGTAGTGATCTCGCTAATCGGTATCCCATTTGATATCTGTGATGCGTTCTGTGGAGCAACAGATATCACATTATCTCCGTAGTCGTATGCCTGTGTATTGCCAGTATTAAAAGACGACCCTATCACAACCTGAGTGGCTTCTAGAACCGGCTTTGCATCCGTAATCCTAACCTGAAACACACCAGTACCAGCAATATCTTTCTTGGCCTCGCTCCACGACTGAACGACACCCCTAAAGTCAAGCTCTCCAACAGAAATATCAACCGCTTGTCGATTTGAGATACTGACAGTCTGAGCATCCCGAACAACAGTAGCAGTTATGACCGTTGGATTCTGATTAATGCCAAGTGAGACATTCAGACTTCTCACCTTACCATTAAAGAGTTCGTATGTGGTAATCGTGTCAGCCACCTAAACTAACCCTCCTTCAGGAACCTGGTGGTTCTCTCTGCGGCTCCAGTTTGCGGATTCCAGTTATTGACATCACTGATGATAGTACCACCATCCCCGTACGGTACCGTATTCAACGTGGGTTGCGTCGAGTGTCGCTTCGAACGGATCGTGACATTTATAATTTCTGACGTTACCGTCCCCATATCCTGTATAATGGGACCAGCAGCACGACCAGGGATAGGTATGTTGGCATAGACAGAAACAGCTTCCTGAGTCTGAACCGTAATTTCAGTGCCGTGTGCATCCCTGTCTGTCCATGTCCAGCTACCCCTTACGACGCCACGCTTTTTATCGAAAGATTTTACTACTGAGACCTTGTTATATGTCAAGGTCGTGTTGGCAAGGTCTTTGGCGCTAGCCAATGCAACGGTATCGGTGGACAAACCTGTTTCAGCATTAGCCAATCTTGTTGCAGAGGTTTCTCCCTTGCCCTCTATTGTTTGTGTATAGGTAAGGGTATTTAATTGGGTGTCGAGAGCATAAGAATGTTGAGCCTCCTCTGTTACAAAATAAGTAGCATTATCAGATGTGCTCCACTGATATGTGAAGCTAACTGTGCCGTCTTGCTGATTCAACGAAAAGGTCTTTTTACCAGGATACGTAGGTAGTGTTTTGCCGCCCAATAGCGAACCAACATATGATGTAGCAGTAGTTCTCGCGGCAGATATCGATGGAACAGCAGATTTCGCATGATCCATATTAACGATATTGCCGTCACGACTACCGTCCCCAACGCCGTAAATGGTTCCCTGGTATGTAACATCATACTCACCAGTAGTCTGATTATACTCTACGGTGAACTGACGTTCTTCGTACGAATTATCCTCCGATAAAACCCATTCTTCCGTGACACCATAAGTCCCGCCATCTTTGTCTATTTTAGTAACAGTACTATAATGGCCAACAATCTGGTCTGTCGCGCCCAATGCAGCAAACATAACTGCACTGTCAACCGAACCACTCACCTTCGTATCTACCCAGTCCTTCGCCCGTTGCCACGGCTGTTTGTTCTCATACGGGTCTCCACCACCATCATAACCTAATTGGCCACCAGCATTAACATCATGCGTTACTCTATACTGCTGATTATTCCTGCCATCGGTCTCCTCAAATGACCATGTTTCCGATGATGTAGAAAGTAAATCTGTCGAGATATCATCTTCTAGGCTAACGGTACCATTGATATAAATCCACGGAGCTTCTAGCTCTATTGTATAATCGCACCTATCTGCCCATGGCCCTTCGGCAAACTTGATAGAAATAATGCGAGGATAGCACTTCATTGGAGGCTGACCACCAGCAGGTTGCCACTCTAGCGAACCACCATCTTCGCTAAATAACCATCTTAGAGCTTCTTGTTTCCTAAGTATGGAATCAAATGTATCCTGGTCAAAGACTCCAGGAGACTGATCCGGAGGATATCCCCCAACCGTCCAATGCGCATCGGCAATATTAATATAGTTTCCACTTGGACTACCCCTATATGGCAACAGCGTCCCCGTCAACACGATCGAATACTTAGCTCCGATTTTAGTTCCATCGCCGCGAGAGACATAATTTTTGCTAACAGTAACCAGCGGAGCAGGAATCACTTTACGTCCAATGCTGTCTGATTTCGTATAAAAAACTGACATTTATACCACCCCATCAACAATTTCAGGCATACGGTCTCTTTTAACAAAACGGTTACATCTGAAGCACAAAAGCGTTAAATTATCAAGATAATATAATCGTCTAAGTTTATCAATAGTTGTAGCTGATGATAATGGTATTACATGATCTATGTCAAATCTATTAATATCATAAGAAGTACCACACATCGGACACCGGTTCTTCTGTAACCTTCTAATGTGTTCCAGATGCTTGTGTAGTTGGTCGGCATTATATGGCAAATGACGAGAAAAAGATATTTTGTGTCTTGCATACGCTTGCAGTGAACTTTGGATTCTAGTCTTATAATTGCCAAGAGACGATTTTCTGTATTCTCTTAGCCATTCCCTACTGCATTTTATGCATTTTAGTCTATGCCCATACCGATAATATGTAGTCACACCATGTTTTTTACATTCAGCAACTACCCTATTGGTTCCACAAGATCGCATAATCGGTTTTCGCAGTGCCTCTTTGTTTATATTGCGTATACCCATCTTGTGAGCCTTAGACCTTATGGCGTGATGGGTTCGTCCTGGTAATCTACTAGCGATAATTACTCCTTCGGTAGGATAAAACTGAATCAATATCCGAATTTCCTCTTCTGACCACTTGGATGTAAGACCAAGTCTCGATATGCGAGACTGAACTGATGTCAATGATCTACCCAGAATTACAGCAATATCCCTGGCAGTTTTATCTACATGATATTTAGTCAAGATACTATCTTCTGATTCTGTCCATTTTTTGTATTTCATCATTTAATACCCGTGCGTATATAGATCAGCAGATTGGTTGTATTCTCCGATATCAGTAACCTGTATGAATAACGTATGATCACCCGAAGCAATACCCTCTACACCGAAGACAAACAGGCTAACATTATCATTTATGGTATCCTTACCATAGGTATACACATCCATCGACCCAGAACTCGTTCCAGATATACCAAATATATATAGATTAGACGTGCCAGAGTACAGCGTTGGCCCAGCATACCCAGAGGTAAACAGATTGAGTCCACCACTAAGGCCAAGGTGAACTTGCGCAAATGCAGCTATCTCGGCGTTAAGCGCATAGTAGCCGTCGGATAATAATCCTGTATCACCACCATAGACAGATTTTCCTTCGACAAATAGACCAGCCGAACCAGTAGTCAATATCCCGTGAGGACTATCTCCCGACGCATGGCCTTGAATGTATAAGTTGGCCGTATTGTTAGAGGTATTTCCAACCTTTATGAACGATGCCCATGTACTACTAGCATCAATTAGTGCAGGATCATCAACTTCAACAAATGATGACCACTCACCAGTTGTTGTTGACACCTCGGCAGTATCCTTGATGAATAGTGTAATGTTGCCATTGGTGTAGAATAAATCGGGTTCCCCAGGAGTAGCTCCATGCACAAATAGATTTAAATCACCAGATGGATTGTTCGTAACGACTTCAACATATGCATCAATATATTCTAGGCGTCCACGCATGTATAGTGACATATCACCAGATGCAACTGCGTGCCCCCAAGTATGTAAGTCGAGATTGTCGGTAATAAATGGGACACCAGATATGTATAAATCCATAGAACCAGATGATGGATTGTGGCCATGCATGTAATGGTCAATACTGCCGGAATACGGCGCATTGGCCCGAACAAAAAGACTAAAGTCGCCAGACACAAAAGTTTGGGCCTGCAAGAATAATGGGATATTCGCAGTTTCTACTTGTCCAGGTATATACAGATTGAGTGAGCCAGAGGTATCAGTATGTCCATGGGCAAACAAATCGGTACTACCAGATGTTGTAGTGCCAAAAGTGCTGGTATACTCATTCATTGTCCTGCCATGAGTATCGCCAAGCTCATACAAATTAGCAAGTTCCTGATCTGTGAATAGATCATTGCCTGCCCACAGGACAACTTCATCTAAGGCAAAGTCGACAGCATCACTTCCCTGAGTACCAGCTACTCGGACCCTATCATCCGAGCCTGGGACACCAGTATTGGTATCTACACCCAGATCAACCCATCCACTCCCATCCAGACTAACTCGATGCCGCCATCCGCTAGTTTCATAGCGACCATCCACCAAGATTAAGTGCCATCCTGGATCATTGACCGGCGCGGGGGTCCAGTCTTTATATTGCGCCGTATTATCAACTTCTACATAAATCCGAAAACCAGTAGCCGTAGTTGCCTTATAGAACCACAAGGCATTTCGCAAAGAATCAGAGCTATTAGAATAACCAATCTGGACGTACCTAAAGGTGGTATCATTTGTAAGAAAACCGCTGGTCCAGCAGGCACAGGTAAACCCACTCACACTGGCCATATCGCCATATGGGCTCAATACATGTTTCAGAGCGATGGAAGTGGTGGGAGCCTCTACGCCGCTAGTGAAAATAGATGGAGTAAACTGAGCAGCATCACCAGTCCAAGCTATATCTTGAGTGTACTCCGTTAGGTTATCTAACGGAAGATAATACCTGACATGTTCATCATGTAACAAGCCCGATGGCACTATGCAAGCTCCTGTGCAGTATCCGTGGCTGCGATAGAAACTTCAGAATCACTCTTCGCGGCTAAACTTTCCAAGGCTTTACGGGTAATAGTTTTGGCTATGGCGACTGCTGCCTCTTCCAACAATGGTTTAACCTCATCGGAAACATCTGACGGAAGAGTAGACAAATCCAAGTCGATTCGTTGATCGGTAACAACCCTTAGCTCATTAGGTTCTGCGAGGGCTGTTCTTAATCCGTCAATACTTTCGGTAAGCTGGCCAATTTGCTCACTAGACTGTTCCCCTACTTCTCGTGTTCCTGGAGCAGCGGGGGATTCAGTCCTTTCCAGCGGATTCTGTTCTTGACGGTCGTGAATCGCCTGTAAGATATCGGTTATGGCCCTGTTATTGGCATTTAACTCCAAACTAAAGCCCTCAAGTGCCTCTTGGGCCTGCCGGATGGTTACAGCACCAGAGCTTATCTGAGCGGGTGTAACCCCAGGCACTCCAAGGTTGGTTCCGGATTGGGACAATCCACCTAGACTCTTAAAATCAATAACAGCCTGCCCGAAGCTGGCGATATGATGCTTCATCATTTGGGCAGCATCCATTTGTGTACGAACAGACTCGCCAAACACACTAACGGACATATCAAAATTCTGGACAACCTCTTCTTGCGTCTTGGTGTTATTGCTTACTTCTTTTGCCAAGTCTGCTCGTATCGCATTATCCTTTTCTATTATTACATCAAACTTATCTTGCAGTGCCAACTGTTCCTGTAGGTGCTCCTGCTGTAGATCAAACATGATCCTTTGCGATCGTAGCGGACTCATGCCCCTTTCCTCTATAGTCTCTCTCTGCTGCTGAGCCTCAAGCTGCTGCCTCAGCTTAAGGGTTTGCAATTCATAATCAAGTGCCTGCTTGGTACCCTGGCTTAGGGCTTCCATGGATGTCTGCAATTCTATAATCTTGCGACTCAGATTCCCTGCCCTCTCGGTAACCGCCAAGAATCCCTGAGAACCTGGCTTAAGGGTTGCCAAAGCGGACCTCGCTTCGGAAAGCTCAAGGGTAAGCCTGCGGAAACTATCTCGAACCTGCTGACGTACTCGTTCATCACCAGCGACATCAGCCAACCTTCTTCCGCGACCCTCGAAGAAATCTGCTGTCGGAGTAGCGATACCAGCACGACCACCTCTCGCTATCCGCTCCTGTTCCAACAGTTGTAGCTCTTCGAATGTGCCTCTCTGTTGTCTTGAGGGAGTTCTGCCCCTAGCATATATACCGGATCGCCTTAACTGCTGCTCTAGGAAAACAGCCTGCGACTCTGGCCTGACAGGTACAGCTAATTCCAGCCTACGGACAACCGCTAACCTATTCAACTCATCCTGAAGACGATCGAATGTATTTCGCAAAAACTGTCCGATAGTCTCTACGGCAGCATTAGACGCACCGAGACCTATGTCGGCAAATTCCTGCTTGAACCTACGCTTAATTTCTTCTGGATCAATGAGCTTACCTTCAGAAGCTAGCTGGATATCCTCTGCGATAGTTTGGAAGAAATTCTCAAAATTATCCTTGACAGAGTCTGGGACATTTCGCTGGAATGCGAAGAACTTATCTATCTCACTACCCAAATCGACGCCAGACGGCAAATTAGACACGTTAATGATGAATTGATCGATCAAGTCTTCGATCTCGGATATCCCGCCGACGAACCGTGGTATGTCTGGAGTAAAGGCGAACAGGTCCTTAAGACCATTGGTGCGGACAAGTTGTTCTATCTGCTGGGCACCGAAATCAAAGTCAAAAGAGGGTGCCTGAATCCCACCACGGATAATTGCTATGTCCCCCTCGAACAATTTTGCGGCAGTAGTTATCATCCGGGTAGTTTTATCGATTGCCTTAGAAAACTGCAATAGTTGTCCGACCAATCTAGGAGGTATAACCTGGGTTGTAAGTTGTAGAATCTTCTTCCGTTTCTCGGCTTCGTCCCTAATTACCTTAGCACTTTCGTTTACTTTGTTGGTCCACACCTCAAGGCCACCAGCAGATTCGATGACAGCACTAGCGAATTGATTAGCATCTGTGACGCTATACCCTTCGTCGAGGCCAGCCTCAACTAGTTTTCGTCTAGCTATAAATGGGGTTTCATCTATCTGGTTATCCTGAATAATGCTCCTGGCCGTACCCTCTATAATACTATTGATAATTTTGGGACTACCTTTAAGTATCTGTCTAACGTGTTCCTTGATATCAGATTGTGTTAGCCCACTTCTAGTCAATAGTGTGCCATAATCTCCCTCTAATACATTGCTTAGTTTTCTCCCTATACTATTAAAGACCTTAGAAAGATTAAAGTTTTTTCTTGGGTCTGAGCTAATAATTAATTCATTAACGCTTGCGTTGATATTGCTGTATAGTTGATCAATCCCACCAGATAGCGATTCCGCGTCTATCGGGTCTATATCTATGGAAGAAACTGACTGTATAGCAGTTTGCACTATTTTGTCACTTAGTTCTTTAGCTGTTTTAGTTGCCTGTAGTGCGGCAAGAGGTAGGGCAATAGCTGTTGTAGACAGTAGTGTTCCACCAATACCTCCTAGCAGGCTGTTTTTCTTCGATAGATTGCCGACTAATCCACCGCCACTGATAAATTGAGCTATGGTTTGTTTTCTAAACAGGGCAATGGCCGCAGTAACAGCAGCGGTTGATGTGATTAATGTGGAAGCAAAAGTTCTGGTACCGTCAGCAGTTGTTAGAAAAGATGCTGCTAATTCAGAAGCTGCAATCAACAACCCTGCCTGAGCAAAAGGACTGGCTACGATACCGGCCCCAATGCCACGGGCTCCACCACCAGCAGCAGCAAAAGCAGCGGGACCAGCAAGTTGGCCGATCTTTGGACCTATGAAGCTACCAATCCCACCGAGTATTGCAGTACCCGCGAAAAGTGCACCCAATTTTGTCATAGTCGGAATGATTGGTTTCAGGGCATCTAACAAAACGATGGCACCCTCGGCAGCACTTGTCAATCCCTGGATGAACGGTATGAATACACTTTCGCCCAATTCAATGGCAAGTTCCTTAGCTTTGGCTATTAAGATATCGACTTGCTTGCCAACTGCCTGCAAGCCCTGTTCAGCAGTTCTGTTCAGAGTTCCCCACGAATCTTGCGATTTGCCCAAAATCTCATTGGTCATCTTGGCGTTACGAGCCAGCGCTATAACACGACTGAATTGTCTTCTACCGCCGAGTCTAGTAAGTAGCTCGATATTTTCTTGGGTATCTAGATTACTTTCTAGAAATTCACCGATTCTTTTCAGAGCCTGAATGGGTCCGACAAATTGACCTTGTTCGAATATTCTAACGTTCTTAGTTTCCAAAAATTTAACTATTTTTGGATCGGCTAGTCTGGAAGACAATGTTTTAAGAGATGTGCCAACCGCAGATGCACTTTCTCTCGTCTCTGCTCTGATTGTAACAAACGCAGCAATAAACTCATCCAGTGTTCCACCAATAGCCTGAAAAGCTGATCCACCTCTCTTAAGACCTTCAATGATATCCGGGAAAGACGCAGCATAATCATTTTGCACCTTGAGCATTTTATCAAATACCTGTTCGACGGTTAATCCTTCTTGATCGAACTGTCTCATTGCTGCGATGACACCATCAACAGATTGCTCCATACTTTGAAAGATGGGCGTAAGTGGAATTTTAGCTAACTGTTCAATGGCTTCGGTTAACTCTTCGCCTCTGAACCCAGCTTGAGCCAGTAACTTCGCGGCGTCAGCGATATCGGAAGCACTAGTACCTGTGGTTACAGAAAGGTCTAAGAATTGTTGAGATAAAGCACCAAGTTGGTCAACAGATGTATTTAGAATCTGGGACAACGAAACCAGAGCCTGATCAAACTCTATAACAGATTTGGTACCAGCACCTATTAGTTGTATACCCTTGAATGCCCCGACTGTAGCGGCGAGAAATGCAGAGTACCTTTTCCCGGCAAGATATACCTGATCCCCAAAACTTTGAGCACCCTTGGCAGCTACACCCAATTGTTTCCCGGCCCGTTGTGCGTTTTCCCCCAACTTAATGGTGACATTTGCTCCTTTGCCAATTTGTACCGCTGCTGTAGCAGCATTAAGCCCAACGGTCTTGAGCCCAGCAGATAGTTTCCCAACGTTGCCCGTTTGTATACCGGCCAATTGCTGTTTAACCTTTGCTAGTCCTAAGACTTGCTGGACACGCAAATTGACATCAAGAACGAAAGGAGTTGCCATTTAACTCACCGTTTTCTTTTCTCTCTTCTTTGGCTTTTTTGCTTTCCCACCTCTGGACTTACCTAGCGGCTCCCCGGTATCATCATCTAAAAATGGCTTAGTTTTCACAATAAAATCACCATTCTCGTCCACTGGTCTTCCTTGATTGTCGATAAAATTGCCTTTTCCATCAACAAATCGTCCGTTCTCATCAATAAGTTGACCATCTTCGTTAATCAACTGTCCCTTATCGTTGACAAGCCTCCCCGAATCATCGGCGAATCTAAACTTTCTCAACCATTCGTTCTCAACAAGGCTTGCCTCTGACTGCTGATCGTAACCATATAGAATTCCAGCCAAGACGGTTGCACTATCCACAGCAGCCTGTTCTGCTTGTCTTGCTTCATAGTCTATAACATCAACAAAAAGAGGCTTATTGTCACCTTGTGTCATCACGCATTTTGTCATAAGAAACTTGAACTTCTTATTGTCAGCAATCGATTCCATTGTTATAGCGTCAAACTGCGACCGCTTTGCATATAGGGCCATCATGATTTTTCTTTTGGTCCTAATGGCTATAGCGATGTTTCTCCCCTCTGAGACGGTAAGGCCACCCTTCTTCAGTTCATATTCGAGAGATCGTAGCTCCAACTGCAACGTTAGAAAAGTTTTGGCATCTTCTTCTGTCCAGATACCCAGGTCACTGAGGTGCTTGTCAAGTTGCTGCTTCGAGAAAAGCTGGTCACCATCTGAGACACTTTTTCTCATTAGTCTAGTCAATTCGATACTATAGACCATCTGAGCTTCTTGTAGTATCTTGTGACCCGGAGTTCTAACAACCAACTTGATATCCTGACCATCAACGTCTACTGTATCTACAACCGTAGTCTCCACAACATTATCCATCACTTTCTCCTCCAAAACTAATACTATATCCTCGGAAACTGATTTGATGCAAATCAATCTCCATTCCTAAAGCACGCGACTGTGCGTTCCCTTTATCCAATATGTTCTTGCGAATCTGTTCCCATCTCTTTCTGTTGGCTATTTGTTCCGGACTCAATACATCTTCTGGCAAATTGTGTCCCCAAAGTTCCTGACCAAAAGTATTCTCGAATTCAGACAATGCAGCTATAAAACAAGTCCGAAACTTTCTTTGCGATATCCTCTTGAGACGGTTCCTGGAATCTTGGTCAACCCTCTCTTTGTGAACACTCCGCTGTGATCGATTTAGGGCTGCCAATTCTTCTTCTTTACTTGACATCGGAATCTCCCTATCTACGACGACTGATGTCCTTAACCGTTTTTCGCTGCATAGCTGCCAGTTGCTCTCTCATTTCCTGCTGGCTATCTGGCATATCCTGTTCTCGCACCGAACCACATCTTTCCAATACCTTTTGTCTAGCTCGTATTTTGGCCCTAGCTCCAGGATCATTCATGTCATACACCCGCTTAGCACCATCTCTATCGGCCATGATGAACTGCTCATTACGACCAGGCTTTGTCGGTCCATTAGCCATATTGGCCTTAGACGTTTTGTCGGTCTTTTTGCTTTGCCGCATAAACCAGGAATCTAACAAATCATCATCATCTATTACATCTTGTGAAGGTCTTTCATACGCACCATAAACCGAATCATATACGGTAGACCAATAAACCAAATCTCTCTGATTCGGGGACCATAAAGAGATATTGTTGCCGAACAAATCCCCCGTATTTTTGGCGATCTCCCAGTACACCCTCCATGGCTGAGACCTTGCAACCCTACGTATAATCTTAGAAGACATCTTCGATTTTCTGAAAAAGATATCACATAATTGGGTTATTAGCCCGATGTCGTCACATTGTTCGAAATCATCTATCGTTTCCCAAAATGGCTTACCATCTTCTGCCTCAGCAATGCGACTAATCAGATATCGCTGCTGACTAATAAGAGCATGGGCCTCTGCACTATTTTGGGTTAACTCCTGTCTATTCGATAATCTTTCTACCAACGCAGCTTCAGCACGACGCAATAGAGACCGTGTTTTCTCCAACTTGGTCATATCGAACAAGAAATCAAGCAGCCCCAGCCTTATCTTATATATGTCGTCTTGCAAACCTGATATCTCGGCTTCCTGCTTATCACTCCATTGTCCCAAGTCAATTAGCTGTTGTATTATGTCAGCCTCACACGACAATCCAAGTATCAGTGCTTTCTGACATTCTGTATTATATACAATGGTTGACCTAGCCTGTTCCATCTGGGTGGGAGGACGTAAAAGGAGTGAAAGTTCGGTGCCACTCTTGGTAGTTACAAATGCCGGGGTATTACTCCAGCTAATAGTAGCGATTAATCGTTCTATTTCACCGTTATCCATGTTTTTCCCAGTCCCAAATCAACAAGGCACTGTCTGTCCCTACCACTTCTGTCCACAGGTTTATACACCATTGTTATTCTAGGAAATAGGGGCCAACTAACCAATAAAAAAAGGCCGACAGCTTTCGCCATCGGCCCAATGGGTATCAATTTAGCCTATTAGAATCGGCCCTGATCTGTTACCTCGGTTGGGATACAAGTGACAATTGCCAACAGTTCCACGGGAGTTGATCCTGCGACCCCGATAGCGTCCTTAGCCTGAGCAGATAGGGTAGCCCTCAAGGAACCTCCCTTTGGAACGGCCACGTAAGTCTGGTCTAGGCTTAAATTGAAAAGACCACTGGCATTGGAAGGTGCACGAAGTAGCAGCTTGTCGGTACTGGATACCGATCCAGAAGCATCCTGCGTCACCACTGTATTCCACGAAGCACTAGATGGTTGTGTCGGAGACGTATCTTTCGTAGTTGAGCTTTGTAAAGCTACAGTGAGATTTGATCCACTGCCACTGAAACCAGCACCGGATACAGAAACACATTGCACTTCAAAATCAAGTACCTTGATCGGAAATGGACAATTCTTGTTGTAATAGTTCTCAGTATCAGTTGTTGCTGACCCAGAGACAGCCGTTACCGATAGCGTTTTATACATCTTGATCGGCTTTGGCGACGGATTCCGATTTGCTCCCCAAGTGTCTGTTACGAGTGTCATAGCACTACCTCCATCAAAAGATAAGGCCAAAGGGATTCCGGCCACGCAACCGAAGGCCCAGTGGATTCACCTGTTCTGGTTATACACCAAATGGAGGTTTAAATGGAGTGTTTTATTGTCCATGGTGACATTTAATTCGCCACAGTTCAGTTGGAGGTGAACCATGTCTAATCATGGGATACTAACTCCTATGTGTCGGCCATCTATCCGGATCAATCCGCCTAAGCTGTCGGACGGCCATAATCCGCTGGCATTCGTGAATGCTGCGACGAAAATCATCTATATCATCTGGATGTGTCGGCGTGAGTTTCACGAAATGATTCCAGGCAGATATGAGATTGTCGGAAATTTCTTGTTCTATCTTACACATTAAACATCTCCGAAGTCGCCATTCGGATTTGCACCGAGACCCCCTGGTTGGAAACCAGGAATGCTGCTGTTAAACACCACGGCGACGAATACCAGCGACAGGAGTCGAACCTGCATTACCTGGTCCACAGCCAAGCGTTCTACCGTTAAACTACGCCAACCACTACAACCGACTTTCGAGACCAATCCCAGTTTACTGTCTCCCAAAGACAGATGGTGAGTCCCCACATCTGATACATCGTTTCATAAAATGTGTATTGTTACCCCAACGGTCATGTTCAACCAGAGTATGGGGCTCAGCATAACTGTGACCCAAGACCCAACACACCGCACGACGCAACCAGTACCTTAAATTCCTTGGCGGTATTCTTTTCATTTCTTATCTCCTGTCTGATTAATTTCCATAATCTTTTTTAATTCATCTCTCGGGGTTAGACTGGATGACCTATAAACCCATCCGTCATTAGTCAGCAATAGGTGTCTAATCGCATGGTGATTGTGGCACAGAATCTCTAGGTTGGCTATGTTATTGTTGTTTTTATCCCCATCTATATGGTGAACCACCAACATATATCTATGTTTAACACCACAATCCGAACATTGGTTAGGGAGCATCCGATACGCAATATCTCGATAATTAGATGGACTTACCGGGTTATAGTGTCGTGGATGTATGTCAGAACAACTACCCAAAAAGCTTTGTGCATAATCTTTACACCGTCTGCTACAAAAGGTTTTGCCGTGCTTAGAGTTTTTAAGCTTATTGGGGGTGCGGCTAAATGGTTTTCCACAATTATCGCAGACAACAACAATCCTGTTTCTGCGACCGATATTAGAACAATTGTGTGAGCAATATTTTGGCTGCGGTCTTGTATCAGAGACCAATCTCTCCACAAATTCTAAGCCACAGGTTTGACACACATATATCTTCCCACGACGTTTGTGTCCATATTTGTCTGTAAAGGTCATACAGTTACCTCCACTGGAAGCATTCGGATTCGAACCGAAATCTCCTGCGTGCAAAGCAGGCGTGTTCCCATTATCACTATGCCCCCTAATCTAACTGAATCTTTCTTTTCAGGTCATAACCAATCGCCTTCTTCTCCGGTTCGTGCTCCGGAGGTGGAGACTCGTGATCGTCTGGCGGGTCATCTGTAGAGGTATAAGAATTAGTATTAGCAGCACCAGTTAGCTCTGGACTGGGCAAATATTCAAATGAATCACCCGGCTGTGACATCATGAATTTGACGGCACTCCCATGCATTTTGTATATCTTGCCAGGAGGCACATAGTCACTAGCGATAATTTTAATACCACATATCATCATCGTTGTTCGCGAATGTTCGACCACAGCACTGCCAGGCCAGTCGTTACGCTGCCTCAATTGAAAAGTTATGTGCTCAAAATCACCGCCCCATACCAAAAGCGTATCTACGGGATTGATATTGCCGTCCTGGTGGTGTACTTCAGCAATTATTTTCATAACATCATCAAGACTGACGACATGTTTATCTTTGTCCATACTTCAATCCTTATCGAGACAGTCGTTTTAGCATCTCTTGATACTCCTTACGGAGTTTTTCCAGTACCGCCTTCACTTCTTTGCGCCCATGTTCCAATCCTTCGTTATACCAGATTTTATTAGTCGCAGAAGTTTTTCCACCACACCTAGAACACCGGTAATCACGAATTAATTGTTTCCCTTCTACCGGTATCGGTTGGAAATCGTGAGGTCCCCTGCAACTCCTCAGCTTAGCCTGATTGGCCTTAACATCCCTCCATATCTGATCTACAGTTTCAGGTTCCACGTCAGCAAACTCCAATATCTCTTCGATATCATTTAGGTTCACCTTGGGTTATCTCCGCTTTTCTTATTGGCCAAACATATGGCAACTGGTCCGTTTCGCTCCACCCAAATTGTCCATACCACTCATGGTTCTTGCGCAATAAATTCGACCTATGAGAAGCATGGAATTTTTCATTCCCGAACCACGGTGGCATCTCAACTGGTTCTGTTACTTCTGCAATCTGCATCGTATTGTTATATCCACGTCGAATCCACTCATGGATACACTTATTCATGTACAGCCGCAATGCATTCTCGTATCCCCACCACATTAAAACGGCAGGGTGATTTGCCCACCGACTACCGTGGACAAGAGTATTAATAATCTGCATGGCTTCTACTCTTTGCTTACCAAGCCTTTTATAATCAAGACATTGCACACTCTTGCCAAAATTGGCATATGGAAGAAAAGTTTGCATCTTATTCTCCAAAACTTACCCGATGGGATTCGAACCCATGACCTAACGGTTAACAGCCGTTCGCTCTGGCCCCTGAGCTACGGGCAAGGTCTAGTCGTCATCTGGCCAATTCCTATCAATTTGTTCCTGGGCAAAACTTCCAGGACGCCTCGCGATACCTGCCCCCGGCATGGATGACTCCAGAGCTATACAGGCAGCTATGTCACACCTTTTGGAGCACACCGGACCACCGTAGAAGTTCATGGGGAGCCTATCACCTGTGTCAGGATGCAAAACAACTCCACCAGATGTTTTCTTAAGCAAACGTTCACAATAACGACATCGAACTTCATCATCCATCGATAATCTCCACAGTAATCCCTCGCTTCTTCGCTTCCCGGACAATATGCTTCGTGCCCTTTGATTTCGACATATCATCATGGAAGGCGATAAGCAAATCTGGTTTCGTATTCAACATCCTAATGTTCCTTTTGGGTCCTGCTGCTTTACCATATTTCTTCCACGCTGCCGGGAATTCAACCACCTCTAATCCGATATCCAGAGCAACTTCGCGAGCGATCAAGTCAGCCCCTTCGCACCCACCCTCGATCACAGTGGTGATATGTGGCAACTCAAGTAATCTCTTACGTATAGTTGGGATATCTTTCCAGTCCCGCGAGCCACATACAATAACCTTCATGTTTCCATCCAAGTATTCGACGATCACATCTCCGTGACACGCCTTGGGTTTACAAAAACATCCGAGTCTTTTGCCTCTGAGTAATTCGATACGTGCAACAAACTCTGGATCAACCCGTAGCCGTTGATAAAAGTAATCACGATATAACTCAATTACTCGCTCTCTGCCGCCATCCTTACCTATGGCAAACGGATTTCCAAAGTATCCATCATCACCATCCCTCGCCCGGCCAACATAAACATCGCACTTATTGGTCCGTATGTTGACTACCGTGGTTTTCCCCATCTATTTCTCTCTTGGCCAAGACTAATACGTCTATATAACCGATGTTTTCTCGATCCCACTCCTGATGCATCTCAGGACGACCAGCGAGATATCCTGCGACTAAATCATGACACTTCTCGTTACAACGAATAGTGTCCGGATCATTCAAGCAGGATAATCCCCATCTTACCCACCCCGACTTCTGAAACAATGGCATGATCCACCCCCTATGTCCGATATACCAACAAAAAAACCCGTGATTTCTCACGGGTAAAGTCCTCGATTCTCATGGGACCTTACCCAGGCGCGCACCAACCCCCAGCGGCATTATGATTGGGTACATTTGGTCTGCATAAGGTTCTCATACGTCGTTCCTCCGGATGTTATGTTATACCCCAAAGTGGTCAGTTTGTTCTAGGAAAAATAAAAAAACCGCTGATTCGCCAGGCGGGCTCAGCGGAAGCCTTTGTGGATTACCTGCCACTGGCAGAGAACTTAGCTTCTAGCCTTTTTTCGATTTCGGGCAAAAACTTAAGGCTATTATTCCACCGACCGAAATAGAAATACCACTCAAACATTGTTAATTTCTTGCCATTGAAATTTTTCAGATGTTCCATATTCTTTGCAAAGTAATCCAAGGCAAATTTTGCATTATCCACAAATTCATTGACCGGAATAATATCGTCTGGTGGATCAAATAAGTCTATATCAGAAATATGCGACAAATCTTCCTGTGTCATTAATTGGTCTCCTTATGTTTAAAAAATTCTATTTGTCTAAGGCGATCCTGGGCTTTCTTCTTGGTTGGGTAGCATCCCAGCTTTTTCCCGCTCTTGCTGAATACACAATACTGTGTTCCAACCTTCCGAACTACAGCCTGTACGTAATATTCCGGATTAACTACCTCTTTGTTCCAATCGGTCATCACTTTCCCCCTTTTGCTCTCGACATTCATAATATGCTGCCAAAGTTTTATCCCAGTCATGGGCCTTTTTGCCAGCAGCAATCAATGCTTCGCCCATTTGAATGGCCTGATCGCCGGTTAAATCCATCCCATAAAATCCTGGAGTGAACCCCTTTGTTGAGACTCGATGGTCGTGGACATTGATCAAAACGTCCGGTCCATCGCCCCAGGTGCACGCAACTGCTATTTTTACCCCATAATTTGTCATAATATTCATTTAATTGGCTCCTAAGCGTTTCAGGGGTCCAGGACCCCGAGCAAGACGTCAAAGTGGCACACAGGCCGGGGAACGGATTATTTGACCCCTTCTAGAAGGTCACCCGTGAGAGCAGAAGGGTCATTCCCCAGGTTATCTGCGTTATCCCAGTAAAATTGCCAACATGTGGAGAACCCGTCAACACATGCAGCGAAATTCCACCCTCCGACGTCACTGACCATCGTCTCCAGTAGCTTGCAGCCATTGCAAAACATGGCCCCAACTGTTAAAATGATAATACATAGACTTTTACGCATCTGTCCCACCCCATCCTCTCGTTCGACCTCGTTTACCCACGTTTGGTGGTTTCCGAAGCGGAGGAAAGCGACTATAAATCTCTCCGGTAGATAGATTTCCCAGTTCAGACAACCACTGCTTTTCAATTGCTGGTGTCCACGGATTAGGATTGCCAATTAAATCAAGTACGGCCTGATTCGGTGGACTCTTTTTCTTGCTCTTACCCATTTTATACACCTCTGCTAACTTACAAGCTAGGAGTGGGATTCGAACCCACAACCCCCGCTTCACAAAAGCGGTGCTCTACCATTTGAGCTACCCCAGCACTCTTAAAATCCACACTGCTTACCGTATTCTTCCCAGATTGCCTTCCGGAAATCTCTGGGCAATCCCCAAAGAGCATCGACAAGCGACCTCTTCCTGCCAGTAGCTCGACAGAAATTATCATTAGGATGACAAACTGCCATTCCATCATTCGCCAATTTCCCATCGATCAGTAATACGGCAGATGAACATCTTCGTGATTCATCTGTAACGATACCAGTTCGTCCCTCTACCTCGCCTGGCTTAAGACGACCATGGTAAAAACGTATTTCGGCTTTACATCCATCATGCGTAACTCTTAGCATCCTTCTTCTCCATTTTCCAACTCTCTTTTCAAAACCTCACAAAGTTCTTCAACCGATGTATAAACCGGTTTACCTAGTTGCTTGGCTAACTCTACTTCTTGGGTAGCCCCCTTGGAAGGACCGGCCAATCTTAGGACAATATCACATTGCCTAACCCACTCCATACACATATCCATCCACGTATGATAATTCTGCGGATGAACAAAATGCCAAAAATGAAACAAGTGTGGTACGAATGGAGCACAGTCAAACTCCACCAAACGATTAGCAGCATCGATAGCTGCCCTGACGTTCAGGATAGTATCTCCCTCAGTATATGGTCCTGCTATGTAAACCTTGTACATTGAATCTTCTCCTCTAATGGCTACGGGCTGGATTCGACCAGCAGTTCCCTGTTGCTTGCGGCAACTTTCGTTCATAGGTCCTAAAACTTGAACTTGGCAGTTTTGTGGGAACACCCCGCCAAAGCCGACTATCTGTCGAGTGTCGCCCTAACAAGACACACCGCAGCCTAGTCCAGGAATAGGGGGCCTCGCACTCCCCTCGGTGGTCACTATTCCGGCGTTCACCACTAACTACCGCGACTTCGGTTTCAGCACAATTTCTTGCGAGCCCATTGCTCGCTCATGCTCTCTCTAGTGTCGCCTAGAGTTAGATCGACGATGATGGGATTCGAACCCACATCTCCTGGATCGACAGTCCGGGGCTCTACCAGTTAAGCTACATCGCCATTCTCTCGTATCTTTTCGTCCTCATAGGTGCTCATGTGTCTACGACGAAACTCAGCAGCAGCTTCGGTCATCGCAGACATAACAACGGCCATCCTGGCATATGATCTTTTGCCGCCAGTTTCCTGATTCGTGAGGAGCTTGGCGAGACGGAAAAGGATATAGTTAAGCTCTCCACCAACTGAGCCATCGCTTTCCCTCGTATTAAGAATATCTGCGAGTCTATCAATCAGTGGATCATATTTGTCTCGCTCTGGTTTCTTGATATATGGCATTATTGTTTAGTCTTTCTTTTTTGTCCAGGTACAACGGATAGGGCCTCTTCGACAGACCATCCTGCCGCCAACCTATATTGAATAGTACCCACTTTTATTCCAATATCATCTGACCATTTGGTTATACATTGTGTCTTGCCCCCATATGTTAACACATGATTATTCCTTCTGTTGGATTGCTGTTCTTTTCTGGTAGCCCACCTACAATTTTCTGGACAATAATTGCCATTGTTATCTATCCGATCCAGAGAACGTCCTTCGGGACGCTCTCCCATATCTGCCAAGAAGTTTTCAAATTTAAGCCATCTTCGGCAAACGACAATCCCGCGACCACCGTAATCTTTGTACTGTTGGTATATGCGATTAGTACATCTTTGGATCATGTGATCCCATGATTTATAGGTACCAGATATTTGTCCCGTACTGTGCCCATGTCGAGTCATGATGTCCTTATGGAAGCAACCACAACTATTAGTGTGTCCATTAACCAAATGACTGCCTGCGACAACGGTCGTTTGGCCACAGTGGCACTCACATAACCACATAGAATTTCCACGGCTATTGTTGGAAACCCTTTCCACAACAGTCAAGCGTCCGAACTTATCACCGATTAATCTCAGGGGTTTAGACATTAGGATTTTGCCAGATATCTGTTGCCAACTACCTTCAACTTTAATCTACCGATCTTGGGAGAACTTCGTTCCGTCGGTAGAGACACGACTACTCCCTCCCGATGATGATTGGCTCCTGGATAGGCAGAATCTTCTTCTGCCATCGCTAAAACCTTCTCCTTAATATATGGTCCTCTGTATAAAAACGGCACCCATGGGAGAGCACTACCAATATCCCTTGCTTCATCAAAATCAAGCCAACGATTACCCTGTAATAAATCAAAAGCCGCCACGAAAACCCTGCCGTTCATAGAACCATATTTAAGGTTTTGGACATTCCCGAAAACTTCGGCATATATAGTTATTCCCTGATTGTGCCTACACCATGCGTCTAAGACCGGATAGTTGTAGAAGGCTTTCCACCATAAGTTGTCCTTGTCCTCGGCCTTCCACTGTTTGCGAGACCCACAATACATCTTGTCGTTAACACAAACAAAACGCGCAGAAGCCCCGTGAAGCTTCTCGGACAAACATATCTCTTCACCATCCTCTAGTAAATAGGAATATTTTCTAAAATTTGGTACATCATATACCGGATAGAAACCATCTGGTCCAGCAATGTTCTCGACAGAATCTTTCTTTAGCGGATTATTCGGTCCCATGCTGCATCGGATAGGTGGCTCATAGTGTTCGATACCAAGCTGTTCCATACAGTCATCGCCGACTTGGGCTCCGGGTGGTGCAGGAATCAATAGCCCCATGGACCATTCGCCCCTGAGCCTACGAGCCTTAATGCGACGATTGCCATTCAGAAAAGCAAAATCTGGCGTATCTGGTACTATGCTGTCGGGCTCAATGTATACAGCAAGATCGCCGTCTCTCCAGTCATCGGTTCGAACTGCACACTGGAAATCATCAACCATGACCAAACTCAAAGAGTCGGCATTCGGATGAGGCTCTAGTTTGACCCGGACCACCTCGGCAGTATGTTCTAGCATTATCCCTCTCCCGACTCAGTTCCGGTAAATATGCCTTGGATGATCTCTCCCCCTAGACCGACCAGCTTGAGGTGTTTTTTGTTTAGCAAACGGCAACATCTATTAAACTGATCCAATATTTCTTCGTGAGATAATGCTTTCCATTCATCCAATACTCTGGCATCACGATATGCCGAGAAACACTTTATTGGATATCCATCTTCACCGGTCATAATACATAGGAGCAAATCGGACTCAGTTTCGTTCTCGAACCAAGACTCTTCTACTACCGAGATATCGGGTCTGAACGTCCAAATGTAACAGATATTGTTGCCATCCCGGTCTCTCATGGCACCATTGGATGGTCTCAGGAAGAGATTAGCCATCATTCATCGCCTTTGTCGCTACCAAATACATCAGGTCCAACTCTGGGCTTTGGGACATCTTTGCTGTCTCGCACCCATCGTTGTGGGTTGATTTCTTCTATCGGCAGATTGGGTGGTTCAACATGATCTAATGGACGCTTGGCCGGATGGATAATTGTATCTGGTCCGGCACATCCTTGGCACATAGTCAGAGACGTTGGCGATGGAAGTTTCTCAAGTTCACCCAATACAAACCCAAGTACCGAAGCCAACTCACTGACCAAAACCTTCGGATGCTTAGTCCCAGTAGACTTACTGATGTCTGCTAGCTTCTTTTTCGCTGACTCTAAATTCATCTCTACCTCCATCCGTTATGTACGGCAATTCACGACACAGGCCATCCCTATCTAGTCCGTAACCGAATACAAATTTGTCCGGTATGTCGAACCCAACGAAATTGGCCACAACACCATTGGTCGCCTTACCCGGTTTCCTTAACAATACTGCCGTCGTAATATCTTCTGGATTAGAAAATCTGAGTTCCTTCTTGACTACACTTAGTGTAACGCCGGTATCCAGAATATCATCTATTAACAGGACTCTGGTACCGAATAGTGAGGTAATCGGTTCGGCAATAATCTTCGGCATCTGGGGAACAGTAGCTAGACCAGGATAAGTAGATGTCCTGATAAAATCAATCTGGACTTCGGTTTTCATCTTTCTGATCAGGTCAGTCATGAAAAAGAGGGCACCAGACAGAACTCCGATTACGACAATAGGTCTTCGCTCGTTCCTGTAATAGTCATCAACCCTACCAGCCATTGCCGCGATTCTAGCTTGGATTTGATCTGCGCTGATAAGCTCTCTCATAAGTCCAGCCTTATCTTTCGAATACAACCGATAGCCCTATAAACAGCCTTCTTCAGCCTGGCAACGTGTCCGTCAACCGAACAATTCTCTGGGTCTGTATTGACCGGCAATTTGGTCCATCTGCTCTTGATCACTATGCCGTCTAGCGTTATAACGATATCAGCCTGTCGCTGTAAAAAATCATCTTCAGTGTCCTTGAAGTCGCTATCGACTATCAGGATTTTCCCGGTAATCATTCGGGCCTTTATTCGTTTAACGCCCTCTAGCTTGTGGTACATATCTTAGTAGTCGTTTACCTGACTCTGTATGCCGGAATCGTGACGCTCATGGGAATAATTGCCAGTTGATGCGCAACCCAAAAGGGTAGCAGCCAACATCACAATTGCACCAACCACTATAATGGTTGGAAGAACATTTCTTAGCTCCATTTCTTTTCTCCAAAACAGACCATGTCAAGTTTGTCTCGACTACTACGTTATACGTTGAAACCCGGTGCTTGTTCTCAAAAAAGCCAGATTATTTTTTTCTTGTAGCGGCTTTTCTGTATTTCCGAACCGGTGTCGTAAGAGCCTTGTCTATAGACCAATTATACCTATATATTCTGTCATAAATAGCAGCGTATGGAATACCAGTTTTCTCGGACCACTCAAGCAATAGCACAGTAACCCCACCGTACGTTAGGTAGATATTATTTCTTCTGTTCCTATTGTTCTCGCGAGAAGTGACCCAACGACAATTTTCGCAAAAATATCCTTTGCTATTATCAAGGCGATCTATTTGTAGGCCCGGTTCCCACCGGTCTCCCATATCTTCTTTAAAGTTATCAAACCTTAGCCAACTGTCACATACCGTAATGCCTCTCCCTCCATAGTTTGCATAATCTTTGTCTTTTGGGTTAGCGCATCTTTGTAGCATATTATGCCACGATTCATATAATCCGGTTGT
>Ga0180434_10001778_pt1 | contig 30198 bp, 25 predicted proteins | sample SS_ome_7_FD_132453 | JGI IMG/M metagenome (GOLD analysis project Ga0180434, IMG submission 132453) | Hypersaline lake sediment archaeal communities from the Salton Sea, California, USA - SS_1_D_2 metaG | ecosystem: Environmental > Aquatic > Non-marine Saline and Alkaline > Hypersaline >... | reverse complement strand
TGCCTTTTCGTATTGGCTGATCAACTCCGGATGTTTTTTTACAAATCGCTTCGCTTTATGAATATAGCTTTCTGTATATATAAGCTTATATCTCATTTTGTAATACGCTTTATGTGATCTTCAACACTTTCCGTAACATATCTGCCGATTCGGTAATCTGCTCTTGTTTCATGTAAAGCGGCATCGAGTTCACATTCACGTAAATAGTTATATTGTTGCATATCCATGATTACATATTTTTCTTTTCCACGAACGGTTATAATGACTTCTTTTTTATCAGCTAATTTGCTTTCAATAACCGTTACACCTTTTGTTTTTAATTGATTTGCGGTAATAATATCCATAGCAACCCCATTAATGCTACTGTTTATAGTACTGTTCAAAATACTATAATAGGCATATTTCAAGATTTCGTCAAATAAAATATTTAAGTGCCATATTTCTATTTTCATTTTAGCATGACGCCGTGCTGGCCGGCGTTGATCAGGATTTCTTCCCGGTCCAGAGTGGGCGCTGATCAACAGGCAACCACAAAAAAGCAGCAAATGTGTATTTTCAGCCACTATTTTGCCGGCATTTCCACCGGTTCGTCCCCCGGTGCGTCGATACCGCGGCGCGTGAGAAGCGAGCCGTCCAGCTGATAAAGATCGGTCAGGGCCTTGAGATAGTTGACGATGGCCGCCACCTCGGCAATGCGGCTGGCCAGCAGATCCCGCTGGGCCTGGGCCACCAGGAAGCTGGTGGATTTGCCCACGCGCAGCTTTTCGGTTTCGGTGCGCAGCTTTTCCTCGTCAAAACGGCGGGTGACCGTTGAGGCGGCGATCTGCTGGCGGGTGCGGTTGACATTGATGTAAGCGGTGCGAACGTCGACTTCGACCAGTTGCCGGAGATTTTCCAGGGACTGCCGGGCCTGGTCCCGGCTCAGCACGGCCCTGCGGTGCCGGGCCTTTGCATCCCGGTTCCGCAGCGGGTAGTCGAAACGCAGGCCGGCGGCCGCGTCATAGCTGTCCTCTTCCAGCGCGGCCAGGGATTTGCCGAAAGATTCGGCATAACCGCTTTTGCCCAGGGTGATGAAAAGATCCATGAGCGGCAAAAGGCCGTTGCCGGTTTTGACAATTTCCAGTTCATTGCGCTGAATCAAAAGACGCGCCTGATTGAGCACCGGGCGCATGCGCTGCGATACGGCCACGTGCAGGGCAACATCCTCCAATTGAATGTCGGGTATCGTCGGCTGATGGACCAGTTCGATTTCCCGCTGCCACATGTTCCGTCCGCCGGGATTCAGCAGCCGCAGCAGCTGCAGGCGGATCGACTGCCGGGCGGCGCGGGCCTCGATGAGCGCCTGCTCCTGAGCCGCGACTTCGGCCTGGACAGCGGCCCGCTCGGCTTTGGCGAGACGTCCCACCTCGATCAGGGTCTGGGTTTCGGCAAGCTGCTGCCGGGCGACTTTGAGCGATTCTTCGACTATTTCAATGCGGCGTTTCGCCAGGGCATAGTCCCAATAGGTCTGCTCCACGTCGGCGATTAAAAACTCGGTATAGGCGCGCAGCTCATAGGCGGAAAAGCGGCTGTCCAGGCGTGCCTGCCGCAGACGGACACGATTCACCGTTGTGCCGAGCCCCTGCAGCAGGGCCTGGTTGACCGACAGACCCAGGCGGGTTATGTAAAACGCCTCCTCGTAATAGGATATTTCGTTCATGCCGGTTCCCACTTCAAGATCGAGGGTCGTGCCGGTGGGAAAATAGGTTTGCAGCGCAATCCCGCCCTCGATGCTGTCGGTGGTGATATTTTCCATTTCGGAGGCGCTGCTGGAAGGGCGCTTTTCTTTTGTGCGGCCGGCGGCGATCTCGGCGTTCAGCGTTGGGTCGAAAACAGCCTTTTCCTGTAATTCGCCGGTTTTTTGTATTTCGGGATTCATCCGCTCCACCACCAGCGAACGGTTGTTTTTAAGACACAGCAGGACGGCATCCTGCAGGTTGACTCGCAACAGCCCCGTGGTTTCGGCCGGATGGGCGTTTAAAGGCGTTTCCGCATTGCCGGCGGGGGGCGTTTCGAACGAATCGGCAGGGGGTAAATCCATTTTTTGGGTTTGGCTGTCTACGCGTCCTGCCGCCGCCGGGCTGCAGGACACCAGCAGCAGCAAGCCGCCGCAGAGGCAGAGCAGCACCCATCGGCTGCAGTGCTTTGTTGGATACATGCCGTCTGTTCTCCGGAAAAAAGTTGCGGTGAGAATGGCTCACCGGCAGGACCATAGCGCTTTTTGGCGCATGCTGACAACTGAAAATTCACATTCCCCAGGCGCCGGCCGGCGCGGCCCCTCTGCATTGAGCCATATTTATGCATTGCAATTTGCATTGGAAAAAGGCAAAATTTTCATGCATTCGCCAAGATGACAATGTCTGTAGTTTAATAAGTCGACCTTCTTACCGCCTTCGTTGAAGGCGATGCAGCATGAAAATTTATCGGGAGCAATAATGCATTCCAGACAGTTGAAGATCGTGATTTGGACGTGTTGCCTGATAGGGGCGGGCGTCGGGTTGGCCTATCTGCTGCGCGGCAGTCCGGCGGACGGGAGCAAACTGCACCGCCGGATCGACAGCGGACGGACGGTGCCGGTGGAAGTGGCCCCGATTCAACGGGGAACCATCGCCCTTAAACGCACCTTCAGCGGCGAGTTGGAAGCGCTGGCTGAATTCGTGGTTGCACCAAAAGTCAGCGGCCGGGTGGAGCGGGTCCTGGTCAATATCGCCGACACCGTAAAAAGGGGCCAGGTGACGGCCGAGCTGGACAATGACGAGTATGTGCAGGCCGTGGCCCAGGCCCGTGCCGATCTGGAGGTGGCGCGTGCCAACCTTTCCGAAGCCGGGAGCATTCTGGAAAATGCCGAGCGTGAATTCAAACGCACCGAGGCGCTGCTGAAGCGCGGGATCGCCTCGGATTCCGAATATGACGCCGCCCGGCAGAACCTTCAAGCCCGGCGTGCCCAGCGCAAGGTGGCCGCCGCCCATGTGGTGAAGGCCGAGTCGTCTCTGGAAACCGCCAATATCCGGCTTGGCTATACCAAGGTGACGGCGGGGTGGGCCGGCGGCGGTGAAGAGCGCGTGGTGGCCGAACGCTATGTGGACGAGGGGCAGACGGTTGCCGCCAACACCCCCCTGCTGTTGATCGTAGAACTGAATCCCATTGTGGGAGTGGTGTTTGTGACGGCTGCAGACTACGCTTATCTTCAGCCCGGACAGCTGGTGTCGCTGACGACCGATGCTTATCCGGGTGAAACGTTCACCGGCCGCATCGACCGTATCGCACCGGTTTTCCGCAAATCCACCCGGCAGGCGCGTATCGAAATGACCATCGAAAACCGGAAGCAGCGCTTAAAACCCGGCATGTTCATCCGGGCCACGGTCGTCCTGGACCAGAGGACCGACGCTGTCATCATCCCGGAGCAGGCCCTGACGCGGCGCGGCGACCGCCACGGGATTTTTGTCGTCACCGCGGACGGCCGGTCGGTCGCCTGGCGTGAAGTGGCGGTGGGCATTCGCGAGGATGATCGACTTCAGGTGGTGGGCGGGAGCCTGGAGGGCCGCGTGGTCACTCTGGGACAGCAGCTGCTTGAGGATGGTGCCGCCATTACGATCCCGAATGCCGTGAATCCCCTTTAGCGGCTTCACCGCCATGAAAACACGACAATGAATATACCGCGCTTCAGCGTTCAACGCCCCATTTTAACCACCATGGTGACCTTGATCCTGGTTCTTTTGGGAGCGGTCTCCCTCAACCGGCTGCAGATCGACATGCTGCCCAGCATCGAACTGCCCACCCTAAGCATTCGCACGGATTATGAAGGCGCCAGCCCCGAAGTTATGGAGCGGCTGGTGACCCAGGTGATCGAGGAAATCGTGGCCACGGTACCCGGGGTGGAAGAAATTTCATCGACGTCCTCCGAAGGCCGCAGCAACGTGCGCGTCAGTTTCGTGTGGGGAACGGACATCGACACGGCCGCCATCGATATTCAGGGAAAGCTTGAGGACGAAATCAATGAGCTGCCGGATGATGTGGTCCGGCCGCGGGTACGCAAGTTCGACATCGCCAGCTTTCCAGTGGTCATTTTGGGGGTTTCCAGCGATCTTGATCCGGTCGAGCTCACGGAATTGATGGAAGTGCAGGTGCGCAATCGTTTTGCGCGCATTCCGGGCGTGGCCCAGGTGGACATCTGGGGGGGCTACAACCGCGAAGTCCGCATCGAACTGGATCCGGACCGCATCCAGGCGGTGGGGCTGCCGCTTGACCAGGTGCTGCAGGCCATCCGCGGGGCCAATCTCGATCTGCCGGCCGGCAAAATCGAACAGGGGCGCTACGAGGTTACGCTGCGTGCGCCGGCCGAATTCGCCAACCTCGATCAGATTCGGGACACGGTTGTCGTTCAGCAGGACGGTGCCGCGGTGCGGCTGGGACAGATTGCGGATGTAAAGGACACCTACCAGAAGCTGAGCCGCATCGTGCGCGTCAATCACGAGCGCGGCCTGCGCTTCGGCATTCGCAAGCAGGCCAATGCCAACACGGTGGATGTGTCGCGGCGTGTTCTGGCGGAGGTCGATGCCGTCAACCTGGATTTTCCCCAGATCAATATCGTACCGGTGATCAACCAGGGCAATTTCATCGAACGGTCTCTGGCCAATGTGGCGCGCTCCGTGGCTTACGGCGGCGGCCTGGCGGTCATTGTGCTGCTGCTTTTTCTGCGGAGCATTTCCAGCACCATGATCATTTCCCTTTCGATTCCCATCTCCATCATTACCACGTTTGCGCTGATTTTTTTCGGGGGCTTCACGCTCAACCTGATGACGCTGGGTGGGCTGGCCCTGGGGGTGGGCATGATGGTGGACAGCTCCATTGTCGTGCTCGAAAATATTTTTCGCTGCCGTTGCGAAAAAAACCAGGAACCGTCGGCGGCGGCGGAGACCGGAGCCCGTGAAGTGGCATCCGCCATCATCGCCAGCACAATCACAACCCTGGTCATTTTTCTGCCGCTGATTTTTGTCCGCGGCGTTGCGGGCATTCTGTTCAAGGAGATGGCTTATGTCATTATTTTCGCCCTGATCTGTTCCCTGACCGTGGCCCTGAGCCTGGTGCCCATGCTGGCATCAAAGCTCTTGAGAACGCCTCCCCGTGTGGCGGATGAAACACAGCCGCCCGCTCTCCGCTGGAATACCGCTGCCGTCTGCTTTTTTTCAGGACTGGAAAATATTTACCTGAACATCCTGAACTGGGTGCTGCGGCACCGGGTGACCACCGTGATGCTGGCGCTCATCGTGCTGTCCGCCAGTCTGTTGCTGGTGCCATTTATCGGCAGTGAATTTCTGCCGCCCAGCGACGAGGGCGAAGTGCGGGTCACCGGCAAAATGGAAATCGGCACCCGGCTTGCGCTGGTGGACCGGCAGACGCGCATCATGGAAAAAATCGTTCAGACGGCGGTGCCGGAAGCGGTGGCATCTGTGGTCAGTGTCGGCGCCAGCGGATGGCGGGCCGACGCCGGATCGGAAGGCGAAATCCGCATGTCACTGACGCCGGCCAATCAGCGCGAACGGTCCAACACGGCCGTGGCTCATGATCTGCGCCGGCGTCTGGAGGGTCGGATCCCGGGCATGGAGATCCGCGTACGCGCTCCCCAGGGACAGTTTATTCTGGATCGGCTGCTGGGCGGCGACGAAGGCCTGACCATCGAGATTTACGGCTACGACCTGGCCACGCTGCACGCCCTGGCCGAACGGGCGGCGGCCCTGATTGCGGGCGTACCCGGCATCACCGATGTCCAGACCAGCGTTGAAGCCGGCGTACCGCAGCAGGCCCTGCATGTGAACCGTGAAAAGGCGGCGGATCTGGGGTTGAGCGTGCGCGACGTCACCAAGTTGCTGCAAACGGCGGTCGCCGGTGCCAAAGCGGGTGAATACCGCAGCGGCGGCGATTCCTACCGCATTCTGGTGCAGCTGAAAGATGCCGAAAAACGGTCATTGGATGAGATTCTCAATCTGAGGCTGAGCACCGCTTCCGGTGAAAAGGTGTCCCTGCGCAATGTGGTTGTGACGGAAGCCGGCCGGGGGCCGGTTTTGATCGACCGCAAGGACCAGCAGCGCCGCGTCCGCGTTTATGCCAATGTCACCGGGCGCGATATGGGATCGGTGGCGGCGGACGTGCAGGTCCTGCTGGACCAGATCCCCCGTCCTGTGGGTTACGACATGAACATTGCCGGCAGCTTTGAAGAACAGCGCAAGGCCTTCAGCGAACTGGTGGTGTCGCTTGTGCTGGCCCTGCTGCTGGTATACATGGTGCTTGCCTGTCAGTACGAGTCCCTGCGGGACCCGCTGGTGGTGATGTTTTCGGTTCCCCTGGCCTCGGTAGGGGTGCTGGCAACCCTGTTTTTAACACGGACGACATTGAACGTGCAGTCTTACATCGGCTGCATTATGCTGGGCGGGATTGTGGTCAACAACGCCATTCTGCTGGTGGATCAGGCCGGCCGTTTGCTGCGGGAGGGAATGGACATGCATGCGGCTATGATGGAGGCCGGCCGCCGGCGACTGCGGCCGATTCTGATGACGACCCTGACCACCATTCTGGGTCTGCTGCCCCTGGCGCTGGGCATGGGAGAGGGCTCCGACGCCCAGGCACCATTGGCCCGCGCCGTGGTGGGCGGTCTCACCGGTTCGACCCTGATCACCCTTGTGCTGATTCCGGTGGTCTATTCATTGTTTCACCCGGCGCGGGAGCATTAATCTCCGTGGACAGAAGGTGCCGCTTTATGGCGGCCTCGACGCTGTTCTCTGAAAATGCCAGTGAGTTGACGCCCGCATCCGCAAACACGTATCCCGGTCCGCTGGCGGTCAGTTTTTTGTGCGCCCCGATCATGTCAATGTTGTGTGAAATGAGAAATTGCGCCGCCTGAATACCTTTGCCTTTTTCTCCCTTGTGAAAGGGGTTTTTCAACAGCGTCTTTTTTTCAATGGTGTGGTCCTGCGGGCGAATCTGCCATATGGCGAAATTGGGTGCTTCGCCAAAATGCTCGCAAATCGTGTCGCCGTCCTCCAGCACCGGAAAAGCGATGCGCCAAACCGCGGCTTGGGCGGGTTCATAGTGCATGATGACCCGCTCGACACGGGGTATCTGACGTTTTATGGCGTCTTCGATGCGGTGAGCGATTTGATGCGCCTTTTTCAGATCGTTGGTGCGCAGGGTGAAATCGATGTTCAGGAAACGGAAGCGCCCTGCGCTGCGGCCCATAAGGGATTTAATTTCCCGGACCGCAGGCTCTTTTTGAATAATTTCACGCGCCGTTTCAAGGGCGCCGTGATCAACAGAGGCATCCAGCAGCACGCGCATACCATCGGAAAGCAGCTCCCAGCCGGCTTTGGCGATAAAGATCAGCACCAGCAGGGCCGCAATGCGATCGATGGTTAAAAAATAATATTGAAATCGGATTTGATAAAAATTCAACAGAACGGAAACCATCACCACCAGTGAAGACAGCACGTCGACTTGTCGATGGCGGCCTTCGGCTTTGAGTGTCGGCGACGCGGTGCGGTCCCCCAGATATTGGGCATATTGCCCGAAAAAGAAGACGGCTGCCGTGCAGGCCAGCAGCCACCACAGCGTGGCAATGCGGATGTCCGGCGGTCGTGACGGGGGCTGAATCAAGCGGCCGGCGATTTCGTAGCCGGCAAAAAAAATAAACAGGGCCACCACCACAGAAATCAAATTTTCAATTTTGTAAAGTCCCAGGGGAAAGGATTGACTCTTGCGGGTGGAAAACAGCAGCCCCCCGAAAACCGCCAGCGAGGCCACGCTGTCCGAAGCCGAGTCGATGGCGCCGGCGGTGACGGCCAGACTGGCGGTCTTGTAGGCCAGGTAGCCTTTGAGGCCCGCCAGGACAAGGTTGAGCAGAAAGGCGGAAAAGGCCACCCTCCGAATCTGACGGTTTTCTTTTTTAATATCCGCTTCGTGGTAGGTCTGGTTCATAAAGCATTCACATGTTCCGCTGCCGCGATGATGCCGCTTTTATGCCTGAACAGACGGCGTGGCCAACGCTGCCGGAAGACTTTTGCAACGTACCTTCCATCAGCATACAATGAAAAACTTGTATTATCAACCCATTGGAAACCATGGGCGCCAAACGGGAATCCGCTTTTCCGTTTTCCTTGACAAGGGCCTGGTATGTCAATAAGACGGGGATTGATTTTTAGGGTTCGAGGCTTTGTTGGGTTTGTTGTGCTGGTAGGGTTAGCGCCATAAGGATTTGAAAGCACTGCCAGCCGTTTTCCGTACACGTAAACGGACACGTCCGCGTGCACGGCTGTTTGGCCTTGATTCGTCATTCCGGCGCATGCCGGAATCCAGGGAAAGAGATGGTCCGGGGTTTAGTAGGATCTTGGTCGATGGCTGCGATGCAAATAAACAAAAAGTACCGAGCACGAGCACGTGCACGAAGGACGACCACAGGCTGAAAAATTTTGAAGTTTCAGACAAGCGGGGGCCGCTGGCCCGTCTACGCTCTGCGAGCTACGCCGAGGCAGGCCGCGGAGCGTCCAGATTTATCAGAAAAGAAACTCCAAATCGAAATCGGGATCGCTATCGGGATCGAAGAGAAATGGCCTGCGGAGATGAGGGAATCGATTTCGATCCCGATAGCGATTTCGATCCCGACAAACCCTCGACCCCTCAATAATGTAGTTTCAGACAAGCGGGGGCCGCCGGCTGCGGATCGCCCGGATTTATCAGGTCAGAAACTTGATCAGAGCTGTTCGCTGTTAACACAAGGAATGGCATGTTCGGCAGAAAAAACACCACGGTAGAAAAAATTCTGATACTGGGTCTCGGCGGCGTCGGTACCTACCTGGCCAAACGTCTGGTGCACGAGGGGTATGCCATTACCGTGATCGAGGCCGATCCGGCGTTGATCCGCGATGCGGACGGGAGCCTGGATGCGCGCCTGATTCAGGGCAATGCCATGAGCATTGAATGCTGGCGCAGGGCCAACGCGGAAAAGATGGATTATCTGATCGCGGTCACCGACAACGATGCCGTGAACATGATGGCCGCTTTGATCGCCCACCGCTTCGGGATTCCGCGCAAGATCGCCCGCATCCGGTCGCTGGAATTCGGCGGCGAAGGTTCGCTGTTCGAGGCGCATGATCTGAAAATCGATCTCATCATTCATCCCGAAGAGCTGGCGGCCCAGGAAATCGTCCGCATCATTAAGCTGCGGGCGGGGAACGACATCATCGACATCGCCGATGGACAGATCCAGGTCATGGCCACCCGCATCCATGAATCCTCACCGCTGGCCCATAAGAAGCTGATCCACATTTCCGAAACCTACCATGAATTTCCTTTCCGCGTCGTGGCGCTGGCTCGGGGGATTCAGACCATCATTCCCGGTGGAGATCAGCTGTTGCTGCCGCAGGACCACATTTTTCTGATGGCGGCGGCCCGGGATCTCCCGAAACTGATGAAACTCACCGGCGTTCGGCGGCAGAACAGCCACCGGGTTATGATCCTGGGCGGTGGTCTGGTGGGCAGTCGGGTAGCCCAGCTGCTGGAAAAGTCAATGCCGGTGACCGTGGTGGAGAAAGATGAAAAATCAGCCGAAGCATTGTCTTTCAACTTGAAAAATGCGGAAGTGCTGCACGGAGATGGATCGGATGCCGGCGTGCTCCAGGGCGCCGGCCTGCAGGATGTGGACACCTTTATCACCGCGACCGGCGACAATGAAACCAATATCATGAGCTGTCTTCTGGCCAAACATCTCATGAACGGCAAGAACGGCCTAGAGGAAGGCGATCCCGTGCGCAAATCGATCTGCCTGGTCAACAAGGAGGACTACCTGGTGTTGGCGGCCAGCATCGGATCCGACATCGCCCTGAACAAAAAAATCCTGGCCGGCAATGAAATTCTTAAATTTATCCGCATGGGACAGCTTTTTTCCGTCGCCCATCTGCACGGGCTTGATGCCGAGATGGTTGAAATCAAGGCCGAACCCAACGCCCGCATCACCCGCAAGCCCCTTTCCCGTCTGGGGCCGGACTACTACGGCAAAATGCTTATCGGCGCCGTGTTTCGCGACGGCGAATGGCGGATCGCCGTGGGGGACACCCGTATCAACGACAACGAACGGGCCATTGTCGTCGCCGCCTCGCTGTCGCTGAAGCAGGTGCAGCAGCTGTTTTTCTCCTGAATGCGCTACCGCTTCCAGAACGAGGGGTAAAAAATTACCAGGGCCGAGAACATTTCCAGCCGCCCCACCAGCATGTTCCAGGACAGAAACCACTTGCCGACGGCCGAAATGTGCGCATAATTTTTCGAAGGGCCGATGTCTCCGAAGCCGGGACCGATGTTCATCAGGGTGGCAATGACCGAACTCATGCCGGTGACAAAGTCCATATCGTCTACCAGCACCATGAAACAGCCGCCGCCCAGAACCAGAAAAATGTTCACGATGAAATAACATATGGCCAGATCGATGATCAGCCGATCCACCGGCCGCCCGTTCAGCCGCACCGCGACCACGGACATGGGCTGGAAAAATATTTTTTTAATGGCCGCCACCATGTATTTCCAGATGATCACATAGTGCACGATCTTGATGCCGCTGGTGGTCGACCCGGCGCAGGCGCCGATGAAACAGGATGCATACAGAAACATCTGGGCCGCCTGGGGCCATTTTTCGTAGTCGGCGGTGGTGAATCCGGTGGTGGTCAAGAGCGACATGATTTGAAAACTGCCGTAGCGGAGGGCATCGGCCAGGCTGCTGTATGTGTTTTCATGCCACAACAGCCATGTCACCATGCCGCCGAAAAAAAGCAGGAAGCCCACATACCAGCGAAATTCCGTGTTGGCGGCGATGACATTCCACTCACCCTTTAGCATGTGGTAAAACAGCATGAAGGTCATCCCCCCCAGGAACATGAAGACGATGATCACCCAGTCGAAATAGGCGCTGTTGTAGTGGCCGATGCTGTTGTTTTTGGGTGAATAGCCGGAAGTGGATACCGTGCCGAAGGCGTGGCACAGTGCGTCGAAAAGGGTCATGCCTCCCAAACAGAGCAGGGTGGTTTCCAGCACATTCAATGTCAGATAAATGCCCCACAGCCAGATCATGGTGTCGCGGTTGCGGGGGATGAATTTTTCCTTGGTAATCACCTGGCCCGGGCTGGATTCAGCCCGGAAGATGCGGACGCCGCCCATGCCGTGCGGCAGAAAGATGACGGTCAAGGTCAGAAATCCCATGCCGCCGAGCAGATGGGTCTGGCTGCGCCAGAAAAGAAGTCCGTGAGGGACGATTTCGATGTCCGTCAGAATGGTGGCCCCGCTGGTGGTATAGCCGGACATCATTTCAAAGAATGCATCCGTAAATACGGGAATGGATCCGTGAATCATAAACGGCAGGCCCGATACGGCGGAAATCAATATCCAGCCGAAGACAGCGATGAAAAAGCCGTCTTTGATGTTCAGTTCGTGGTGCCGCCGGAAAAAGTACCACAGGGGCCAGCCGGACAAGCCGATGGCCACAGCGGAGATGAAGATCGCAAACTGGTCGTTTTCACCGTAGTAGATGGCACAGATCAGCGGCCAGACCATTGAACCGCCGGTTACGATCAGCAGGGTGCCAAAAACATGCGCGATGGAGGCGAAGTTCATTTGTCAGGGTCCAAGGGTTCGAGGGGCCGAGGGTTCAAGGGTTTATCGCGTTTGTTGCGTTGTTTATGTTCGCCGGAACGTCGTGAAAGCGCGTCGGCGGATTTTTGGAAACGGCGGGCGAAGACGGGGCGGTTCCCCGGGGAAGGGGGCAGCCGCAGGCCGTGCGGGCGGCGGATGCCAGATTGCGGTCCCAATAGAAGGTATCCCCTTTCTGGCACACCCAGTGGCGGTGGTAGTGGTAGCAGCGGATGCTGCGGCCGCTTTGCGGACAGGTCGCCCGGTATTCACCGGGACCGTAATAGTCCGACGGCGTGTGGACGAAAGGCACTTGCGCATCGTCACAGTGCCATTGCGCGCCGTGGGCGACGATTGAAAAGGGGAAAAGGAACCCCATAACCAGCCAGAAAAAGCGCATTCGGACCAAAGATCAACCGTCCTTGGACATTCCGCCGCCGGCCGCCGGATGCCAGACGCCGGCGACGCAGACGCTGTGAACGGGAATGGCGCTGATCTGGTCGACCGGTACGGCAAAGGGGTCATTTTCCAACACCACCAGATCGGCCAGTTTGCCGGGTTCCAGCGATCCTTTGTCATTTTCTTCAAAGGCACTGAAAGCCGCGGTCGTGGTGAACATCTGCAGCGCTTCGCGCACGCTCACCCGCTGGTCGGGGTTGGGGTGGTTGACGGCCGCCTGAACGCCGGTCAGCGGGCTGTAGGCGGTGACCGGGCTGTCCGACCCGCCGCTGATGGGGATGCCGGCATCCAGGATGGTACGGTAAGGGTGGACCCGGGCCAGACGGGGCTTGCCGAGCAGGGCTGCGTAAATTTCCATGTTTTTCTGGCCGATGAACGCCGGGATAAAAGCCGGCTGCATGGACGCCATGATGCCGGCGGCGGCCATGCGCTCGATCTGGTTGACCGTGGGCAGCTCTAAATGTTCGATGCGGTGGCGGTGATCCGTGCGCGGATCGGCGCGGATGGCTTTTTCCATGGCCCACAGCACTTGCTCGATGGAGCGATCCGCTTCGCAGTGCACCGCGATCTGAAGCCCTTCGCAGTGCGCGGCCATGATGAACCGTTCCATTTCCTCGGGGGGGTAGGTCAGGGCGCCGTAGTTGTCCGGTTCGTCGGCATAGGGCTCGAACAGGGCGGCCGTGTGGGCTTCAAAGGCCCCGTCCGAGCAGATGCAGCCGCCGACCCGCGGCAGGTCCAGCTCCCGGACTTCGTTTAAGTCCATGTTCTGGTTGTAGCACACCAGATGGAGCGGAATCTGCTGCCGATTGTGCAAGATGGCCGCCGTATCGCCGGGGCCGAGGTCGCCGCCGTCCAATGCGTGCAGGGTGGTGATGCCCTGCCGCAGGGCCATGGCGGCGGCTTTCTGCAGATAGCCGATTTTGGTGTTTTCCGGGACGATGCGGGCCATGGCGGGATGGATAAAGGTCAGGATGCCCGGATCTCTCACCACGCCGGTGGGTTTTCCGTTTTCAAGATCCAGCCCCGGCAGATCGAGCGGTGGCGCAAGGATCTCAAGCGCCCGCGTGTTCAGAGAGCAAATGTGACAAGTGGCGTGCATCAGAAATACGGGATGCGCCGGAAAAACACGGTCCAGATCCCGGCGGGTGGGCATGGCCTTTTCTTTGAGCCCCTGCTCGTTCAGATAGCTGCCGTAAACCCACTTTCCTTCTTCCGTGTCTGCGGCGCGTTTTTGAACACGCGTCAGGATGGTGTCGAAATCCGTTGCGTCGTCAAGGTGCACCGCACTTTCCTGGGAACCGGTGAGCATGAAGTGCTCATGGGTGTCGATAAATCCCGGCAGCACGGTGCGGCCATTGAGATCCCGGAGAGCGAAACCCTGGTCGACAAGAGGCGCCAGCTCGGCCTGCATTCCGACACGGTGAATGCGGCCGTTTTCGATGGCCAGGGCCTGACAGCAGCGGTCGGCCGCATCCATGGTGATGACATTGGCGTTTACGATGACAACGTTTGAGCTCATGATGTCAGCTCCTTGCTTTTTTTCTGGATACCAGGCGGTCCATGCCGTCGATCAGCTGAATGATGCCGCCGGGGAAAAAAAGAATCGTGGCGCAGATCAACCCGCCCAAGATGGCCAGGCGCAGGGTGCCGGCCAGACGCAGAAATTCATTGCCGAAAACGATGACCGCCGAACCGATGATGGGACCCATGAAGGTGCCGATGCCGCCGAGCTCCATCATGGCGATGGTCAGCAAAAAGGGCTCGATGGCCAGTGTGGTGGGGGATATGTCCCCCAGGTAGTGAACGTAAAACCCGCCGCACAGACCGGTCATGAAAGACACCAGCACAAAGACCTTGATTTTTTCGCGGTACTCGCTGACGCCCAGCGCCGTGGCGAACTCCTGGCTGTCACGCAGGGCGACAAAGGCCAGCCCGGTGGAGGAGTGGATGATCCACCAGATGGCGGCGTGAATCAGAAGAAAAAAACAGAAGACGACGTAATAGGCCTGGACACGGGTGATCTCGGCAAAAAAAGGCGGTATGTCGTGCAGGCCCATGGCGCCGCCGGTGATGGCCCGGGTCTGGGTCAGCACCGTGGGCAGCGTGTCGGCGAAAATCAGGGACAGCAGCGCGATGTAGATGCCGCTCAGCCGCAGGGCGGGCAGCCCCACGAGCAGGGTTACGATAACCATGGCCCCGATGCCGCCCAGAAACATGCACGCCCAGGGCGACCAGCCGAACTGTTTGGCCAGAATGCCCGAAACATAGCCGCCCACGGCCAGAAAGCCGATATTGCCCAGCGAGGTGATGCCGGCCACGCCCATCAACAGATTCCAGTTGGAGGCCACCACCGACCAGATGAAAAAGAGGATCATGATATGCATGATGTACATGTCGCCGTGCACCAGCGGATAGAGAGCGATTCCGGCAAGGGCCAGGGCCACGGCGATGACTTTCCAGTTCGGCATGGTTACAGCGTCCTTCCTCCCATCAGCCCCTGGGGCCGGATTAGCAGAATGATCAGAAACATGAAAAACCAGATCGGCCAGACCCACATGGGACCGAGATAGAGCGTGGTGACGGCTTCCGCCAGGCCTAAGATGAAGGCCGCGCTGACGGCGCCGGTGACGCTGCCGAGCCCGCCGAAAACCACGATGACGAATCCCTTGACCATCCAGTTCCAGCCGATGTGCGGCGTCATGTAGTACTTGGTGGCCAGCAGCACCCCGGAAAACCCGGTCACCGCTGTTGCCAGGGCGAATGCGAAGCCGAAGGTCCGGGTGAGGTTGATGCCGACAATGCGGGCGCCGTCCATGTCCTGCGCTACGGCGCGCATGGCCTGGCCGAACCAGGTTTTTTTGATGAAGAAGTTGAGGGCCACCACAAACAGAATGACGATCACGATCAGGGCGATTTCGTGATGGTTGATGCGCACAAATCCCAGCCGGAACCGCCCGTCGAAAAATCGCGGAATATCCTTGACGCGCGGACCAAAGGTCTGCAGCAGGATGTTTTCCCACAGAATGCCCAGGCCCAGCAGAAAAATGATCACCGAAAATTCCCAGTTTTTGGTCTTGAGCAGCGGACGGAGGGTGGCCTGATACAGAAACAGGCCGATGACAAACATGGCCACCATGGAAAAAAGAATGGCGGGAACCAGGCCGACCCCGATCTTGTTCATGAACAGCCAGGTAAAATAGCCGCCGGAAACAGCCACGATGCCGTGACCGAAATTGAAGATGTGGGTCACCCCGTAGACGATGGTCAGCCCCAGCGCCATGCAGGCGTAGAGCGATCCTGAAATGGTTCCGCTGACAAGCGCGTTAATCAGTTCTTTTATGATGCACCTCTCCGGTTAAAAATAGGCCTTTTCAATTTCGGATTTGTCGATGTCGCCGGCGTTGCGCTCCATGATCACTTCGCCTTTTTTCAGCAGGAAAACCCGATCCGCCACGGCCAGGGCGTAGTCCACTTCCTGCTCCACCACCAGGATGCTGATGTCGGTGGTTTTTTTTATGCGGTTGATGGCGCCGAAAACGGTTTTTTTCATGATCGGCGACAATCCGATGGAGGGTTCGTCGATCAACAGCAGTTTTGCGTCGCTCATCAACCCGCGCCCCACCGCCAGCATGCGGCTTTCCCCCCCTGAAAGGGTGGAGGCCATTTGGAATCTGCGCTCCTCAAGGCGTGGAAACAGCGAAAAAACAAGTTTCAGATTGTCGTCCACCCGGGGGCGGGCCCGCTTGTTGTAGGCGCCCAGCCGCAGATTTTCCAGCACCGTCATGTCCGTGAAGATGTTGCGCGCTTCGGGTATGTAGGAAAGTCCCATCTCCACAATGCGGTCGCTGGCGGTGCGGGTAATATCCGTCCCTTCAAAAACAATCGAACCCCGTCGGGGCGGGTTAATGCCGGCGATGGCTTTGAGCAGGGAGGATTTGCCGTGTCCATTGGGCCCGAAAAGAGCGACCACTTCCGCGGCGGCGATTTCGAGGCTGGCCTGTCGCAGGACCTGCAGTTCGCCGTAATAGCTGTCGATGTCTGAAATCTTCAGGATGGCTTCAGCTGAAGCGTCCACGGTCATAGGCCGTCCTCCTCGAGAATCACCTCTCCGTCCCCCAGATAGACTTCGATGACGTGCGCGTCATCTCGCACGCCTTCCGGATCACCGGTATAGATGACCTTGCCGTTGTCCAGCACCAGCATGCGGTTGGAAATGTCGATCAGCGAATCCAGAATGTGCTCGATCATCAGCACCGTGATGCCGCCGTCCTGGTTGACATGCCGCACGACCCGCAAAAAATCGCTGATTTCACTCACCGAAAGCCCGGCCAGCGGTTCGTCCAGCATCAACAGGCGGCAGCCCGTTGCCAGACAGGCGGCCATCATGACCAGTTTGGTGGTGTACAGGTCCAGGTTGCTGGCCTCCTGGTCGCGCACGGCCAAAAGATCCAGAAATGCCAGGGTTTCATCAATGCGCTTTTTGAGGCCGCGCGTTGTGCCGCTGCCGAACGTCACGCCCACACGGATGTTGTCGTAAACCGAAAGCGAGGGAAAGGTGCGGGGCACCTGGAAGGTTCTGGCCAGTCCCATGCGGCAGATTCGGTGGGCCTTCAGGGCGGTGATATCCTGGCTGTTAAAAAAGATACGGCCGTCCGTGGGGGGGAAGGTGCCGGCGATGACGTTGAACAGCGTCGACTTGCCGGCCCCGTTGGGGCCGGCGATGCCAAAAATCTCGCCCTGTTCGACGGTCAGATCGACGTCTTGCAGGGCCTGCAGCTTGCCGAATACCTTGGAAACGCCTTTTGTTTTCAGAATCATGGGCTTATTTGATCCATGGCGGCCGCTGATAGGATTTGCCTTCGTTGTACTTCTCCGGCCGCATTTTCACGTTTTGGCCGTCCTGAATCTGGAACCACACCAGGGGCATGTATTCGTCCGATTGGAAAATGGACTGGTCCCGGGGGTCGAACTTGTAGTTGGCGCACAGGCCCTCGTACTCGATATTGCGGATGTTGTCCGCGATTTTTTTGTAGCAGTCGTAACAGCCGGCCTGCTCGACGGCGGCGGCCCAGATGTCGAAGGCGTCGCGGGTGGCCTCGGCATACAGCCCGGCCGGTTCGGTTTTGAACATTTTCAGCCAGCGCCGGCGGTAATCCTGGAATTTTTCGCCGAAGCCGTAAGCACCGCCGACCCAGATAAGCCCCTCGGCCGCATCGCCGGCCAGCTGCAGGAATTCAGGAATGGAAGGGGTGTACTGCATGTAGACCAGCGCGTTGATGCCGTCGTAATCGAAATGATCCACAAACTGCTGGATAAAGCGGGCCGCGTCCGTGGGGTCCAGGTGCCAGAAGGTCACATAGGCCGGCTCCCTGGATTCGATCTTGGACAGGATCGGTCCCCATTCGGCCATGCCGAAGGGTACGGTTTCGTTCATCACTACTTCGTAGCCGTCTTTTTGGGTGATGGCGGCGAATTCGTCGGCCGGCATGATGTTGTAGGCATAGTCCACCTTGATGATGGCGATTTTCTTGTTGGGCGCCTGCCATCCCATCTGCCTGCCGGCATCGAAAAGATACTTGGCGGCATCCACGCCGTAGGCCTTGTCATTGTAAGTGTACTGGAACACATTCCAGTATTTGTCCGGATTTTCGGCCACCGGCTGGGTGCACAGGGTCATGGCATTGCCGTGGAGATAAGGGATGTCGAAAGCACCGAACACCTTGGTGTCCACGCCGCCGTCGTCGTATCCTGTAATGACGGCGTTGACCCCGGCGCCGATGAGACGCTCGCCGACGGCCTTTATCTTTTCGGCTTCCAGTCCGCCCACATCACCGAATTTGAGTTCGATTTTGTGACCCAGCAGTCCGCCGGCCGCATTTCTTTCAGCGGCCGCCAGTTCCAGAGCCATGCGCATCTGTTCACCGTCGCTGGCATAGGGACCCGTCAGCGGCAGCGGGCATCCCACCAGAATTTCCTTTTCCGCCAGGGCCGGACCGGCGATCAAGAGACCGATCAGGATGCTGACGATGAACGAAGGCCAAAAATGTTGTGGTTTCATTTGTGCACTCCTTCCGTTTGGGTTGCGGTTTGATGCGGATATAATGGCCTGAAGGCATGCGGCCAGTAGGACGAACATATGGATTAAGGTATTTGAAAGGGATTGTCAACGCCTCGAACCGCTAATTTTTATGGTCGTACGGCCTTCGTCCAATATTTTTACAATGTGTAAAAACTAGCGACATCTGCTGACGGCCTTGCAGGCTTTTGCACGCGGAGGGGTGCAGCACCCGGCGCCGCAGAAAACGCGGATGCGTCATCGGGGGTTATGTTGGCATGCCTTGTGCTTTGATAACCATCAGGGAAGAAATCAAATGCACATGCAAAGGAGGCCGCCATGCTGGTAAAAGAATGGATGAGCACCAATGTCATCACCATCGATGCCCAAGATTCGATGTATGACGCCACCGGTCTGATGCTGGCGCACCCCATCCGCCGGCTGCCGGTGACACACCGGAACACCCTCGTCGGCATTGTCACCGACCGCGATCTCAAACGGTCCTCGGCGTCGGACGCCACGTCGCTGGAAATTCATGAACTGCTGTATATCCTGGCCAAAATAAAGGTGTCGGAGATTATGACCAAGGATCCGATAACGGTGCCACCGGACTTCACGGTGGAGGAAACCGCTGAGCTACTGCTGAAACATAAAATATCCGGCGTTCCGGTGGTGGACGAGAGCGGCCGCCTGCAAGGCATCATTACCCAGACGGACCTTTTCCGGGTCCTTATTTCGCTGACCGGCGTCGGCGTGCGCGGCATTCAGTTCGCCATGATGATCAAAGACCAGCCGGGGACCATAAAAGATGTCGAAGATATTATCCGGGTTTACGGCGGCCGCATGGTCAGCATACTGACTTCCTACGATCGGGTGCCCGAAGGATATCGCCGTTTGTTTATCCGCATGCACAGCATTGAGCGCGGAAAGCTGGAGGATCTGGAGCAGGATCTGGCCCAAAAGGCCCGGATGTTGTATATTGTTGATCAGCGGGAAAACCGACGGCGGATTTATCAGTGAAACCACGGGAAGGATGTCTTTATCTCCGGAAAGGAGGACGCAATGAAGGCCTTTAAGAACATTCTGTTTCCCATTGATTTGTCAGAAGCCTCCGAAAAATTGGTGGAAACCGTTCAAATGGTGGCGGAGTGCTTCGGCGCCCGGGTGCACCTGCTCTTCGTAGCGCGGATTTTGGACTACTTTGCCGGCATTTATGTGCCGGCCGCTTCGATTACCTCCATGGAAAAAAGCATTATGGAGGGCGCGGAGAAAAAACTGTATGAATTCCAGGAGCGGTACTTCAGTGACCGCGAATCCGCGTCCGCGGCGGTACTGCCCGGTGATGCCGCCGAAGAGATCTTAAAATTCGTCTCCGAAAAAAAGATCGATCTGATCATCATGGGCACCCACGGGCGCAAGGGCTTGGACAAAATCATCTTCGGTTCTGTGGCGGAGCGTGTGGTCAAGGCCTCGCCGGTGCCGGTCATGGTGATCAATCCCTATAAATCAAATTGATGACAACCGGTATCGCCATCCGCCGGCGGTGATCCCGACGGGGAGCGTGACAGCCCATGGGCATTGAAAATCTGGACCGGATTTTTCACCCCCGCTCGATCGCAGTGGTCGGCGCCAGCGAGAGACAGGGCAGCCTGGGCGACGTGTTGATGCGCAATCTGATCGAGTGTGGATTCAGCGGGGCGCTTCACCCCATCCACCCCCGGCACAAAATAATCCACGGCCGGCCTGCCAGGGCGGCGATCACGGATCTCGACCCGGGTGTCGACCTGGCGGTGCTGGCCGTTCCCATTGACCAGGTGCCGGGAATCATCAAGGGGTGCGCCGCCGTCGGTGTGGGCGGTGCGGTGATTATTTCCGCCGGCGGCAAGGAAATCGGTGAAGACGGCCGTCAGATGGAAAAGGCCATCCAGGATGCAGCGGGCGCCTCCGGCCTGCGCATTGTCGGCCCCAACTGCGTGGGCATTCTGTGCAGCAGCGCCAGGTTGAGTGCCAGCTTCGCCGTGCAGATGCCCCGGCCCGGAAAAATCGCCTTTCTTTCCCAGAGCGGCGCCATCTGTACGGCGGTACTGGATCTTTCCATAAAAGAGCACATGGGCTTCAGCCACTTCGTGAACCTGGGAGATATGCTGGATGTGGATTTCGGCGACATGATCGACTACCTGGCCGGCGAGCGGGATGTTGCCAGCATCCTTATGTATGTTGAAAATTTGACCCATTTCAGAAAGTTCATGAGCGCCGCACGGGCGGTATCACGGGTCAAGCCGATTATCGCCCTCAAGGCCGGCCGCACCAGGGCGGGGGCCCTGGCCGCATCGTCGCACACGGGCGCCCTGGCCGGCGAAGATGCGGTGTACGATGCCGCTTTTCAGCGCGCCGGCATTCTGCGGGTGAAAACCTTCGAGGAGCTGTTCGACTGCGCCGAACTGCTGGCCAAGCAGCCCCGGCCCAAAGGCCCGGGACTGGCCATCATCACCAACGCCGGCGGTCTGGGGGTGATGGCCGTGGATGCACTGTCGGATTACGGACATGAACCAGCCCGCTTGCGTGAAGACACCCTTGAAAAGCTCAACGCGGAGCTGCCGCCGTTTTGGAGCAAACGCAACCCCATCGACATGCTGGGGGATGCCACAACCGAACAGTTCTGCCGGGTTGTGGATATCTGTCTCAAAGCCGGAGAGATCGACGGTCTGCTGATCATGACGGCGCCCCAGGCGATGACGGAGTCATCGGCGGTGGCCGCGGCCCTGATCGATCGGCTGCGGGGTTCATTCCGGCCGGTCATCACCGCCTGGGTCGGTGGAGCGTACATGCAGGAGGGCCGGGATATCTTCAACCGGGCCGGCATCGCCACTTTTGATACACCGGAGCGCGCCGTGCGGGCCTTTATCAATATTTACCGCCACGGCCGCAACAGCCAGGTGCTGCAGCAGATTCCATCGCGCCTGAACAGCCGGCTCGAATTCGATTGCCGGGCGGCGCGACGGATGGTCGCGGAAAAACTGACGGCGGGATCGTTGATGCTCAGCGAGCCGGACGCAAAAATCCTGCTGGCCCTGTACGGCATTCCCGTCAATTCCGCGCACAAGGCCGCCACCCGCGAGGCGGCCCAAAAGATCGCCGATGATCTGGGTTTTCCGGTGGTGATGAAAATCAATTCGCGGGACATATTCCACAAATCCGAAGCCCGCTGCGTGTGCCTGGATCTCAACAATCAAACCCAGGTGGGCGAGGCCTATGATCTGATTCGGTCCAACGCCGAACGCTACAACCCGGTGGCGGCCGTGGAGGGCGTGAGCATTCAGCCCATGCTGGGCCGGGCGGACTATGAACTCATCCTGGGTGCCAGGAAGGACCGCGATTTCGGGCCGGTCGTTCTGTTCGGCATGGGCGGGATTTACACCGAGGTGCTGGCGGACCGGGCGATCGCCTTTCCGCCGTTAAACCGGCTGCTGGCGCGGCGCCTGATGCAGCAAACCCGGGTCTACCGACTGCTGGAAGGATACCGCGGCACTCCGCCGGCCGATTTGGAGGGACTCGAAACGCTGCTCATCCGCCTGGCGCAGCTGGTGACGGACATCGCCGAAATCGAGGAAATCGACATCAATCCGCTTTTCGTCAAAGGCGACACCCTCTGTGCTCTGGATGCCAGGGTGCTGCTGAAGCCCGCCGCCCTGCCCGGTCCGTTGCACCTGGTTATCAGCCCCTACCCGGCACAAGACGAAACACATCTGAAGACCGCGGCGGGTGTTGATATTTTCGTGCGGCCCATCCGGCCTGAAGACGCCCCCCTGCTGGAGGCGTTTTTTGATTCCCTTTCCCCGCGCAGTGTGTACCTGCGGTTTTACACACCGCTCAAATCCCTTCCGCCTTACATGCTGGCCCGCTTTACCCAGATCGACTACGACCGCGAAATCGCTCTGGTGGCCCTGCCGGAAGCCCACGCCGATGAAACGCTGCTGGGGGTGGCACGCGTCATCAACGAAGCCAACCAGAAACGGGCTGAATTTTCGGTGGTGGTCGGCGATGCCTGGCAGGGAAAAGGCATCGGCGCGGCCCTCTTAAAACGCTGTCTGGACATCGCCGGGGAACGCGGGCTGGAAAACGTATGGGGCCTCGTTCTGGCTGGAAATACCCAGATGCTGGCGCTGGGACGTAAAATGGGCTTTACCCTGAAAAAAGTGCCGGACGCCGGTGAATACGAGCTGATCATGGATCTGAAGCGGTAACCGTGTGGCAACCTTTAAAACAGGTCCATGATTTTATGCAATTCCATCCAAACATTGCTGTTTCGGCAAAGAACGGGCGTCGATCAGGCGGCGGTCACTTTTTCGATCTTCACCGCACTGACCTTGAATTCCGGAATTTTGGCCATGGGGTCGAAAGCCTCGGCATCGGTCAGCACGTTGGGCGGATTTTCGCCGAAATGGATCGGCAGAAAGAGCACACCCGGCGGTACCGATGCGGTGATGCGCACCGGCGCCTCCATTTCACCGCGGCGCGAGGCCATCAGCAGAAGATCGCCTTCGGCCACCTGCAGCTGTTTGGCATCCGCCGGATTCATGCTGACGTAGCCGGTGGTCTGCTGCACGTCCAGGTGGGGGGAAATCCGGGTCATGGTGCCCGTGTGGAAATGGGCGAACATGCGGCCGGTGGTCAGAAAAAAGGGATATTCCTTATCCGGCATTTCGGCCGGGTCTTTGTAATGGACGGCGTGAAACCTGCCCTTGCCGCGGGCGAAACCCTCCTTGTGCAGATACGGGGTTCCCGGGTGGTTTTCGTCGGGGCAGGGCCACTGCAGGCCGTTGATGCCCAGACGTTCGTAGTGCATGCCGGCATAGCTTTTGGGCGTCAGCGATGCCATTTCATCGAAAATCTGCGCCGGGCTGTCGTAGTCCATTGCATAGCCCATGGCCGTCGAAAGCCGGGAAATGATCCGCCAGTCCGGCAGACTGCCGCCGACGGGTTCGATGGCCGCGTTGATGCGCATGCAGCGGCGCTCGGTGTTGGTGAAGGTGCCGTCTTTTTCAGCCACGGAGGCGCCCGCCAGCACCACGTCGGCCACCTGGGCGGTCTCTGAGAGAAACAGTTCCTGAACCACCAGAAAATCGAGCTTTTTAAGCGCCGCGCTCAAATGGTTCCAGTCGGGATCGCTGAGTTTGGGGTTTTCACCGATCACGTAAAGGCCCTTGAGACGGCCCTCGAGCATGGCCGGCACCATGTCGGTGATGGTCAGGCCGGGCTTGTCCGGCAGGGCACGCCCCCACGCCTTGGCAAAGCGGGCGTTGACCACGGGATCGCTGACTGGCTGGTACCCGGTGAAGACATTGGGCAATCCACCCATGTCGCAGGCACCCTGAACGTTGTTCTGGCCTCGCAAGGGGTTGACGCCGCCGCTGCGGACGCCCACATTGCCGCACAGCATGGCCAGATTGCAGCAGGATTTGACGTTGTCGACGCCGGTGGTGTGCTGGGTGATGCCCATGGCATACAGCAGGGACGCCGGCGGATGGGCGGCATAGAGTTCGGCCATTTTTTCAAGATCGGCCGGCGCCACACCGGTAACGGCCTGCACATGTTCAGGGGTGTAGGCCGCAACGGCCGCCGTCAGGTCGGCGAACCCTTCGGTGCGCGCGTCGATGTAGTCCGTTTTGTGCCAGTTTTTTTGGATGATGATGTGCATCATGCCGTTTAAAAGCGCCACATCACTGCCCAGTCGGTGCTGCACGGCGATGTCGGCAAAGCGGCTGAGCTGGATGCCGCGGGGATCGGCCACGATCAGCCGCGCCCCTTTTTCTTTGGCCCGATAGATCCGGCGTGCCACCAGCGGATGGCAGGCGGTGGTATTGGAGCCGATCACAAAGATACAGCCGGCGTCTTCGATTTCCGCAATCGAATTGGTCATGGCGCCACTTCCGAATGCGGCGGCCAGACCGACCACCGTGGATGCATGTCAGAGGCGGGCGCAGTGGTCGACATTGTTGGTGCCGATGACGGCGCGGGCGAATTTCTGCGCCAGGTAGTTCTCCTCGTTGGTGATTTTGGCGGAGACCAGCACCCCGATGCTGTCCGGACCGTGGCGGTCGATGATGTCACGGAAGCGGTCCGCGACGATGCGGAGGGCTTCGTCCCAGTCGGTTTTGACGAAGCGCCCGAAGGTTTTGACCAGCGGCTGTTTCAAACGCATAAAGCTGTTCACGTGCTCGTGCAGATTCCATCCCTTGATGCACAGCCCGCCCTCGTTGACCGGGTGGGTCTTCAGGGGAAGGGTGCTAATGATTTTTCCGTCAATGACTTCGAAGAGAACGCCACATCCGGTACCGCAGTATGAACACACCGAAGGAACAAAACGACATTCCATTTTTAACTCCATTGGATTCAATTTAAGGGTTTATATTCACCGATCATGTTAAAAGGCGACGGGCCGCCGCTGACACCGGCCGTGTAGTCAAACAGGTTTTTGAAAATGGCGTTGACCTCCCGGTAGAGCAGCCGCAGCGGAATATCCGCCGGGCAGGCGTCTTCGCACAAACCGCAGTCAATGCAGCGCCCGGCCATGTGTACCGCCCGCACCAGGTGAAAAAGCGGTACGTCCGGCGGCAGACGGCCGGCGCCGATCAGTTCGGCATGTTCCAGGCTGCAGTCCTCACAACAGCAGACGGGGCAGATGTTGCGGCAGCCGTAGCACTTGATGCATTTTTCAAACTCGTACATCCAGCGTGATAACCGCTCCTGCGGCGCAATGGACGCCAGATCTTCCAGGGGGGTTCTGCTGTCGATGCCCACCTGTTTTTTATATGCACCGGCGGGCCGTCTTTGAAGATAGGAACAGTCCGCATGTGCTTTGAGGTTTGACGGGCAGCAGTTCAACGCGATGGTTTTGACGCTGCCGTCATCCAGTGCGTTTAATTGTGTCAGTACCTTCAGCGCCCGCTGGTTGCAATCCCGGGCCAGCATGCCGATCTTAATGCCGGGATGGTGCGCCGTGAGATGGGCGGCGATTTTTTCCAGCGCATAGCGTGCCGGTCCGTCCACCAGCTGGTCCACTTCATGCAGATGCGCTTTGTCGAAGCAGTGCGGCAGGGGATGGCCGTGGCACGTTTTGTAGCCTATGAAAATGTCAATCGTTCCATCTTTGAGCCAGTTTTTGACCTGATCCTGCATGGTGTCTCCCTTGGCCGGTCACGCTGACAACCGGACGGAGTCCGCTGTGCGGTCTGTCAGTGGATTGGGCCCCAGTTCTCTGATTTTTTGAGTGAAATCGCTGACCACCTGCACAAATTTCTGGGCTTCGGCCGATGATATCCATTCCAACTGCACGCGACCCTGAAGGCCCATGAAATTCAGCAGCTGCTGCAAAAAGGTAATGCGCTTGACGGTCATGTAATTACCATACAGGTAATGGCAGTCGCCGATGTGTCACCCGCCCACCAGCACACCGTCCGCACCGCTCTGAAGCGCTTTTAAAATATGGTGCGCTGAGATCGTGGCCGAGCACATGACCCGTACCGGGCGGATGTTGGGCGGATAGGACATGCGGCTGACACCGGCGAGGTCCGCCGCGCCATAGGCGCACCAGTTGCACAAAAAGGCGATGATTTTCGGTTCAAATGTTGTTGCGTTCATATCGTTCTCCCTGAAGCCGCGGCTGCCGGCCGACATCTGTTCGGTGCGTGCCGCGTCCTCCTGTTCAGGCCGCTACGGCCGATTCAATTTGCGCATACAGCTGCCGATTGTCAAAGCCCATGAGCACCGGGGCTTCCGACGGACATGCGGCTGCACATGCGCCGCAACCCTTGCAAAGGGCCGGGTTGACCCGGGCCGCCTGCTGATCGGCGTCATAGGAAATGGCGCCAAAGGGGCAGACATGCATACAGGCCAGACAACCGGTGCAGCGTTCCGTGTCGATGCGGGAAACAATACCGCCCACGACGATGCTTTCACGGCTGAGCACTGTCAAAGCCTTGGCGGCGGCCGCCTGGGCCTGGGCGATGCTTTCTTCGACCGGTTTGGGATAATGCGCCATGCCGCACAGGAAAACACCGTCTGTGGCGAATTCAACCGGTCGGAGCTTCTGATGGGCTTCCAGCAGCCAGCCGTCGGCATCCACCGGCACCTTGAACAACCGGGCGATGGTGCCGTCCTCCCGGGGCACAATCGCCGTCGCCAGGCAAAGAATGTCGGCAGCGACCGCCAGCCGGCGTCCCAGAATCGAATCGTCAAATTCCACCTGAACGCGGCGACCGTCGGCGCTGACCCGGGGTTTGTGCTCCGGATCATACCGGCAGAAAAGCACACCCGCCTGCCGGGCCCGGCGGTAGAGGTCTTCGCGGGTGCCATAGGTGCGCATATCGCGGTAAAGGATGAACACATTGGTTTCCGGGTTGACGCGTTTCAGCGCCAGCGCGTTTTTTACAGAGTGCGTGCAGCAGACCTTGGAGCAGTAGGGATGGTGTTGGTCACGAGAACCCACGCACTGAATAAAGACCACGTTTTCGGCGGATTCAAGCCGTGGATCCTTGAGCTGCAGCCCCTGATCCATTTCCAGCTGGGTCCAGACCGCCGCATGCGTTCCATAAAGATATTCGCTGGGCTTGTATTCATCCGCGCCGGTGGCGATGACGGCAACGCCGTGATCCACGGTCCGCTGCTCCGCCGATGTAATGATGGTGGCGGTGAAATTTCCGATAAAGCCGTCCACCTTACGGACAACGGCATTGAGATGCACGGTGATCAGCGGATCCGAAGCAACGGTCTCTTCCAGCGTTTCCAGGTAGCGGCGGATGGATTCACCGCGGAAGGTGGTATTCAGGCGGCGGGCGTTGCCGCCGAGTTGATCGCTTTTTTCCACCAGATGCACCGGGCAGCCCTGTTGCGAAAGGGAACGGGCGGCCGTCATACCCGCCAGACCGCCGCCGACGACGAGCGCCGCATGATGTACCGGCAGCGCCGTCTCTTTGAGAGGGCGGGCCAGCAGGGATTTGGCCACCGCCATGCGCACCATGTCCATGGCTTTGCGGGTGGCCCGGTCAGGGTCGGCGGCGTGCACCCAGGCGTCCTGGTTGCGGATGTTGGCCATTTCCACCAGGTATTTGTTCAAACCGGCATTCATGAGGGTTTCCTGGAACAGGGGTTCGTGGGTTCTGGGGGTGCAGGCGGCGACCACCACCCGGTTCAGGCCCTGTTCACGAATGACGGCGGTCATTTTATCCTGGGTGTCCTGGGCGCAGGTAAACAGATTTTCCTCCACATAGACAACGCCGGGAAGCGTTTTCGCATAGGCCGCCACTTCGGGTACGCGCACGATGCCCCCGATGTTGATGCCGCAGTTGCAGACAAATACACCGATGCGGGGTTTCTGGCGCTGGATGTCCTTTTCAGGCGGTGTTTCAAAAGGACGGGTTCGCGTGTGCCGCACCGGCGCCAGCCGGGCGGTGGCTGCCGCTGCGGCGGCGCTGGCTTCCATCACGGATTGGGGGATGTCTTTGGGCCCGGTCAGAACGCCGCAGGCATAAATGCCGGGGACCGAAGTGGCCACCGGGTGGAAGCTGTCCGCGGCGATGAAGTCGTAGGGATCGCGTTCGACGCCCAGGGTTTTGGCCAGCGCAACGCTCTCCCGGCCGACCTCGAGGCCGGTGGACAGCACCACCATGTCAAAAATCTCTTCCTGAATGTGCCCGTCATTGTCACTGTAGCGCAGGTACAGCGCCTCCCCGTCTTTTACCCTTTCAACCGTGTGAATGCGGGCGGGCACAAAGCGGACGCCCAAACGGCGGGCATTGTCCAGGTAGCGGTCAAAATCTTTGCCCTGGGTGCGCAGGTCCATGTAAAACAACGTGCATTCCAGTGGTTCGTCGCTGTGATCTCTGGCCATCACGGCCTGTTTGACCGCGTACATGCAGCAGACGGAAGAACAGTAGCCGTTGCCGCTGCGGTTGATGTCGCGCGAGCCCACGCACTGCAGCCAGGCGATGTTGCGGGGATGCCTGCCGACCGGCTTTTTACCGCGCATGCTGGAGGGGCGCAGCAATTTGCCGGCATAGGGTCCGGTGGCCGACAGAATGCGTTCGAACTCCAGCGCCGTGACCACATCCGCATGGGCGCCGTAGCCGTAGCTGTCCAGGGATGCAGGGTCAACGCTCTTGAAACCGGTTGCCAGAACGATGGCGCCGACCCGAAGGGTGATTTCCCTGCCGGTGTCGTTGAAATTGATGGCGCCTGAAGGACAAATTTTTTCACAGGCGCCGCACTTTCCCTTCTTTAAATAGATGCAGCTGTCGGCATCAATGGCGTATTTCAGCGGCACGGCCTGTGAATAGGGGACATAAATGGCTTTGCGATGGGTCAGCCCCTGATTGTATTCGTCAGGGACCTTTTTGGGACATTTTTCGGCGCACAGACCGCAGGCGATGCATTTGTCCATGTCCACATAGCGCGGCCGCTGGACAACGGTGACGCGGAAGTCGCCTTCGCTGCCTTTGATGCCGCCGATTTCGGAAAGGGTCAACAGTTCGATATTGATATGCCGGCCGACCTCGACCAGTTTGGGGGACACGATTCACATGGAACAGTCATTGGTCGGAAAGGTCTTGTCCAGCTGGGCCATTACGCCGCCGATGGCCGGCGACTTTTCCACCAGGTACACATAGAACCCTGCGTTGGCGACATCCAGGGCGGCCTGCATGCCGGCAACGCCGCCGCCGACGACCATTACGGCGCCCTGCAGGTGCTGTTTTTCGGTTTGTGTGTTCATCATTAATACCCGCTTTCTATTGGTCTGTTTTCAAATACGCCTTTTCAACCGCTTCGATCAGCTCATCATCCGTAAAGGGCTTGGCCAGATAGTCCACCGCCCCCAGCTTCATGGCCTGAACGGCATTGGACATGATGGAATAGCCGGTCATGACCAGTACACAGGGATGTGGGTGGTTGTTTTCAATGATCTGCAAAATTTCCATGCCGTCGATGTCCGGCAGCTTCATGTCCAGCAAAATGACATCATAATTTCCGCTCTGGATTGCTTTCAGTCCGTCGCTTCCGGTAAGACAACGGTCCACGCTGTGGCCTTTTTCGCGCAGCACCAGTTCGCAGGCATCACAAATAACGCTTTCGTCGTCAATAACCAGCACAGCAATGGATTTCATCGGCTTCCCTGTGTATGGGCCTTTCAGTCGTGATGGGAAATTGGAGGATAAACCGGGTGCCCCGGCCCGGCTCACTGCAGGCCCGTATGTCTGCCTGATGATTTTTCAGGATGCCGTAGCTGACGGCCAGGCCCAACCCGGTTCCGGCTGCTTTGGTCGAAAAGAAAGGCTCAAAAATATTTTCCAGCACGTGCCCCGCGATGCCGCAACCGTTGTCGGCAATGACGACGCTGATTTGCTGCTGCCGGGGTACCACAGCCGTTTGAATCGTGATCCGGCCGTTACGGCCGACAGCCTGCAGGGCATTGAGCAGAATGTTGATAAATACCTGTTGAATCTGATTTTTATCCAAAAGTATCGGCACCATGCTTGCAGAAAGTCTAAGGTCGATGTGCGTCTGCTTCAGGCGGAACTCGTTTTGGACCACGGCGATGGCGCTGCGCATGATGGTGTTGATATCGGCCTTTTTTTTCTGTGGTTTGACGTCGCGCGCAAAATCGAGCAGCCCTTGAATAATGGTTTTACAGCGCTGCGTTTCCTGCATAATGGTGTTCAGCCCCTGCTGGATCTGACTGCCGGCCGGCACTTTTTTGGCCATGTTGGAGCTGAAGAGTAAAATGCCGGTCAGCGGGTTGTTGATTTCGTGGGCCACGCCGGCTGCCATGCGGCCCAGCGAAGATAGTTTGTCCACATGTGCCGCCATGTGTGTAAAACGGGCCTGCTGGTTTTCCAGAAAACGGACGCGCTCGATAATGCCCGCACACTGCTCGGCCAGGGTTTCGATGAAGTCCAGTTCATTGGGGCTGAATTTTCTTTCTTTGGTGA
>Ga0180434_10001777_pt1 | contig 30198 bp, 24 predicted proteins | sample SS_ome_7_FD_132453 | JGI IMG/M metagenome (GOLD analysis project Ga0180434, IMG submission 132453) | Hypersaline lake sediment archaeal communities from the Salton Sea, California, USA - SS_1_D_2 metaG | ecosystem: Environmental > Aquatic > Non-marine Saline and Alkaline > Hypersaline >... | reverse complement strand
CGGGGGGCCTGGATGTTCCAGCCCCAGATCGGTTATCTCCGGGAGCCCTTCCGGTTCCTGGTGCAGTACAGCGGCATCTACGGGACCTTCACCAACTTCGGGTTCTTCCGGGATAGAGATCAGATAAGCTTTGTGGTGAGCTATTTGCTCAATTGACGGCAAGACGTCAGTGAAACTGACGGAGACACGAAGTGGAGCCATCATCCCTGCGGAGGCAGGGATCCCTTAGCCCACTGTGCTGAACGTAACGAATAGAAAAGGAGGGATCTAAAATGAAGGAAACGCGAAACCTTGGCATATTCTTGCTCAGCCTTTCGTTCTTTCTCTGCCTGGTTCTGCCTGCAAGCGCGGACGTTGCACCGGGCGATGTGATCGACACATCGAACTGGGAGCAGATTCAGGGCCTGGTGCCCGATCCAGTACTGGCCTGGTACAAGACCGGGCAATACACCACGCCCGTGGGGAAGTTGAATTTCGATCCTGGAAAGGCCCTGCCCCAATATGTTTATGATCTGGCGGAGTCGAATGCCGCTAAATACGATGTGAATGAGAACAACGAGTTGGTCTATTCAAAGACGGGTGAACTCGCTACGGATATCGTGGGACTGCCCTTTCCGAAGATCGATCCGAAGGATCCGAAGGCAGGGGTCAAGATCGTCTACAACGGGAAGTTTGTCCGAATGCTGCAGGGCAACGCACGGTGGCCCGGCATGACGGGTCGCTATGTGAGTACGAGTCGTCACGAGCGGGACGTGGAGATCGATATGCGGACCGCCAATTTCCTCGGCTGGCCGGGCATTGGTGAGATGAAGAACCCGAAGGGCTTCCAGGAGCAGTACGTGTTGAAGGTGACCTCCCCCTTTGACCTTGCCGGCACAGCCGTGCTTACGTGGCGATACCTGGGGCAGAAGCCGGATATGACCTTCGGCTACGTCCCTGCCATTCGGCGGGTCCGGCGCATGAGCCCGGCCAACCGATCGGACGCCATGTTCGGCTCCGATTTCTCCGCAGACGATACGGGCTACATCGGCTATGACGGAAAGGTGACATACTTCGAGTTCAAGCTCGTGGGCGAGGGCGAGGCGGTTGGCATGTTCTTCGGGCAGGATTTGGTCAAGTGCCAGCGTGATCAGTTCGGCACTCTGACCTCAGCCGAGCCGCCGGGAGCGGATTTCAAGGTCGGCTACCAGGTAGACGGCTGGCAGGGCGCGCTCTGGGCACCGGCCACGAAGGACGTCATTTTTGTCAAACGCCCTGTCTGGAAGATCGAGAGCACTTCCAAGGACCCGTTCTACAATTACGGAAAGCAGTACATGTGGATCGACAAGGAGTTCTTCTGCGGGTTCTACAAGCAGATCTACGACCACTCGGGCGAGCACTGGAAGGTCTGGTATGACATCTGGGGCGTGGCCGCGGACGAGGATGAAGGCTTCCGGATCCCGTACTTTCGCACGGTCACCATTGTTGACGAGCGGGCCGAACACGCCTCGGCGTTCGAGTGCGTACACAAGAAGAGCCCGGCCGAGTATTTCTTGAAAGAGGCTGCCGACGTCTACAGCCTGGGCGGGTTCCAGAGGTACTGCAAGTAGGGCCCCACCATCATCCTGCAGGGCCGGCACAAGGCGTCGGTCCTGCAGAAGAGAAGAGATTCTCTTCCCTGCCGCAAGCGAAGGGACTGCTTGCGATCAAGACAGGTTCCGCTTCTTGCTGAAAATTCAAGACCTGAGAACGGAGGCAACCATGCTGAATGAATTTACCGTAGACTTCCGGACGACCGAAGAGGAGCTGGACTTCATGGTCGCCTTGAGCATGTCGACCGAGGGGGTGGGCGCTGCCGTCTTCGTGCTCTCCCTTCTGGCAGGTTCCATGGGGGCGGCCTTTGTGGGGTTGGGGCTCGTGTGCGTGGGTGCCACCGCCCTGTTCACTCACCTCGGGCATCCCCTGCGGTTCTGGCGGGTCATCTCGAAGACGCACGTCACGTGGATCAGCCGGGGCGCGATCTTTACGGGCGGGTTGATCGGCTCCGGTGTCCTGTCCCTGATCCTGCCAGAGGGGAACGCCCTGGGCATGCTTTGCCAGATCGCCTCGTTGATGTGTGCACTCGTGGTGATGCTCTACACCGGCTTTCTGTTCTCGTCCATGAATGCGATTCCGTTCTGGAACACTTCCCTGCTGCCGATCCTTTTCCTGGTGCACTCCATTGCATCCGCAGGGGTGGTGCTCTTGGGGCTCCTGCCCATGGCCGGGCAGAGGCTTGGCGACAGCCCGCGGGAGGTATCTGCCGTCCTGGCCCTGCTCCTGTTTTCGCTCGTACTGAGTTGGGTCTACCTGAAATCAGCCCCTCCGTCCGAGGCGGCCCAGGAGTCGGTACGGCTCCTGACGGAGGGCAGGCTGAAGTCGTTGTTCCTCACGGGAGGAGGGATCGCAGGATTGGGCGCACCGATCGTGCTGGTCATGCTCGCCCACTCGATCTCTCAGGACATGGGCGTTCTCTCCGGGTTGTTTGTCTTTGTGGCGCTTGTTCTGAGAATCGCCGGGGACATGGCATTCCGGAGCGCCGTGCTGCGGGCGGGGGTCTACGCGCCGGTAATCTAGGGCGGCTTGCGCCGCCAGGCGAAAGGCGAAAGGGCAAAGGTGAAAGGAAGAAAAGGCCTTCAGCTCTTAGCTTTTAGCTCCTCGCCACAACCCCCGGAAAGAGTGTTCGCCAAGGCGCGGTGGGGTGGGCTAACAGCTAACAGCTACAAGATATAAAGGGTTTAGAGGTCAGCAAGAACTGCAAAGAAGGCAAGTAGGAGGAAGACTGATATGGCGAAGGAACAACGTACGGACGAGGCCTGGGTCCCGACCACCTGTTACGGCTGCTTTCCCTCGTGCGCGATTCAGGTGCACCGGAAGGACGGCAAGCTGGTCGGCTCGAGGGGAGATCCCCAGGTATACAGCTCTTACGGGAAGTGCTGTGGAAAATCCCTTGTGCGGGTGGCGGATCTCTATCATCCAAACCGGGTGACCAAGCCAATGATTCGGACCAACCCGGAGAAGGGGATCGGGGTGGATCCGAAGTGGAAGGAGATCAGCTGGGAAGAGGCGATGGACATGGTGGTGGAGAGGCTGGAGAAGCTTCACAAGGATGATCCCCGCAAGCTCGTGATGGCCTCCATGGATATGAACAACCATTACTATCAGTATGCGCTGACCAAGGCCTTCGGTTCGCCGAACTACGCCTGGTACAGCGCCACCATGTGCGGCGGCGGCCTCCACACGGTCTACTTCGTGACGTTGGGGACGATCAACTCCGAGCCGGACGCGGACCGCTGCAACTACTTCGTCCAGTGGGGTTCCCAGTACGGGCTGGGCGCGAACAACAACCCGATCGTGGGGATCCGTGAGATGGCGGACGCCCGGAAGCGGGGCGCAAAACTGGTGGTGGTCGATCCCATCTGCAGCCACGCGGCGGCCAAGGCGGACGAGTGGATTCCGATCATCCCGGGTAGCGACGGTGCGCTGGGCCTGGGCGTCGCGAACGTGATGGTGAACGATCTGGGCATCTATGACGCGGAGTACCTCAAGAAAGGAACGAATGCTCCCTACCTGATCCAGGAAGACGGGCACTACGTGAGGGACGGCGCCACCGAGAAGCCTCTGGTGTGGGACGCAGGCGAGGGCGCGGCAAAGGTCTACGACGACGAGACGATCCAGGACGATGCCCTGGAGGGCAGCTACGAGGTGGACGGAAAGAAGTGCCGGCCAGCTTTCGAACTGTTCAAGGAGCACCTGAAGAAGTACCCGGCCGACAAGGTCGGCGAGATCACGGGCATTCCTGAGGAAACGGTTCGACGGTTTGCCAAGGAGTTCGCAGAGGCGGCCCAGGTGGGCAAGACGATTCAGTACGAGGGCCATACACTCCCCCATCGGCCCGCCTGCATCGAGACGAAGCGGGGCGGGACGCAGCACAAGAACGGGTTCTGGAACGTCTATTCCATCATCCTGCCGAACATCCTCGTGGGGGCCATGAACGTGCCCGGCGGCCTGCTGGGCACCCATCCGCAGGGGCCCTTCGGCATGTGGAAGATCACGGAGTCCAAGGACGGGCTGATCGTCACGGACGTGTGCGACGTAATGGGGGATATCACGGACTTCATCACCCCCTACCCGCCGCAGGAGGTCAAGCCACCGGAAAGCCTGGAGCTGATGGAGCTCATCCCCTGCTCAGGTTTCCGGAACTCGATGCCCATCATGAGCTTGAACGACCCGGCGAAGGTCAGTATTCCCTACGATCCGGAATTCCTCGTCATCTTTCGCTTCAACCCGATGATGAGCATGATGGACCCGAAGACCGTTGGAGAGACCCTGAAGAAGATGAAGTTCATCCTCTCTTTTGCCTGGCAAATCGACGAGACGAACGAGTTCGCCGACCTCGTCATCCCGGATCTGCACGACCTCGAACAATGGTGGCCCTTTCCTGCGAACCTCCCTGCCGGGTTCATCAGCCCGGGCCCGGGTCCCTGGTACGGCCAGATACACCAGCCCACTGTGGACCCTCCGGAGGGGCTGCGGCACTGGGCCGAATTCATGATGGATGTGTGGGATCGGTTGGGACTCCTGCCGGAAGTGAACGGGTTGATCAATTTGAAGAGCGGCCTGGCCGGCGCCGAAAGGCACGCCCTCGAACCGGACAAGAAGTACACCACCGAAGAGATCGCCAAGAAAACGGTCTGCGCTCTTACCGGGGATGAGGAATTCGATCCGGATACGTTCAAGGATTCCGCAGCCGTCCACTTCTACGACAAGACCCCGGAGGAGGCGTTCCCGGCCTGTTTCTGGAAGGCCCGCGTACCGATCTATTTCGAGCACTTCATCGACGTGGGCAAGGATGTGGAAAAGGTCACCGGGGAACTCGGAATGGACTGGTGGGATACATCCTACTACCACCCGATGCCCGAGTGGCATCCCTGCAGGTCTCACGAACAGGGCGACGACGAGTACGACCTCTACATCTCCTTCAGCAAGGCACCGCTCCTGGCTCACACGACCACCATGGAGAACCCCTGGGCGGATGACATCGTGAAAAGGAATCCTCTCGACTATTCGGTCCTGCTCCACACGAGCTATGCGGAGAAGAAGGGGATCAAGGACGGCGACATGGTCTGGGTGGAGTCGGACGTGAACCGCGTGAAAGGGAAGGTCAGGGTCACCGAATGCGTTCACCCGAAGGTGGTGGGCGGCTTCGGCATCGGCGGCCGCTGGGGCAGGGAAAAGAACGTCTCCCGCGGCAAGGGCGTCCATTTCAACTCCCTGATCAAGTTCGGGTGGGACATGATAGACACCCTGAGCGGCCAGATCGACTACTGTGCCAAAGTGAAAGTCTATAAAGCGTAGATGGGAGAGAGAGATGGCCAGATACGAGATGATCATTGACCTGGACCTGTGTATCGGCTGCAACGCTTGCACCGTGGCCTGCAAGCAGGAGCACGGTACCCAGCCCGGCGTGTTCTGGGGCTACGTACTGCAAAAGGAGTTCGGAAAGACGCCGCGGGTGACGAGGCTGTTCCTTCCGGTCCTGTGCAACCACTGCGAGAACCCGCCGTGCGAGGAAGTCTGCCCGACCGGAGCGACCTACATCAACGAGGACGGCCTGGTTCTAGTCGACTACGAAAAATGCATCGGGTGCAAGATGTGCATGGCAGCCTGCCCGTACAACATCCGGTGGTACATCGACAAAGAGGAGTACTACTTCCCGAACACGCCGATTCCCTATGGCGTAGACGAGTTGCGGGGATACGAGAAGATCGTGCAGAAGTGCAATTTCTGTGCGGACCGGCTGAAACGGGGAGAAGAGCCGAAATGCGTAGAGGTCTGCCCGACCTACTGCCGCAAGTTCGGGGACATGGAGGACCCGGAGAGCGAAGTGGCGCAGATCGTGCGAAGAGAGAGGACCTTCGTCCTTCGGCCCGAGGCCGGGACCGAGCCCCGGGTCCGGTACATCCAGAACAAGAACCTCGACATCGTCAAGATCAGGTGAGGAGAGAGGCATGGGACAGACGATTGCCGAAAAGGTGTTTTCCAGCAAGGTGGGCCGTTTGGTGGGAGCGGGAGAATACGTCACTGCCCCTGTGGACTGCGCGATGATGAACGAGGGCTTTGCCATGAGCTGGATCCACCTGAACTCGGCGGGCCTCAGCAAGGTCTGGGACCCGAACAAGGTGGTGGTCGTGCTGGACCATTTCGTTCCGGCCAACAGCGAGCGGAACGCCTCGATCCACGCCCTGATCCGCGGAACGGCCAAGGCATTGGATCTCCCGTCGTACTACGGCGAGAACGAAGGGGTCTCGCACCAGGTCATGATGGAGAAGGGGCATGCCAGGCCGGGAGACCTGATCGTGGGAACCGACTCCCACACCTGCAGCTATGGGGCCCTGGGCGCGGCGGCGACCGGGATCGGCATGACCGAGATGGCCTACGTGCTTGCCAAGGGGGAGCTCTGGTTTCTCGTGCCCGAGACCATCCGGATGGTCCTGAATGGGCAGCTCCCGGACCGGGTCTTCTCGAAGGACATCCTGCTCCACATTGCGGGCACGCACGGCACAGAGGTGGCGCAGTACAGGTCCATCGAGTTCGTGGGAGGCGGAGCAGAGGCGCTCAGCATCGAGAGCCGGATGACGATGAGCAACATGGCCGTGGAGATCGGGGCCAAGTTCGGAATCTTCGACGCGGACGACAAGACCCTTGCATACCTGAAGGGAAGGGGGGAAGGTTCCCTGGAGAGGATTGCCGGGGATTCGGACGCCTCCTGCCTGGCCACGTACGAAATCGATGTGAGCGGGCTGGTCCCTCAGGTCGCCTGCCCCCATTCGGTGGGCAACGTGAAACCGGTGACCGACGTGCAAGGCAAGCCGGTCAACCAGGCCGTGCTCGGGTCGTGCACGAACGGGCGGGTCGAAGACTTGAAGGCGGCGGCGGAGATCCTGAAGGGAAAGCGGGTGGACCCCTCCACCCGGTTGCTCGTGTATCCGGCCTCCCGGGACGTGTACATCCAGGCCATGGACGAAGGTGCGCTGAGGGACCTGGCAGAGGCGGGCGGGATCATCTGTAACCCGAGTTGCGGCCCCTGCTTTGGCGGCCACGTGGGCCTCATGAGCAAGGGCGAGGCCTGCATCTCGTCCACGAACCGGAATTTCAAGGGCCGCATGGGCAGCCCGGATGCAGAGGTCTATCTGGCCTCCCCGGCCACGGTGGCGGCCTCGGCGCTCAAGGGCGTGATCACAGACCCGAGGGAGGTGTGAACCCATGGTGGACTTTCGAATCAAGGCGCAAGCCTGGGTGTTCGGCAACGACATCGACACGGACCAGATCGTACCCGGCCAGTACCTGACCTCTCCGGTGGAGGAACAGAGCGAGCACGCCTTCGAGGCGATCTCGCCCGGCTTTGCGAAGAAGTTCAAGAAGGGGGAGGCCCTCGTGGCCGGATCGAACTTCGGTTGCGGATCCAGCCGGGAGTCCGCCCCCGAGGTGCTCAAGCACCTGGGGGTTTCCGCGGTGATCGCCGAATCCTTTGCACGGATCTTCTTCCGGAATGCGATCGCTATCGGACTGCCCGCGCTCGTTTGTCCGGGTGTGACGGAAAAGGTCCGCCAGGGGGAAGAGGTGGAGGTAGATCTGGAGAAGGCGACCGTAGCCCGTGTGGCGGCAGAGGAGGTGCTCGAGGGAGTGCCCCTGAACGAGATCATGCTCGAGGCCCTCCGGAAGGGCGGAATCATGAAGATCCTATCCAACGAATGAAGAGAGCCCTGCGGGCGGGTGATTCAAGCGAACAGGGAAAACAAGAAAAGGACTCAAGGATGGCTGCCAAGAAGCTCAGAGAACTGATGGCAAACAAGGAATTCGTCTGTGCACCCGGGGCCTACAACGCGCTCACGGCGAAACTGATCGAGGAAGCGGGCTTCAATAGCGTTTACATGAGCGGTTACTGCACCGCTGCCACCTCCCTCGCCCTGCCCGACCTGGGCTTGCTGACCATGACCGAGATGCTGAACAACGTGCGCGCCCTGGCGGATTCGACCGAGATCCCGCTGATCGCCGACGGGGACACCGGATACGGGAACCCGATCAACGTGGTGCGCACGGTCAGGGAATACGAGAAGGCGGGCGCCGCAGCGGTCCACCTCGAGGACCAGGTCTGGCCGAAGCGATGCGGGCACATGGCCGGCAAGCAGGTCATCCCGCAGGCGGACATGGTGGCCAAGCTCCGGGCGGCCGCGGACTGCAGGCTCTCCGAGGACTTCGTGATCATCGCAAGGACCGACGCCCTGGCCGTGGATGGGCTGGAAGCCGCCATCGACAGGTGCCACGCCTATGCGGAGGCGGGTGCAGACGTGGTCTTCGTGGACGGACAGCACACGATCGAGCAGATCGAGGCGCTGCCCAAGCAGTGCCCCGAAAGACCTGCGCTGATCAACATGGGCCCCCTGACGCCCCTCCTGTCCGTCGAGGAAATCATCAGGATAGGCTATTCGATCGCGATCTTCCCTGCAGTCTGCATCGGCCCGGCCATGCTCGCCATCCAGGACGGTCTCAAGCACTTCAAGGAGACCGGCACCTCGCCGATCAAGGATCCGGAGCAGATGCTGCACGTGTTCGGCACCTTCAACAAGTTCATGGGGGTCCCGTACTACAACGAGTTGGAGGAAAAATACAGATCAGGAGAATGACCCGGTACGATCCATGACAGGGGGGTGTCGTGAAAGACAGGATAAGAAACGAACTTCGAGAGCACGCAGGAACCGTTTCCGGGAATTGCACGAGGCTCGCGGATGAAACCGAACGGCTTGCCCGTTTTGTGGAAGATCTCCTGAAGTACGGGGATCTGTACGACACCTCCATCGAGGGTATGGATGAACGCTACGCGTGGCAGGGAGACTCCTACCTTCTCATGGAAGAGGGCAATCTGTTCATCAATGCAGCGAGCGGGGCTGTCCCTGTGGATGACAGGGTCAAGAGAGAATTGCGTCTCTATGAATATGCCAAACCCCGCCTGAAAGACGCCTTCCACAGCCTGCGGTACTGCGACGAGATGTGGTTCTTCACCATCGAAACCCTGGCTTGCGGGTACGTGGAATACGACTACATTGGCCCCAACCTCCCGGAAAGAATCGACCTGACCCGGATCCATCCCCTGCGCGTGGTCCGGCTGGATTGGTTTGACATCGTCAACCCCGTGAACAATCCGGAAAGGAAGGGCGTCTGGTCCCCCTTCCCCTTCATCGAGCTGTACCATCAGTGGATATTCTCTTACCACTATCCTCTGTACGACGGCGAGCATTTCAAAGGGGCTTTCGTTCCTCACGCAAAGATCGAGCCCATGTTGGAAGACTCCATCTACAAGGGCAGCGAGAAGATGATGGCCATTCACGACGACGGCACCCTGATCGGGATGAATGAAGCGGCGGAAGCGGCCTTCGACCTGGAGACGTACCGATTCCGTTTGTGGGACGACCCTTCCGAGAAGGTTCCGTATGTAAGGAACCGACTGAACTTGATGAAGAACGGGTGCGAAGATTTTCACTGGCTCGCGGACGGGATCAAGTGGCAGGATGAATTCGCTGCAACCCTGCTCGGCAAGAACTATACGGTGATCAAGGAGAAGGTTCCTGAAATCAGGATGAACATCGTGGCTTTGCTGGATCAGTAGTAATCGGGATTCCTCGATGAAGTTCGCCCTTCCGGCCACCGAAGATGGTCGTCACTGCCTTGCCTCGTGGATCGAGGGCACCTCCCGGTTCTGCGCCATGATGAAATGTGCGGGCTGCGACCACGTGACCAACCAGGATAGATCCCGAGAGGAGGCAAGAAGATGTCTGAAAAGACCAATGAAACGGTTTCCTGCCACAAATGCAAGACCCTTGCCTGTATGGAAAGCTATGCCCAGGGTGTACCCAAGTATTGCCGGGCCGGCGAATTCAAGGAAGTCATCGAGCAAACCAAAAAGGAGTATCTCGAACCGGATATCGCCAAAGTCCACCTGGCAACGGCCAGGGTTCTGAAAAGGGGTGACTTCCAGTGGACCCGGGTCCAGGAGAGCATCGAATTCGCACTGGAGCTTGGCGCAACCAAGGTGGGACTGGCCGTATGCATCGCATGCATCCGGGAAGGAAGGGCCATGGCGAATCTTCTGGAGGCCGCCGGCCTCGAGGTGGTGACCGTGGGATGCATGATAGGGGCTGTGAAACCGCAGGATACGGGCGTTCCGGAGGAATTGATCACCGGACTCGGTATTGCGTGCAACCCCATTGCACAGGCGAGGATCATGAACGAAGAAGGGACACAACTGAATTTCATCTATGGGCTGTGTGTCGGGCACGACACGCTCTTCATTCAGCACTCGGAGGCGCCGGTCACCTTCATTTCTGCAAAGGATGTGGTCACCGGCGACAATCCAAGTGCTGCATTGAAGTCGGGATTGATACGACTGAAACTGGCAATGACCTATAACGATGCAAGCTTTTCGCCTACCGATTTCCTCAAGGGTCCGTAACGTTCCCTTGGTCCGGCATGCTACTTGTGAAATGAAACGTTCAACCACCGGGAGAATGAGTCCATGTCTGAGCTCGCACATCTGTTTTCGCCCATCAAGATCGGCAACGTGGAGATTCGAAACCGGATCCTCCAATCCGCGCACATCACGAACTTTGCAGAGGGAGGGCTGCCCTCGGAGCGCCATCTTCGCTACTACGAGGCACGCGCCAAAGGCGGGATCGGCCTGATCATCCAGGAAGCAACGGTCGTGAATCCGCATACCGGACTGCTCCCCATCCTGTCCCACGGCTGGAAGGAGGGGTTCACCGACCGGCTTCGGAAGATCCGTGAGGCGGTTCACGCGCACGGGGCCAAGCTGTTTCTGCAACTCGCCCACGGCGGCGTGGTGGCCAGCTCCTACTATAACTGGACAAATATCCAGGGCTGTTCCCCCGTGCCCACGCCGGCCACCGGAGAGATCCCGCGGGTCCTGAACGAGGCGCGTATCAAGGAGGTGGTGCAGCACCACGTGGATGTGGCCCTGAAGGCCAAGGAGGCGGGCTACGACGGGATCGAGCTTCATTTCGGCCACGGCTACCTGCAGCAGCAGTTCCTCTCGCCTGCGTACAATGTCCGAAAGGACGCTTACGGCGGCGTGCTGGAAAACCGCATGCGCTTCGGCATGGAGGTGATCGACGCGGTCCGAGAAGCCGTTGGAAAAGACTTTGTGGTCGGTCTTCGAACCTCTGCTGACGAGCTGATTCCCGACGGCTACACCCTGGATCTTGCCAAGGAGTTTATCCCGATCTGGGCGAACACGGGCAAGATCGACTTCCTTCACGTTACGGTGGCAGTCTCCACGACCATGGGCTATGCCATTCCCCCCATGATGGTGCCGCCGCGTCCGTTCGTATACTGCGCTGCCGAGATCAAGCAGCTCGTGGACATCCCGGTGTTCACCGTGATCCGGATCAACGACCCGGTGACCGCGAACGACATCATCAAGAACAACGAAGCGGACATGGTGACCATGACCCGGGCCACTCTCTGCGATCCCGAGCTTCCGAACAAGGCCAGGGAAGGGCGGCTCGACGACATCCGCCAGTGCATTGCCTGCAACGAGGGATGCTGGGAACGGTGGGGCCGTCAGGAGCCCATCACCTGCATGCAGAACCCGGAGGCAGGCAGGGAAGGCGTTTTTCGCATCGAGCCGGCCGCCAAGCCGAAGAAGGTCACGGTCGTCGGCGGCGGATGCGCAGGCATGGAGGCCGCTGTGGTTGCCAGGCAGCGGGGCCACGATGTGACCCTGTACGAGAAGGCGGACGAGTTGGGAGGCGCGATCCTCATTCCTGCCAAGGCCCCGAGCCGGCAGGAGCTCGGCCAGGCGGTCCGTTTCCTGAAGCACGAAGTGGAGAGGCTCGGCATTCCGGTTCATCTCGGCACGGAGGTGACGGCGGACCAGGTCCTGGCGGAGAGCCCGGACGCGGTGATCGTGGCGACCGGAGCCACCACCGTCGAGGACCCGAGCCCGGACGTGGTGGGTCCCTACGCGAGCATCGAGATCGAGGCGGGAGCCGACGTGGTCACGGCCGAGGACGTGCTCGAAGGCAAGGCGCAGACAGGGAATCGGGTGGTGATCGCGGACCAGCAGAACTACATGAAGGGCCTGGTAGCCGCAGAGGTCCTGGCGGACCAGGGTAAAGAAGTGAAGGTGATCATGCCCCCGCCCTTCCGGTATCTGGTGGCAAACCCCTACGAGATGGACGCCGCCACCCATGGGGTCCAGGTCATGAACCTGAAGACCAAGGGCGTGAAGCGGGTGAGCGACTGCAAAGTGAAGAAGGCGCAGGCAGGCAAGATCACGATCGAGGACATCTTTACCCAGGAGGAGCAGGAGCTGGAGGCGGACACCCTGGTCCTCTCCTACTGGCGCAAGGCGGAGACCCGGCTCCACGACGAGCTCGAAGGGAAGGTGAAGGAGCTCCACCTCATCGGCGACGCCCTGGCTCCGCGACGCCTCATTGATGCGTTCCACGAGGGGTACACAGTGGCGGCCAAAATCTAGCAGGGCGTCCAATAGGCGTCCGTGGTTGGCGGTAATCTTGTACGTGAACGAACACCAAGATGGGGGGCTGACATGGGCATGAAGATCTGGTGGCAGCACATTTTTCCGCCTCAGGAGCAGATCGAGAGGGAAACGGGCATGACCCTGACCGCGTCGGTAGAGGATGCCAAGGGCAGGGTGCTGGAGAATCTCCAAACGGTGGCTCGTCCGGACACGGAGGTGGAGATCCACTACATCAAGCACTCCGCCTACATGGTGCAGTCCTATTACACCGAGATGTTGAACAACATTTGGCTTCTCGATGGGGTCATCGAGGCGGAGAAGCAAGGCTACGATGCCGTGATCATCGGCTGCGCGGATGACCCTGCCGTTCGCGAAGCCCGCCAGGCCGTCAACATCCCGGTGGTGGTTCCCACGGAAGCGGCCATGATGTTGGCAAATTCTCTCGGAAGCCGGTTCGGGATGATCACCGTGATGGACGAGCTCGTCGCCTTTTGTGAACGAAATATCCGAAACTACGGGATGGAGTCGCGCGCCGTCCGTCCGGTCCGGGTCCACCAGATGGGCGAGAACTGGGTGAACGCCCTGTTCGAGATGCTTCTCGACCCGGACGGCCTGTTTCCCCAGTTTGAAGAACTCTGTCACAAGACGATCGCGGACGGGGCGGAGGTCATCCTGCCCTGTTGCTGTGCCCTGAGCCCGGCCCTGTCCCTTGCGGGCTTCAGAGAGGTTCCCGGAACGGGTGTGCCCATCGTCGATGTGACCCACGCGGCCGTCAAGCTCGCCGAGACCCTCGTGGACCTGAAGAGGGCCGTGGGACTCGGCAAGTCGGAGAGGTGCACGTACAAGTCCACGCCTCCCGAGATCCGGGACGCCATGCGTGCCTTCACCTACGGTTCTCCGGGCAAATAGTTGCCCGGGCATCGATTCACCATACATTAGACAGAGGGAGTAACAACACATGTCCGAACTGTCGCATCTCTTCTCCCCACTCACTATCCGGAACCTGACGATCCCGAACCGTATCTTCTCGTCCGCCCACGTGACGGCCTTCGGCGAAAAGGGCCTGCCCACCGACCGGCACGTGCGCTACTACGAGGCGCGGGCCAAAGGGGGCGTGGGGCTCATCATCCAGGAGGGGACGGTCGTTTCCCCCCATGCCCAGTTTCACGAGAAGTCGTTCGTGCAGGGATGGAAGGACGAGATCTCGCCCTGGCTCGAGAAGATCGTGGAAGCCGTGCACGCCCACGGGACGAAGATGTTCCTGCAGTGCTGGCACGGCGGCAGCTACAGTTGTTCCTATTACACCTCGAGGCCCGGAGTCTCCAGCTCGGACATACCGATGAATTTCATCGGCGAGGTTCCCCTGGTCCTCGACGAGGAGATGATCCTCCAAGAGGTCCGGGCCTTTGTCGACCTCGCCCTCAAAGGGAAAGAGGCGGGGTATGACGGCGTGGAGCTGAATTTTGCGCACGGCTACCTCCAGCAGCAATTCCTTTCTCCCTCGACGAACATCCGCAAGGACGCCTTCGGGGGGTCTCTGGAGAATCGCATGCGCTTCGGAATGATGGTCATCGCGGCGGTTCGTGAGGCGTTGGGTGAGGACATCGTCCTGGGGGTCCGGGCTTCCGCCGATGAGTTGCTTCCGGAAGGATACACGCTGGAAGACATGAAGGAGGTCATGTCGATCTGGGAGGGGTCCGGCCTTCTGGATTACCTGAGCGTCACGATCAACGGCGTGGCGGCCATCTCTCCCATGATGATACCGCCCCGCCCATTCGTCTACTGCGCTGCCGAGATCAAGCAGATCGTGGACCTGCCGGTGTTCAGCGCCATCCGGATCAACGACCCGGTAACGGCCAACGATATCATCCAGAACAACGAAGCCGACATGGTGGCCATGACGCGGGCGACGCTGTGCGATCCTGAACTTCCCAACAAGGCACGGGAAGGCCGCCTGGACGATATCCGCATGTGCATTGCCTGCAACCAGGGCTGCTGGGGGAACTGGGAGCGACGCGAAGCAATCACCTGCACCCAGAACCCGGAGGCAGGCCGGGAGGGTGAATTCAAAATCACACCTGCATCGAGCCCGAAGAAGGTCATGGTGATCGGAGGGGGGTGTGCGGGCATGGAGGCCGCGGTGGTGGCGAAACAGAGAGGGCATGACGTATCCCTCTACGAAAAGGCCTCGACCCTCGGCGGGGCGATCCTCATCCCGGCCCGGGTTCCGAGCCGCCAGGAGCTGGGCCAGGCCGCCCGGTATCTGGAGCACGAAGTGGAGCGCCTCGGCATTCCAGTCCACCTGGATACCGAGGTCACCGCCGACCAGGTGCTTGGGGAGAACCCGGATGCAGTCATCCTCGCCACAGGCGGGAACGCGGTCAGCGATCCGAGCCCGGATGTGGTGGGCCCGAGCAGGGCCATCCGGATCGAGCCGGGGAGCCATGTGGTGACCGCCGAGGACGTGCTGGAGGGCAAGGTCGAGACCGGTGCCCGTGTGGTCATCGCGGACCAGCAGAACTACATGAAAGGACTCGTCACCGCCGAATTCCTCGCCGACCAGGGGAAGGATGTCACACTGGTCATGCCGGTGCCCGTGCGGCTCACGACACCCAACTCCTACGACGTCGATCTCATTACCCTTACGGTACAGACGATGAACATCAAGATGAAAGGGGTCAAGCGCGTCCACGACAACGAAGTGAAGGAAGCGAGGCCCGGCAAGGTCGTCTTGCGCGACGCCTTTACCGAAGAGCTACAGGAGATCGATGCGGACACGCTGGTCCTTTCCTACTGGCGCAAGGCGGACCCGAGGCTTTACGACGGGCTCAAGGGCAAGGTCAAGGAGATCCACAGGATCGGCGACGCCCTGGCGCCCCGCCGACTGATCAACGCCATCTACGACGGATACAAGGTAGCTTCGGAAATCTAGTCCCCATACCCTACCAAGGGAGGGAAGTCGCATGACAAAGAAGAAACAGGTTGGCAGCAAGAAAGGCAAGGGAAAGCAGACCTTCGAGAACCTGCTTTCACCCGTCAAGATCGGGAACGTGGAGCTCAAGAACCGCATCGCCGTGGCCCCCATGCAGGAGCACATGACCGGCCACGGGGGGGAGATCACGGAGCAGACTCTCGCCTACATCGGGGCGCGTGCCAAGGGAGGCGCAGGGCTCGTGATCAGCGGGGTCTTCCTGGGCACGAGGCTTGCGGCCCGGTTCCCGCTCGTTCGAAGCATGGTGCTCTACCACCAGGGACACCAGTTCGGCCCGACCCTGTATGCCGAGCGCATTCACTACTTCGGCTCCGTGGCCTGCGCGCAGATGGCCCCGAGCATGGGGCGTCAGTCCTCGCCCTACGACCCGGATGTGGCGGTTCCCTCGGCCTCGGCAAACCTCCCGTACGAGATGGCCACCGAGAAGCTGGCCGGCGGAATCGCCGAAGTGCTGTCCATGGACCCCAGAGGGCGAGCCTTTCTCAAGGGTCCCATGACCTATGAGATGACCATCGCCGAGATCCAGAACGAGGTGAAGGAGTTTGCTTACAGTTGCCAGCTCGCCGTCTCCGCCGGCTTCGACATGATCGAGATTCACTCGAGTCACGGCTTCGCGGCTCACCAGTTTCTTTCTCCTTTCTCGAACAAGAGGACAGATATGTACGGTGGGGAGTGGAGGAACCGGAAGCGGTACCTGATGGAGCTCTTCGAGGGGGTCCGCTACGCGTGCCAGGGAATCCCGGTGGGGGTCCGGATCAGCGCCGAAGAGCACATGGAGGGAGGGCTCACCCGCGAGGAGATGGTCGATGTGGCACAAGACCTCGAAGCGCGCGGCGCGGATTTTATCCACCTCTCGGACGGGGCCGGCCTCGAGGAGAACGGCCATCAGCTTCCGGATGCGGACCGGGCCGAGCACATGTCGGATCACGGTGTCGACTTCAAGAAGGTGCTCAAGATTCCCGTGCTCGTTATCTCCCAGCACGATCCGGTCAAGGCGGACGAGGACATCGGCAAGGGCAAGTACGATATCTCTGCCCTGGGACGGCAGCTTCTGGCCGACCCGGAGTATCCGAACAAGCTGGCAGAGGGGCGAGCGAATGAAATCGTCCGCTGCGTGAGGTGCAACACCTGCATGATCCGCTGCCTGGGGGGCATGTACGTGGCCTGCCCTCTGAACCCGATCCTCGGCCGGGAATACACCCTGGACGAATACAAGATCGGTCCCTGGAAGAAGGGCGAGCGGCTCATCCCGAAAAGTTGGGAGAACGCGAAGATGCCGCCCCTTCACGGCAAGCCCTGGTACAAGGACGAGATCGACGTCATCGAGAAGGCCTGGAGGCCTTTCCGCGGCCCAGGTCCACGCTAACGGGGTAGCAGGAGACGATTCCATGTTTGCCAGGAGTCACAGTGTTCGGTGCTGTCCCGGCCTCCCTCTCCGATTTGCTTGGGCTCCGTCTCTCCCTCCCCCTACAAAGTCGCCCGGCGCAAATCTCCGAGGGAGGCCGGGACAGCACCGAACGGAGCGATTTCCGCCCGGCAAACATGGCGATGGGCTTGTGTTGACCCCTTAGAGCTTGGAGGAGAGTCAAGTGCAGAAGAATCTCGCGGAACTCGCTGTGTCGATCATGAACCCCTGCGTGGAGGAGTGGAAAGGGCAGGGCAAGCCCGTGGTCGGATACATCTGCTCCTACATCCCCCGGGAGGTGATCCACGCAGCCGGGATCCTGCCCTACCGGGTCGGGGCAAGGGGCTGCACCTCCACCGATGAGGCGGATGTCTGGATGGCCCCGATCACCTGCTCCTTTGCCCGGGGCTGTCTGGAGATGGCCCTGGAAGGAGAATACGGCTTCCTCGACGGGCTGGTCTCCATGAACGCCTGCGAGTGCATGCGGCGGATGTGTGACAACTGGACCCACCAGATCGAGATGCCCTTTTCCTACTACATGAGCGTCCCGTACAAATCGGATGAAGGGGCCGTCGATTTCTACGAAGAGGAGCTTCACCTGTTTCAGGGGACCCTGGAAAAGCACTTCGGGGCGGCGATTACGGATGAGGGGCTCGAAAACTCCATCCGGCTGAGCAACGAAACGCGCCGTCTTCTCCGAAAGCTCCATGAAACGAGGAAGAGCGAGGCCCCTTCCCTCACGGGGGCGGAAATCCAGAAGATCGCCATTCTGTCGACCGCCATGCCCCTGGAGGCCTTCAACCCGATGCTCGAGGTTTTCCTGGAGGAGGTCGACGCCCGGGAGGGCACGACAGGGCATCCGGCCCGGCTGATGGTCATCGGGAGCCCCATGGACGATCCACGGCTCACCGAGATCATCGAGGAATTCGGCGGGCTCATCGTCACGGACGCGACCTGCTTCGGCGCTTACTCCTACTGGGATTCCATCGAGCCGGTGGGCGATCCCTGGCGGAGCGTGGCGAGCTACTACCTCAAGCGGCCCGGGTGCCCGAGGATGCCCCAGAAGTCCGGCGACCGTCTCGCGTACATTGGGGAGATGGCCAGGGCATTTGACGTGGACGGGATCATCTTTGAACGCATGCTCTTCTGCAATCTCTGGGGCGGGGAAACCCTGCCCCTGGACGAAGGGCTGCAGGAGATGGATATCCCCATGTTGCTTCTGGACAGGGAATACATCCCCGGGGCCATCGGCCAACTCCGGACCCGGCTGCAGGCCTTCACCGAGATGATCAAAGGAGTCTGACATGGAGGAGGCGAAGAAGGAAGTTATCCAGGAAGCCCATTTGATGCTCCAGGCCGTGGACGATGACCTCAAGAAGACGCAGCCGGAGCGGGCCTGGATGCTCGAGCCGATGCTCAACTACTTCGACGTGCTCGAAAAGGCGATGAACCGAAAGCGGCCCATGATCTGGCACTTCCTGACCCTGAGCCAGGAACCCCTGCGCTCCATGGATGCGGCCGTTTTCTCTCCCGAGTATGCGGCTGCGGTCTTCTCGATTCTCGGGATCGCTTACAAGTACTATGACTTATCGGCGGACAGGATGCCGGAACACATCTGCGTGCTGAACCGTTTCCCTACGGGCCTGTCCCTCTCCGGGGACACGGTGATCCCGGACATCATGCTCTACCCGGCGGCGAATCCGTGCGATGCAGGGTTGATCTCCTATTCGAGCCTGGAGCAACACTTCAAGGACATGCCCTTTTTCTGCGTTGACATTCCTCCGAACACCGACGACCGGACCCGAAGATACGTGGGGAAGCAGCTTCGGGAAATGGTTTCCTTCATCGAAGAGAAAGTGGGCCTCAAGATGGACATGGACGAGCTCCGGGAGAAGATCCGCTTCTCGAACCGGGGCCTCGAGATTCACCAGAAGCTGCTCGAATACCAGAAGCTCGTACCCTGTCCCACCCCCAGCCTGGCCCACCTCATGCACGGCTACACGAATATGGGCGTGCCGGGCGTTCCCGAGGTCGTGGAATGGTTCGACCGGCAGGAGGCATGGCTGACAGAGAAAGCGCAAAAGGGGGAAGGGGCCGTTCCGGAAGAAAAGGTCCGGCTCGCCTGGATCGCCAACAACATCGACTTCGATCTGAGCATCTACGATTGGCTCGAGACCGAGTACGGTGCGGTCTCCGTGGCCTGCGGCATGAGTCTGCTCAACACGGACCCGATCGATCCGGAGGCGGGCGAAGAGGAGATCTTCGAAGGCCTGGCTACGCGGACCATGACGTATCCCATGCCCATGTTCGGCAGGGTCCAGGTGGATGCCTACATCAATCGGTGCGTGGAGATCGTGAACGAGTACAAGGCAGACGCCATCGTATTCGCCGGGAATGTGGGCTGCAAGTACCATTGGACCACGGCCAAACTCGTAAAGGACCGGCTCACCGATGCGCTGGACAAACCGGTCCTGACCTTCGAATTGAGTCCATGGGACTCGAGGGTTACATCCTCGGAGGGGATCAAGGCAAAGTTTGAGCAGTTCTTCGATGCATACTTCTAGAGCATCGAGATTCTGTAGAAGCGGAGGACGTCATGAAGACCCTGATCATCTACTTCTCGCAAACGGGCAATACCCTCAAGATGGCCGAGTGTATCCGGGAGGGGATCGTGGAAGCCGCCGGCCAATGCGACCTGAAGGCGCTGGGCGAGGTGGAGGCCGGTTCCCTTGAAGGCTATGACCTCATCGGTCTGGGGACGCCCGTGTTCTACTTCCAGGAACCCTTTAACGTCCGCGATTTCCTGAAGGCCCTGCCCGACCAGAAGGCCCGGCACTGGTTCCTCTTCGGCACCCACGGCTCCATGTGGGGAACCATGTTTCTCTCCATGGCGGAAATCCTCAACGGCAAGGGGGCCGAAGTGGTGGGCTATCACCACATGTATGCGGATGCCTCCCTGCAGTTCTATCCCTACCCCTTTGTGACCTCCGGACACCCGGATGAGAAGGAGCGTGCCGAGACCCGGGCCTTTGGCCGGGAGATCCCTGGAACGAGCCGGAGAATAGCCGCAGGGGAGCGTGCCCTCATCCCTGAGCCTGTCTCCTGCCCGGACCTCTGGAAGTGGGTCGCCCAGGGATTCAGCCGAGAGCAACTGTCCCGGATGTTGCCCCCTCTTCAGGTCGACCTCGAGAGGTGCACAAGATGCGGCCTCTGCCAGGAGATCTGTCCTGTCCAGGGAATCGACATCGAGGCGGAGCCGCGCCGCATTCAGGACCCGTGCGTGTACTGCACGTACTGCATCACCGTGTGTCCCACCTGCGCCATCGGGGGCGATATCATCGACCTGATGGCTGCCCTGGCGCCCGAGTTTGCCAAACACTACATCCGAAACCTGGAGATCGCCGAGGCGGAGGGGAAGTTCGAGTGGAAGATCGACCCTGCCTCGATCGATTTCAGCGACTCTCTGTTTCGACAGCGCGAGAGAAAGATCCGGGAGAGGAAGACGAAGGCGAGTCGAGATTGAGCATGGCCCTTTCCGGCCGGAGGAATGGAATACACATTTGACAAAGTTGAGTGCGCCCCTTGAGGATGGTGACTTTGTCAGAGGAAGGACACGCCCTCAAACGGTTCGGCACTGCCCAGGAGGTTGCCGAGACGGTTGTGTGGCTCTGCTCGGATGCCGCCTCCTTTGTGACCGGCCACGCGATGCTCGTGGATGGAGGAATCACCGCCCGGTAGTCTCGTGGAGTTGCCAGGAAATGTCGCCATGTTTCAGGAGAGGATTATCGTTTAGTGCTGTCCAGGGCTCCCTCTCCGATTTGCTTGGGCTCCGTCTCTCCCTCCCCCTACAAAGTCGCCCGGCACAAATCTCCGACGGAACCCTGGACAGTACCGAACCTCTGCAGCTCGCTCAGGAAAACATAGCGACAGCTTATTGTCGATTCACCAGTTGATTGTTGGGCAAGAGGGAAGGTATAGAAGGTGTAAGCAATCGCAGAAAGGAAAACCCGAACAAGGAGAAATTGGTATGGCTACACGTATCTTGTCGATGAATCTGGGCAACACGAACTGCTTTGTTCTCCAGGACAAGGGAACGATTCTGATCGATGCAGGAGGCCCGAAGCAAGGCGAGAAATTCAAGAAGGAACTGGACAAGGCATCGATCAAGCCGGAGGACATCAAGCTCATCCTGATCACCCACGGGCACTTCGACCACATCGGGTCGGCCGACGAGATCAAGACGATGACAGGCGCAAAGCTCGCCATGCACGAGGCGGACAAGGAGAACCTGGAGAAAGGGCAGACGCGGATTCCGCCCGGCGTCACGACCTGGGGCAAAATCTTGAAGAAGGTCCTTTCGCTGTTCGAGTCGATGATCAAATTCCCGGGCTCTACGGTGGATATCGTCCTTGGGGACGACGAAATGTCCCTGGAGGAATACGGAATCCCGGGCAAGGTGTTTCCCACCCCGGGTCATTCCGCAGGCTCGGTGACCGTGCTGCTGGACACGGGCGAGGCCTTCGTGGGCGACATGTGCATGAACGGGCCTCCCATGCGCCTGGGTCCCGGGCTGCCCGCCTTTGCGGTGGACCTGCCAGGGTTGAAAGAGAGCTGGAAGTCCCTGCTGGATCGGGGGGTGAAGACGATCTACCAGTCCCACGGCAAGCCGGTGTCGGTGGAGGACATGCGTAAAGCCATTGTATAGAACCAAGGAGTTCTTGCCATGGAATGTACAGGCTATGCAGGCAGAATCCTTTATGTGGACCTTACGGCCCAAAGCGCAAGAACAGAGCCTCTTGACCTGGATCTGGGCAAGAAGTTCCTGGGCGGCTGCGGCATGAACCTTCGGCTCGCCTCTGAATGGATTACCCCGGGAACAGACCCCCTCTCCCCGGACAACCCCATTGTCATCGGCGCAGGGACTCTGGTCGGCCATACGCCGGGAGCGGCGAAAATCAGCTGCACCACCAAGTTGGCCCTTCCCGCCACCGCCGACGGTCGGTATTACGTCACCACGGCCATGAGCGGCAGCCGAGGGTTCGGCCACGGGATGAAGCGTGCAGGCTATGACCACATTGTGATCACGGGAAGCGCCGAGGTGCCTGTGTACCTGGAGATCGTTGATGACGAGGTGAAGCTCCGTGATGCCCGGTCCCTCTGGGGAGAAATGGATATCTACGAAACCACGGATGTACTCAAGGAGGAGTATGGAAGGTGTGGCGTTGTCGCCATCGGCAGGGCGGGAGAGACCCTGTGCAGATTCAGCATGGCGATTACGGACAAGAAGAGCACCTTGGGGCGCTCGGGTCTGGGAGCGGTCATGGGGGCCAAGAACCTGAAGGCCATTGTGGTCAAAGGGACAGGAAAGGCCAAGGTTGCCGACCCCCAAAGGCTCAAGGAACTCGTTACCCGGATCAGGGAGCAGTACCGGCAGGAAGTGAAGCCCCTGGGCCACTTCTCGGACATGGAATGGAACCTGATCACCAAAGAGAACATGAACCCCGGTGTGTGGAGCAAGGCTCACTGGGAGGCCCTTTACGGTGAGGAGAAATACAAACCCATCAAAGAGAACGTCTCCTGCACCTCGTGCTGGATAGGATGCGGAAGTTCTCTCGAGATCAAGGAAGGGTCCTTTCAGGGGGCGAACTCCCGAACGGGCCTGTACCTCTGGGTGGGCATTTCGGGGCAGAAGCTTGAGCTCGAGGATGTAGGTGCCGCTGTTGAGCTTTTCGGGCACATGAACCGATTGGGCCTTTGCACCGCAACCACCACCAGTATCATCGACTGGATCACCCGGCGATTCGACCAGGGGGTGATCACCGAGGACAAGACCGGCGGGATGGTTCTCGAGCGGGACCTGGATACATACCTTGAATTGATCGACATGATCGCGAATCGCAAGGATTTCGGCGACAGGCTTGCGGAAGGCTGGTTTGAGGCCTCGCGGTGGGTAGGGCTGGAGGCGGAAACCGATTATGTGGAGGGGTTCGGGATTGCCAAGGGAACGGATTGCATCTATCCGGCTCGAGCCGCCAAACTCGATCAACAACGATTCACCATGGGCATCACAAGCCCCAGGGGAGGGCAGTCCGCTCAAGGCGCATCGGGTGCTTCTCTCCCCTTTACTCCCATCGAGCTTATTGCCGAAGAGGCGAAACGCAACTCCACATCCAGGTATGATATGGACAGGATTTTTCGGCCCGTTCCCTACTATGGCGATTTCAATACAGCGAGGCTGACGAAGCACGTAGAGGATTTCAACTTCGTACTCAACTCCCTGGGGGTTTGCTTCATTTGGAGCGCGCTGCGTATGTATTCTCTGGAAAATCTTGCGGAGTTCTATTCGGCTGTAACCGGTATGGAAACGAGCGCCGGTGAGCTGGAAGTCGCCGGGGAGAGAATCTTCAACCTCTACAAGCTCCTCAACGTCAGGGAAGGCTTCAGCAGGGCCGATGATCGATTTCCAGAGGTGTGGTTGAAGCCCCTGGAGACCCCGGACGGCGTGCAGCAGTTGACGGATTACTACGGAAAGCACGTCATCACGGCCGAGGATCTCGATCTCCTGCTGGATGATTATTATGACGAGAGAGGGTGGGATATCGAGAAGGGAATCCCCACAAAGGAGAAGCTTGCGGATCTTGGGCTCGAACAGATCCCTACGAACCGGATTCCTTGAGAACCTGATCCGCTATTTCCGCCTTTTCTTCTTCTTCCCGCGAAGTTGTTCATCCATGGCCCGGATTTCCGCTATCGAGTGCTGAAGCTCGAGCAGGCCGTACCAGAGGCCGTAATCCGGATTGGCGTGGAAGCCCCCCTGGATCGCGCTCGTGCGGTGCTTCAGGAACATGAGGTAGAGCTTCTGTTCGATCGGCGTGGGCGCATCGTGCATCTCGAAGAAGTCAGGGAAGTCATACGGATAGTTCCAGGGTCTGTCTAGGATTCTGTCTTTGTAGAGGCCTGCGACGATGCGTATCGCTTCCGCCAGCAGGAGATCCGATTCCATGACCGTCCGGTCGCCGTTTTCGAACAGGCGATTCACGAATAGGGTCGGATGACACTCACTGCATGTCCTGGTCATCTTGTCGCGCTCTTTCTGCCAATCCTCCTGGGTGAGCCGCGCCAGGTCGATTTCCTTGATGAACGCATGCCTCTGCGTCGGTTTGCCTTGTGGGTCGAGGAAGCCCAGGGCCTGCATGATCGTCTTCCGTGCCTCTGCCCATTCCTTGTCCTCAGGCATGGGCAGCCGTATGGCCAGGAAACCCCAGGCGGTCCTGACGCCGTGGTCCCCTCCTTTCATGTGGCAGTTCTGGCAGGTAGGGGTCGGCGTGCTCTCCGGGAGCGTTCCGTCCCTTTTCAGCGAGTGCCGGATCCCGTGCTTCGAAGAGGAATAGATCTCCCACAGAGGCTGGTCGAAGCCGCGGTGGCAGACCCGACATGTCTGCGGTTGGCGAGCCTCTTTTACGGAGAAGGAATGGCGCGTGTGGCAAACGTCGCATGAGGCGATCCCGAACCCGGCCCCCTGCTTCCGCAATTCACGGATCTCCTTCTCTTCCTTGAACCCGATCTTGTGACAGCTGTCGCAGCCCTTGATCCCCTGGATGTAGGCCATGGGCTGCCAGTGTGCCGCGGGCAAGGCCTTTACCGCCTTCCAGGCCATCGAGTGTTTTCCCGCGGCGAACTGCTTCCCCTGGGCCTCGTGGCACATGATGCACAGCTCCGGCTTGACCGTGGCCGCCTTGTCCACGTCCTTGTCTGAGTTGTGCTCCACGCCGTGGCACATGAGACAGCTCACCATGTTGGCGCTGTGCTTGCTCCTCTGCCACTCGGCAACCACGTGAGGTGTTTCCACTTCGTGGCAGTTGACGCACCCCTGAACGATCTGTGGCAGTTCGCTCTCCTTCTCCTCGTAAGGGAACTCGGCCCGTTCCCACGCTCTCCAGCCCCCCTTGAGTGCGTAGACCTTCGTGTGACCCCTAGCCATGAGCTTCCGTGCCAGCCTGGCACTGGTCGATTCGGTCGGTCAGGCTCAGTAGAAGACGATCGTCTTGTCCTTGGTGTACTTGTCCATCCACTCGGACGGTACGGCCGGGTTCTCGTGCACCGCCCCCGGGATCTTCCGGTTGCTGAACCGCCACTGCTCGTCGAGCCGTATATCGATGACGATGAGATCCTTGCTGCCGAGCATCGGTTTCAGCTGCTCTTTGGTCATTCGCAAGGCTTTGTTCTCTGTTGGGGTTTCCCCGGCCCCGATGAAGACCAGGGCTAGAAACGCCGTTAGAATCGCCAACCTCTTGTATCTCATGAATCCTCCGCTTCGTATTGGGAATCCAATGCGGAAAGGGTGGATTTGTAGAGCGCTCACTCGAACACTATAGACAGCCCGGAATGAATGAGTCAAGGATGTTTCGACACGGGGAAGAAGAATATCTTGACTCACCCGAAGTTATGAGATAGGGTCAATGTTCTTGTAAGATACGGCGTTTTAGGCGAGCCATTCAAACGAAGGGGAGAGACCATGAAGAAGAGAATTGTCATCGTCGCCGCACTGCTGTTTGTTTTGTCCACAGCCCTCGTGCTGATCGATCGCGCACCTGCCGACGCGCAGGAGCAGCAGATGGTCAGGATTCTGGGGGGGATTGCCACCGGGGCCAGTGAGCTGAAAAAACCGATCAACATCGAACCGCCCACCCTGACGATCTCAGAGGGGGGCGTTGTAACCTGGCTGAACTGGTCACGAAACAGCGAGTGCGTGCAGGTCATATTCGAGGACGGTAAGAGCTGCGACGATTCGTCGGATGCCCCGTCCGGATTCAGTATGAAAAGTGACGGCTGCTACGTGACGAGCTGGATCACCTTTGGGGGTACGTCGAGCCTGCACTTCACCGAGCCGGGCACGTTCACTTACACGGTAGAGGCGAAGACAGGCGGCCAGATTCGCAAGTCCACGGGAAAGATCCGCGTCGTGGCGGACTAGCCCTCCTGGAAACACTGGATCAGCCCAGAATCGTATCACCCCCTCGAGGCTCTCCCCTGCACAGGGGAGGGCTTCGATAGGCTGGTTTTTCGGAACCCAGCCTCCCTTCCATCCCCCCCCCGATGAGACCGATGGCCGATGCTGAGAACGGTAATCTGAGACCTGTGGGGATCTTCTGCTTTCTGTTCCTCCTTTACGTTTTCCGTTTCTCCCTGATCGGCCACCTCCTGCTTGCCCCGGACGAAGCGTTCTACTGGTACTGGGCCAAGAACCTGAGCCTGGGTTACGTAGAGCACCCGCCGATGGTGGCGTACATCATGGCCCTGTTCACCCGGATCGGTGGGGACAACGAATTCTGCGTGCGCGTCGGCGGCCTGTTGTGCACGGTGGTCAGCCACATCTTCCTGTATGCCGCTATCAGGAGACTGAGCGGCGGGGATGCGGACCTTCCCTGGGAGGTCCTGTTCGTCTTCAATCTCACGCTGCTATTCTCCGGGGGATGTATTATCCAGACCCCGGACACCCCGTTGCTGTTGTTCTGGTCGATCGCTCTCTACGGGTGTACGCGGGTGGTCACAGGAGGGGGCAAGGGCGGGTGGTATGTGGCAGGCATCGCCCTCGGACTGGGACTCTTGAGCAAGTACACCATGGTCCTGATCGTCCCATGCATGCTCGCCTTCCTTCTCTTCTCTCCCCCGCACCGGCACTGGCTTGCCCGGAAAGAGCCGTACCTGGCAACCCTGCTGGGGGTGCTCATCTTTTCTCCCGTCATCGTCTGGAACGTGCAGCATCACTGGGCCTCCTTTGCCTTCCAACTCGCGCAGGGGTTCTCCCCGGCCGGTCCCCCCCCCGTCTCGAAGCTGCTGGAATACGTGGGCGGGCAAATCGGAGTCGTAACCCCTTTGCTGTTCCTTGCCTTTGTGTATTATTCCCTGTGGGGGTGGTCTTTCGCGAGAAGAGGCAGGGCTCGTGAATATCTCTACCTGGCCATGTTGTCCTGGCCCATCCTGGTGTTCTTCGGCCTCTCTACCGTAAGGGGAGAGGTGGCCGAACCGAACTGGCCGGCACCGGCCTACATTGCCGGTCTCCCCTTGATGTGGATCGTCTACCGCAGGCATTTCCAGGGGAGTCGAGGCCACAGGAGATTCGTACAACCCGCCATCGGGCTGGCCCTGATCCTGAACCTGGTCATCCACGTACATCTGGTGCGGCCCGTCTTTCCCGTGCCCGAAACGATGGACCCGACCTGGCAATTCCATGGATGGCGAGAGCTGGGGGAGGCGATCGAAGAACACATCGCGGCACACCCTTGTGAGACGGGCTACTTCCTGGTGAGCGAAGGGCCGCCCACCGTAGCGGAAGCCGTGTTCTACACCGGCAATCGATACGTGGGGCTCGACTTCACGCGTCCGGGCCGATATACCTTTCTTCCGGGGGTGGAGCAACTGAAGGGAAAGAATGCGATCATCCTGTCCCTGGACTTGAGCCCGTCGATCCTCCAGAGGGCGAAGAGCCACTTCAAGGAGGTGACGGTTCTCGGCAGGCATCGCTCCTACTTTCGGGGCGTGCCCTTCAACAGGATGAGCTTCTATATCCTGCTGGGCAATGACTTTCGTGGGAACTGGAGTCCCCACATTTGACATCGTGAAAAGAGGCAGCGAAGGGGGCAGACATGGGCGAGCATCCGTTGAAGAAGTTGATGTTTCCTCGGTCCGTGGCGTTCATGGGCGCGTCGAACAACATCATGCGAATGGGGAGTTTTCTTCTCGTCAACCTGATCGGAGAGAAATTCGACGGGCCGATCTATCCGGTTCACCCGAAAGAAGAGACCGTGCTGGGGTTGAAAGCATACAAGAGGCTCCGGGACCTTCCCGAGGTTCCCGACCTTCTGGTGCTGGTCATACCGACGAGGCTCGTTCCGGACATCCTTGAAGAGGCGGGGACCCTGGGAATCGATCGAGCCATCATCGTAACGGCCGGATACGACGAGGTCGGCAATGACACGGGGAACGAACTGCAACAGAAGATCGATCGGGTCGTGGAGAAGCACGGCATTCGATACGTGGGCCCGAACTGCATCGGGATCTACAATGGGTTCATCCGTCTCAACACGACGCCCTTGCCGAACCGAATGGCAGCGGGCAAGATCGGCATGATCTCCCAGAGCGGTACGTACCTGAGCCACATGTACCCCTACCTGGAGCGTCTCGACTTCAACTTCGGCGAAGGGATCAGCCTGGGAAATGCAGCCTCCATCGATCTCGTGGACACCCTCGAGTACTTTGAGGAGCGTCCCGAGATAGAAGTCATCACCCTTTACATCGAGGGAATAAAGCGCCCGAGGGAGTTCCTCGAGACCGCCCGAAGGGTTTCGAAGAAGAAGCCGATCGTCGCCCTTTACGTGGGGGGGTCCGAGGGCGGGGGACGGGCCGTTGCATCGCACACGGCGGCCCTGGCAGGGGAAGACGCCGTCTATGATGCGGCCTTTCGACAGGCCGGTGTCATCCGTGCCTGGTCGATCGAGCAGTTGCTGGACTTCTCCTGGGCCTTTGCCACCCAGCCCCTGCCGGCGGGCGACCGGATGGCGGTCTTGACGAGTTCCGGGGGGCCGGGGGCCTCGATGGCCGACTGCGTGACGCGCTGCGGGCTCAAGCTGCCCACCCTCTCTCGGGATACGGAGGCGGCCGTCAACCAGCATTTGCCCCATACGGGGACCAGTGCGAATCCAGTCGATGTCACCTACACGAAAGATCCCGATGCTTTCCTGCATCACATCCCAAGGGCCCTGCTCGAAGACGACGAGATCGACGGGTTGCTTCTCTACGGGTTCTTCGGGGCCGACTGGATGCTCAAGCTGGACGAGACGGTTGGCGGAGGATTCCTCGGCGGAGAACCTGAGGAAATCAGACGAATGGGCGCGGCCAGAACCCAAGCGCTCACCGAGTTCCTGCTGGGCTTTGGGAAGCCGGTGATGGGATCGACTTTCCTCGATAATACGGACTCGATGGTGAGAGACATGTGCAGGGGGGGTGTTCCGATGTTTCCGAGCCCGGAACGAGCCGTGAAGGCCATGGAAGCGTTGTTCCGCTACAAGGCCTACAGGGACAAGCGCCCCTGAAGTTTGGGGACGAGAGCGCTCTGCCAAGCCTGTAGAGTTGTGTCCGTCGTGCGTGAAGAAACCGGTTGGTGTATGATCGACGAGGACGAGGAAAAGTCAATGTCGGTAATGAGCGGCGGAATCAAGCAAGGGGACGGGAGCGGCAAGTCACGGAGGCAGGTGTGAAGGAAGAACGCGCATCGGGATGGGTGTTCTGGGGATACACCCTTGGGATCTTTCTCGTCTCGGTGCTGATCCTTCCCTGGCTCCTGTGGAAGATCGTCAGCGTGAAGAACCGCCGGACAGCCTTCCTCGAGCGCATGGGGTTCAGGGGGTGGCAGCCGACCGGAGAGGAAAGGCCCTTCTGGATCCACACGGTCTCCGTGGGCGAGGTTCTCGCCACGGCACCTTTTGTTCGCAAGGTGAAGAAGCTGTACCCGGGCCTTCCGATCGTCGTTTCCTCGATCACGCCCGCAGGCCGGGAGACGGCGGAGAGAGAGTTCAGGGACGGGGAACGGGTCGTATGCTTTCCCTTTGATTATCCGATTCCCGTCTGGTTGGCCCTCCGGAATGTGCAACCCCGGTCCTTCCTGCACACGGAAACCGAGATCTGGCCCTACTTCCTGCTGATGCTCGGAAGGAAGGGGATTCCAACGGCCATCGTCAACGGCCGCATGTCCGCAGGATCCTGCAGGCGCTACGGCTGGTTTCGCTTCTTCTTGCGGAAAGTGCTCCTGAGCGTGCACGTCTTTGCGATGCAAAGCAGGACCGATTGCCATCGGATCATCCGGATTGGAGCAGATCCCAGGCGGGTGTACCTGACAGGGAACATGAAGTTCGACGTTCCCGTTCCGGATGATGGGGAAGAGAAGAGAAGGTCCCTTCGCGAGGAGATGGGGTTTGGAGAAGACTCGCTCGTCTTCGTTGCGGGAAGCACCCACGAAGGGGAGGAACGGATACTTCTCCACGCCTATGCAGAGCTGAAGAAGGAGGTGCCCCATCTGAAGATGCTCCTGGCGCCGCGCCACCCGGAACGGTGTGCCGGGTTGGAACGGATATGCGCGCGGGAAGGAGTCCCGGTGGAGCGAAGGACACACAGGAGAGGAAAGGCGGGCATCGACGGAGCCGACGTCCTGCTTCTGGACACCATGGG
>Ga0180434_10001775_pt1 | contig 30206 bp, 24 predicted proteins | sample SS_ome_7_FD_132453 | JGI IMG/M metagenome (GOLD analysis project Ga0180434, IMG submission 132453) | Hypersaline lake sediment archaeal communities from the Salton Sea, California, USA - SS_1_D_2 metaG | ecosystem: Environmental > Aquatic > Non-marine Saline and Alkaline > Hypersaline >... | reverse complement strand
GATCGCCATATGGCAGATGATTTTGACCTGGCAAGCTCGCTGCTAAGGGAAGGAACCGAACACGTCTTCGTTCTCTCAAAAGATGAATGCCTTTTGTCTTCACTTGCCGGGAACGGTTTGAACGATGTGTACGTTGAACTTCCCGCAGATTCAGGCCCTGAGGCGTCGGCTGCATTAGCTTCGCATCTTGATCTGCCGATGGTAGCTACTAGCAATGTGCACTTCATCAGTCCAAATCAGGAGTGTATCCACAGAACATTGTCCGCAATTCGTCTTGCCAAACCCTTGGCGGCTCTTGGCTCGCAGGATACTGCTTCATCTGGAGCATGGCTCAAACCGCCGGAACTAATCGAACGAGAACTGAATGGCTTTCCAGAAGCAGTGGGCAACGCGGGGCGGATTGCGGACGAATGCAATGCTCAACTGCAACTGGGGGCATATCATTTCCCTGTCTTCGACACCCCCAACGCAAACAAACCTGAGGATTTTCTGCGAAAGACCGCTTTGGACGGTCTTAAGCGTCGTTACGGGCAGATTACGGCTTCTATACGTGCAAGGTTCGAAAAAGAGGTGGACCTCATAACCTCAATGGGGTTCGCCAGCTATTTCCTGACGGTATGGGACATCGTTCGATTTGCCCACGCTCATGGGATTTCCAGCGCGGGAAAAGGATCTGCAGCCTCAAGTCTCATCGCCTACGCCCTGGGTATTACGGATGTTGAACCACTTCGCTTCAATCTCTACTTCGAGCGCTTTCTCAACCCCGAACGAAAAGACCCGCCGGACATAGATGTGGACTTCTCCTGGCGGCGACGCGATGAAGTAGTAGATTACGTGATTCGACGTTACGGAGCTGATCGCACAGCTATGATCTGCACCTTCAATTGTTTTGGCTACCGCTCTGCTCTACGCGAAGTAGCAAAGGCTTACGGACTTGGTCGTGCAGAGATCAACGCTCTTGTTCGCCATGCTGAGAACAGCAAAGATCCAAGTGAAGCCGGTCCTCTGTCTGGCGAGCCGTTCAACTCGATCCTCTCTACGGCCAGGTCACTCCGGAATCATCCACGACACTTGTCGATTCATGCTGGCGGCATTGTGATAGCGCCAGGAAAAATCTCCGACTTTGTTCCGGTGCAGCGCTCGCGTAAAGGTGTCGCCATTACTCAGTTCGACATGAACCCGATCGAGGATATCGGCCTGATCAAGATCGACCTTCTCGGCCAGCGATCGCTCGCCGTCTTTGAAGACACGCTCGAAACCGTAAGACAGTCTCTAAGGCTCGAAGTAGATCTCTGTGATCTGCCCGAAGACGACAAGGAAACAGTGGATCTCCTGAGGAATGGGAAGACAATTGGCTGCTTTCAGATCGAATCGCCGGGCATGCGGGCGTTGCTGCAGAAACTCCAAGTCGACAATCTCCCGATCCTCGTGGCCGCTTCCTCTGTCATACGACCGGGACCTGCCGACAGCGGCATGATGCGGGCCTTCATCCACCGCTATCTGGGGCACGAGCAACCTGAATACCTGCACCCTGTGCTTGAGAATATCCTGCACGAGACCTACGGCGTCATGCTTTATCAGGAAGACGTGCTGAAAGTCGCACAAGAAGTCGGAGGAATGTCACTCGGCGAAGCTGACGATCTGCGTCGTTCTATGACCAAGAAACGCGGGTATGAGGGAATCAAAGACAGCCGTGAGCGCTTTCTTGCTGGCGCACACCGGAAAGGATTTGACCCGAACGTCGCCAAGGCAATCTGGAAGCAAATTGAAAGTTTCGCGGGCTACGCCTTCTGCAAAGCGCACAGTGCAGCGTATTCGATTCTCGCATACCAGGCTGTGTATCTGAAGGCACACTACCCGGCCGCATTTCTTGCTGCCGTCCTTACGAATCAGGGCGGATTCTACGACGCGTCGGTGTACATTGGTGAAGCCCGTCACCTTGGACTCACGATACTGCCGCCGGATGTCAACCTCTCACAACAGCATTTCACGGCAGAAGGCAAAGCCATACGAGTCGGACTGATGCAGGTAAGATCTTTGACACAAAGCACAGTCAAAGCAATGTTTCGTGAACGACGTCATCGACTCTTTGACAATCTGGCAGATTTCTCGCAACGCGTGCGATGCCGTCGTCGTGAACTGAAGAATCTGATCATGTCCGGCGCAATGGACAGCTTTGGCCTGAAACGTCCGGAATTGATGTGGCAGCTTGAGCAATTGCCAGTGGAAAGAGAGAAACAGGAGCGAGGGTACACACTATTCAAGGAAACGGTGAAGGAGCAGTCTATTCCCCCTTACATCCGCGACTACAGTCTCAAAGACAAGCTTGCGCACGAAACGGCCGTCCTGGGATTCGCTGTCACAGCACACCCTCTGGCGCTGTTCCGTGAGATGTTGGATCGAAAGGGCGTTGTCCATTCAAATAGCCTCTCGGCATACGTAGGCCAGATGATCTCCGTCGCAGGTCGTGTGATATCAACCAAGTCTACTCGGACAACTGACCGTGGTGAAGAAATGTTGTTCCTTACAATCGAGGATGAGTTCGGAACTCTCGAAATCGTCTTCTTCCCTGCCGCCTATCGTCGTCTTCGCCGTTCGCTCCGTGGCTGCGATATGGTCATGATCACGGGAAGAGTACAGAATGATGACGGAGCTCTCACCGTCACGGCTGAACGAACAGCACCATTGGCGCAAGATTAGGCCAACTGAAGACACAATGCCTCATCCGCCTTCAACCTCGCGGGTGAAATGTCTTATGCACGCTCTTGAGACGTTCGCGGTCGACATGGGTGTAGAGTTGGGTGGTGGATATGTCGGCGTGCCCAAGCATCTCCTGAACTGCTCGGAGGTCTGCTCCTCCCTCCAGTAGATGAGTGGCAAAAGAATGCCTGAGCGTGTGCGGCGAGATCTTCTTCCTGATGCCCGCTTTGAATGCGTATTTCTTCACAATCCGCCAGATAGACTCTCTGTAGAGCGAACCTCCAAGCCGCGATACAAAGAGTTCTTGTGTTGGCCTGTTTCCGACAAGCTTTCCACGCACGTCGCGCAGGTATCGCTCAGTTGCATCCAAAGCCTGACGGCCAATGGGGACTATTCTTTCCTTCGAACCCTTACCAAGGCAGCGAAGGTAGCCAAACTCAAAGTTTATACTGTCCACTTTCAAGTTAGCCACTTCTGAGACACGCGCTCCAGTGGCATAGAAGACTTCGAGAATGGCCCGATCCCGAATGCCCAACGGCTTTCTGTCAGGTGCTTTCAACAGCGATTTTACTTCCGAAACGCTGAGAACCGAGGGCAGACGCTGCCAAAGCTTCGGCGAGTCCAGCACTGACGTAAGGTCTTTCTGTATCAATCCTTCTCGATATAGGAACCGGTAGAAGACCTTGATCGCCACAAGAGCACGGCTGATGGAAGAGGAGGCGAGGCCGCGGTCTTTCTGAGACATCATATGATCAACAATATCAGTCGTGGAGACGTCGGCGAGCTTACTGCGGCCTTTTGAGGTCAGATATTGCTCGAACGCTTCCAGATCCCGACGGTAGGCGGCGAGCGTATTCGCGGCCAGTCCGCATTCGACATCCAGGTAATTGAGAAATCTCTCTATCCAATCATTCATCCCAGAACTAAGGTAAAACCGAATGTCCATTAAATCAAGCGCGGATGGACTTTCTGTACCATCCCAGTGATCCACGACCAAGAGAGATCCGTTCAACTTTCGCGTTCTCGCAAGATTGACCGACCCGACTTGACACACCCGCCTAGGTCTATTACCCTCTCGACAAGATTGGCATCAACGACACCTTGTTGTGGAGCGTAGCAAAAATGGTGAAGATCGAGAGCCCATTCCACGGTGCTGTACTCAACTATCGACACGGAAAGCAGACAACAAATGGCCTCACGATAGAAGTAACCGGCGAGGCTCCTCTCTGGGATCGTGTCACAATCAACGGTGTCGAAGCAAAGCGTACCGGCCTCCGCTTTAGCGCTGAGACAACTCTGACACAGAAAGAAAATGAAATCCTTGCCGTTTCACAAGGACCACAAGGGGAAAAGCAACACTCTGTGCGGGTCATTTGGGATAGACATTCCCGTCCCAGATACCAGTTTTCCATGGATGACAACAGCTTTTTCTTGCGAGACCTCGCTCAGAAGAGATACTCCTCTGTTTTTGACTGTCACTATTTGAAGATTCTCAAAGATCTCCATAAGAAGTACGGAACGAAATTTGTGTTGAATTGTTACTACACAACCGGACCCGACTTCTCTCTTCCCCAGATGCCGGATACTTACAAGGGTGAATGGCGCGACAATGCCGACTGGCTCAGACTATCTTTCCACGCATATTCCGACAAACCGGACAGGATCTACCACTATGCCAGTGCTGAGAAGGTGGCCAGCGATTATGACCTGGTAGCTAGTGAAATAGTGCGTTTCGCCGGAGAAGAGACGTGGACCACACCTACGGTAATTCACTGGGCGATGATGCAGCGCGATGTTCTACCAGCCCTAGCCGAACGAGGTGTGAAAGTGCTGACTACTCTTCCTACACCCATGGGCTTTCACTACGAGTTGGACTACGCGATGGACAATCTGCGAGCAGAGTACCTGAGCAGACATGACGCGATAATGGATTTTGAAATCGGCATCATTTTTACTCGCGTCGACATCGTCTGCAATCTTGTTCCTATACCGAACATCATACCAACATTGCAACCTCTGGCAGATGATCCAAACAATGCTGAGATTATGGATCTATATACCCACGAACAGTATTTCTGGGATTTCTACGAAGCACATTTGCCTGATCACGCAGAGCGCCTGGACGCTACAATTCGGTTCGTCACCGACAAAGGCTACGAGCCCGTGTTTTTTCACGAAGGCCTTCTTGGCGTCGAAGAGCCGTGATACATCAGATTGGGCATTGAATGGCACTTTCTCTCCCGGCGTTCACAGGCAACGGAAGGTTTTCCGTCATGGTTTCAAATGTTGCTTCCAGGTAAATTGACACTTCTCAAGACACTCTGATATAATCCAGCTTTCCGGTGTTAGAGGGGCAGATTCTCACAAACATTTCATTCATGCCGTACGAATCTTATGAACGATCAGGAAACAAGTAGAGATCGCGAGCTTGCCGATATCAAGGATTCCGAGAGTATCCTCCGAATCGAGGAAAGCAATACCTACTCGGTCGACGTAGCCACACGCCTGAAGCGTTTGCCGCCCTATCTTTTCGGCAAACTCAATGCCATCAAAATCGAACGAAGACGGCAAGGTGTAGACCTGATCGATCTGGGAATGGGTAATCCCAGCGACCCTACACCTCCCCCCATCGTCAAGAAGCTTTGCGAAGCCGTAGCTGATCCCAGGAATCATCGCTATTCCGTTTCCAATGGCATATACAATCTCAGGCGTGAAGTGGCAAAGCATTATGCTCAGAAGTGGGAAGTCGGACTCGACCCGGAAACCGAAGTGGTAGCCACAATCGGTTCGAAGGAAGGCTTTTCGCACCTATGTCTGGCCTTGCTTGGTCCGGGAGATACGGCCCTTGTGCCTACTCCGTGGTTTCCGGTCCACGTCTACGCTGTAATGCTGGCCGGAGCGTCCGCAATCAATATCCCAGTCGGCACCGATGAGCAATTTCTCAAGAGAGCAGTCGACGTAATCGAAAACCTTCAACCACGGCCAAAGGTCTGGGTTCTCAACTACCCGCATAACCCGACAACAGCCACGGTTGACCTCAGCTTCTTCGAAGAAGTTGTAGCCATCGCAAAGAAATACAACCTGCTAGTGATCCAGGATCTGGCGTATGGCGAGACGGTCTTCGACGGCTACAAGGCCCCCAGCATCTTGCAGGTGAAAGGCTCAAAGGACATTGCCGTCGAATTCACCACGATGTCGAAAGCCTTCAACATGGCTGGATGGCGAATCGGCTTCTGTTGCGGCAATGCAGGAATGATCGGCGCTCTGGCAAAGATCAAGCATTACTACGACTACGGCATCTTTCAGGCAATTCAGATTGCATCGATCATCGCCCTGCGGCATTGCGATGAATATGCGGAAGAACAGGCTCGCATATATCAGAGTCGTCGAGACGTCTTGTGCGACGGATTGAGCCGATACGGATGGGACATTCCAAAGCCCAATGCAACAATGTTTGTCTGGGCGCCTATCCCGGAAAAACTCAGCTCAATGGGTTCATTTGACTTCTGCCTGAAGCTCATCGATGATGCGGAAGTGGCTATGGCGCCTGGTGCGGCGTTTGGAGAAAACGGTGAGGGCCATGTTCGATTGGCTCTCGTGGAAAACGAGCTTCGTTTGAAACAGGCAGTTCGTCAGATCGGACGAGCACTTAGATAGGACTCTGAGCATGGCGCAGACATTTCGCGGAGGCATTCACCCACCGGAAATGAAAGAGGCTACGAGCGAAATGCCGCTCAAGGTCGCACCCGTCCCGGATGAAGTGATAATACCACTGGTCCAGCACATCGGAGCTCCCTGTAACCCGATTGTCGACAAAGGCGATCAGGTTAAGAGAGGACAGATGGTGGGAGAACCCGGAGGCTTTGTTTCTGCACCCGTTCACGCGTCGATTTCAGGCACAGTGACAAAGGTAGAACCACGACCTCATTATCTTGGCCGCAAGATTCCCGCTATCGTGATCCAGAGCGACGGGAAAGATGAGTGGGCAGATGGTCTCAACGTCGAAGCGGAGATCGGTTCCTTATCGCGGGAACAGTTGATCGAACGCATCCAGTCCGCCGGCATCGTGGGACTCGGCGGCGCCACTTTTCCCACGCACGTGAAACTTAGTCCGCCAAATAATAGCCCTATCGACACGGTCATTCTCAACGGCGCCGAATGTGAACCGTACGTGACCTGCGACGACCGGATCATGATTGAACGGCCCAACGATATCGTTGAAGGACTGAAGATCATGATGAAAGTGCTCAATGCCAACACCGGTATTATTGGCATTGAGGCAAACAAGCCGAAAGCGATTGAGACTCTGCGAGAAGCTGTTGACAAAGAGCCGAGCATCTCAGTCGCAACGCTAAAGGTCAAATACCCGCAGGGTTCCGAAAAACAACTGATCTACGCCCTCACAAGGCGAAAGGTGCCCGCCGGCGGTCTGCCGATGGCCGTCGGTGTTGTCAACCAAAACGTTGCCACAACACTCGCCGTCTACTACGCAGCCAAGTACAAGAAACCGCTCATCGAAAGAGCACTCACTATCACGGGCGACGGCGTTGAGCAGCCCGGAAACTACATGGTGCGCGTTGGCACGTCGGTGAGAGAGCTGCTCGACATGGCGGGGATGAAGCCCGAAGCCAACAAACTCGTGCTCGGCGGACCAATGATGGGTTTGGCCCAGTACACACAGGACATTTCGGTCACCAAGGGAACCAACGGCATCCTCGTCATAGCAAATGCAGAGAGCTGGGACCATACCGCCTGCATCCGATGCGGATCTTGCGTCGACGCGTGCCCGATGAATCTGAATCCCAGCGAAATCAGCATAGCGTGCGAAGCAAGCGACGTCTCAGCCATCAAGTCAACACAGATTCTCGATTGCTTCGAGTGCGGCTCCTGTGCCTATGTGTGTCCATCGAAACGACCGATAGTGCACTGGGTCAAGTTTGGCAAAGCGGAACTGTCCAAACTGAAAGCACAGAATCAACAGAAAGCAGTCGAGCCAGTAGCGGAGAAGAAATGAGCGCCCCAGCAGAATCCAGGTCACTCTTGGTCAGTGTCTCCCCGCATATTCGGTCGGCGGAAAGCGTGCCAAAAATCATGTGGACGGTTGCCGCCGTCCTGGTTTTGCCTGCCGTCTATGGTGTATCGATTTTCGGCCTCAACGCACTCATTACGATCCTCATCAGCGTGGCATCGTGTGTTGCCACTGAGTTCGCGATCTATGGGCTTTTCCGACACAAAACAACTGTTCAGGATGGCAGTGCTGTCGTCACGGGGTTGCTGCTTGCATTTGTCCTCCCCCCCGCTTCTCCCTGGTATGTGCCTTTAGTTGGAGGAGTCTTCGCTATTGCTGTTGTGAAACTCGCTTTCGGCGGACTCGGCTACAATATCTGGAACCCCGCTCTCGCAGCCCGTGCTTTTCTTCTTGCTTGCTGGTCTGTCTCTCTTGTGTCGACATGGACCAATCCCGTGGCACACGTACGTGAACTGAGACGAACTAACGATCAGCTCCAGATGATCAGCACCAGGGTAGACGGCGTGACGGCGGCCACACCGCTGAATGCCAGGAAACGTGCCCTTGCTGTGTACAATGAAGCCATACAGAAGGGACGAGAACAAAGTCTGCCACCAGCCTTTAGGATCGAAGATCCCAAAGAGATTCTCAGAAGATTGAATGTAGCCAACAAAACTTCCTACCTCGACCTATTAGTTGGCCTGCGAGGAGGTTGTATTGGAGAAACGTGTGTCGTCCTGCTGTTACTCGGTGGCACCATTCTGTTGATTCGCGGGTATATCAAATGGTATATCCCGATACCGTATATTGCGACTGTCGCTCTCCTGACCTGGGCTCTGCCGGTACGACTGGAAATGCCTGGAGGGGCTGCGCGCCTCATTGCTTTTGCCGGTGACCCGCTCTTTCACGTACTCAGCGGTGGCTTGGTGCTCGGAGCCTTTTTCATGGCAACCGACATGGTAACAAGCCCTTTGACTCAGAAAGGCTGCATCATCTTCGCCGTCGGCTGCGGGCTGATGACGGCGTTGATCCGCATCTATGGCGGCTATCCGGAGGGCGTCTGCTACTCGATTCTGTTGATGAACACCGCAACGCCTCTTATCGACCGGTATACGAAACCCAAGACCTTCGGGGCAGTAAAGAAATGACCAATGCTATTCGGTATCCACTGGTGCTCACCTTGGTGTGCGCAATTGCTGCCACAGCCCTCGCTGTAACCTATATGGTCACAAAACCAAGTATTGAGCAAAAGGAAGAGCTGGCCCTCAACGCCGCGCTGGAATTCGTAAGTCCTGCTGGCGCAAAAGCTTTTTCAAAGGTCGTTGAAGAAAGAGATGGCGGACCAGTCTATCTGGTGAAAAGCTCCGAAGATAGCAGTGGCATGACTCTTGGCTACGCTGCCGTCGGGCAGCAGCGCGGTTACTCAAGCCAGATCAAGGTGATGGTCGGCGTGTATCCGGACTATCGCATTGCTGCAATCCGTGTACTTTCCTGCCAGGAGACTCCTGGCCTTGGGCAGCGCGTGGAAGAGGTCGAAAGCACACGCACCTTGTGGACCCTTCTGTTCGGTCCAGAGGATTCTCAGACGGAGAAGGCAAAAGCAGAGCCGGAACCCTGGTTTCAGAAGCAATTCCGAGACAAGACTACCGATCAACTCGTAGTTGTCACAACAGCTCGACCTGACAAGGTCTCATCGATATCAGGCGCCACGATCTCATCGAACGCAACGGCCGATGCCGTGAAACAGGCAATTGCCAAGATCAAGGATTACTGTGAAACCAAAGAGTGAAGTGCGAGACGGTATGCGAGACGACAATCTCAAGACGATTATCGAGGCGCTGCTCTTTGCAGCAGATGAGCCAATCCCAATCAAGAGAATTGCCAAGGTGCTCGACGTACCGGACAGCCGCTCTGTCCGTCGCGCAATTCAAGACCTCAGCGAGCAGTACAATGCCGAAGGCCGAGCGTTTGCCCTCGAAGAAATTGCGGGTGGCTACCAGCTTTTCACGCGCAAGGATTATGCCCCTTGGATTGCAAAACTCACTCAGGCATCCGCAAAATCGAAGCTTTCAAGAGCTGCCTATGAAACGCTTGCGATTGTCGCTTACAAACAGCCCGTGCAACGCGCTGACATCGAAGCGATTCGCGGCGTTCAGGTAGGCGCAATCCTTCGCGCTCTCGTTGAAAAGGAACTCGTCAAGATCACAGGCAGAGATGAATCGCTCGGACGACCTCTTCTCTACGGCACAACAAAGAAATTTCTCGACTGCTTCGGGCTCAATTCACTCGACGACCTCCCAAAACTGGAGATGCAACCATCAGAACAGGCTGGCTCCGTGTCCGAGGCGGAGCAATCCACTCAACACAACGAAGTCGGAACAAACGACGTGGCAGCCGAACCAGAAAATGCTCCTGACACAACGGCACTTGACGCACTGGAAAGTGAAGACGTGGCTCCTTCAGTTCTCGAAACTCAGGACTCTGATACTGAGTGTGACGGACAATCTGAAGAGACGAAATCAGAATAGCCTCGTCGACCAGACCGTCGGATCAGTTCCTATATGTCGCCATAATGAGGTGTGAAAATGTCACAGAAGAAGTTCTTCGACCGCGTCGAAATGACCTCGGCAGACGTCTACAACCAGGAACCTTGGCGCGTCTTTCGCATAATGTCGGAGTTCATCGAGGGCTTCGAAACACTCCGGCGCGTTGCGCCTGCAGTATCGGTATTTGGTTCGGCAAGAAGTCAACCCGACGACAAGTTCTATCAAATGGGCGTGGATGTCGGGCGTCTGTTGGCTGAGGCAGGATTTGCCGTCATCACTGGTGGTGGCCCAGGCATCATGGAGGCGGCAAACAAGGGGGCCAGACTGGCCGGCGGGACTTCAGTCGGACTCAACATCTCTCTGCCTCAAGAACAGGAGCCTAATGAATACCAGGATATTAGCCTCGAATTCAGATACTTTTTTTCGCGCAAAATGATGTTCGTCAAGTATGCTCAGGGCTTCGTAATTCTTCCGGGTGGCTTCGGCACAATGGATGAACTTTTCGAATCGATGACGTTGCTGCAAACCAAGCGCATCATGGCCTTCCCCGTGGTACTAATGGGATCGGAATACTGGAGCGGATTGATCGATTGGGTGAAAACTACAATGGCTCAAGAGGGAATGATCGAACCGGGTGATGTAGATATTCTCACTATCACCGATGATCCCAACGAAGCTGTCGATCTGATCGTCCAACAATACGAAACCGAAATTTCGCGCCAAAACCAACAGAACGATCATAATCCGGCCACATAGCACAAACACAATGCCATCGACCGAGGCTACAAGCTCACAACCTTTTCCAGCTTTGCGTATTTGAGGACCAGCGTTCGCACCCCTGCCTTTTCAAAGGCAACTTTGGCACGTCGCTCGTGTTGAGAACCTGTCAGCGCCATGATCTGCCCGATACCGAAAGATGGGTGTTGAACTATGTCGCCTTTCTTGAGTCCGCTACCTGTTGCCAGTTCCTCCGGTTCGAGTTCAATCGTTTGAGCAGCTCTTCTGCCAACCACTTGCGACTGCTTTGAGTTTGAATTCTCGCTATCCCAGAGATCGTCCTCGTCGTTGAGATCAGCATAGTCTCCCATGAACAGCTCACAACATTCCGTCGGAATTTCGGTGAGGAATCGTGAAGGCTCACATACTTCTGTCTTGCCCCACTTGGCTCTCCGGTCGGCGCACAATAAGACAAGGCGCTCCTTTGCGCGAGTCATGCCTACATAGAAAAGTCGCCGTTCCTCCTCAATCTGGCGCTCTTCGTCCTGTGAGTTGCTATGGGGAAGGAGATTCTCCTCACAGCCCGGTATGAATACGACAGGAAACTCAAGCCCCTTGGCGGAATGCAGCGTCATCAGAGTGACAGACTCACTTGACCCGTCTTCTTTGTCCGTATCGGATACCAGCGCTATCTGCTCAAGAAAGCCCGCAAGTGAACCGTGATCACGTTCTTCAACACCGTTACTATTCTCGTTGTCCTCAGGCACCACGTCAACGTCAGCCTCGCAGATCTTGTCATACTCTGCAGCGGCGTTGACAAGTTCGCTGACATTTTCCTTGCGACTCGCCTCTCCTTCTTTATCCAACAGGGTGCTATACGCCGTCACCTCGATCACTCTCGAAATAAACCTGGACACGGGAAATGTGCTTTCGCCACGAAGTGTCTTGAGAATGCCAGCGAATGCCTTCACGCTCGTCTTGGCTCGCGGCTTCAGGTCCTCAATTTCGTCGACACGTTCAACCGCCTGGCAAAGCGGGACCTGCTTTTCCTCTGCCCAAGCCTTGAGCATCTTTACCGTGGTTCCACCGATCCCGCGCGTCGGAACATTGATGATACGCTGCAAGCTTACGTCATCCGATGGATTTACGCACAGACGCAAATAGGCCACGACATCCTTGATTTCCTGCCGCCCGTAAAACGCAACAGCGTCCAGAATTGTGTAAGGCACTTTCGCATTAATGAAAGCTGCTTCCAAGGGACGACTCTGAGCATGTGTTCTGTAGAAGATTGCCATGTCGGAAAGGGATACATCTTCTTTGCGAAGCTGCAATACGAGTGCGGCCAGGGCCTTTGCCTCATGTCCTTCATCAGAACACTTCGTTATACAGACCTGTTCCCCAGTTGGGTTGTCAGTCCACACGCCTCGGTCGATACGCTGCAGGTTGTTTTCAATCACAGAGCTTGCAGCTTGCAGGATTGTCTTTGTTGAACGATAGTTTTGCCCAAGTTTCACGACCTTGGCATCCGGATAGTCCTGCTCAAAATCCAGGATATTGCTGATATCAGCGCCGCGCCAACCGTAGATTGACTGGTCAGGATCACCAGTTGCACATATGTTCCTTCGCGCCGCAGCCAATGAATGAGCGATTGTATACTGAGAATGATTCGTGTCCTGGTATTCATCTATCAGAATGTACCGAAAGCGATTTGACCAGTGGTCCAGAAACTCCCTGTTCTGCTGCAGAAGCAGAGCCACCTTCATGAGCAAATCGTCGAAATCTATCAAATTGCTGCTTTCGAGCAATTGCTGATATGTGGCATGGACTTTTGCCGCCATCTCAGCAAAATAGCCGTCCGCCGCCTTTGCGTGTTCCTCTGGTGACATCATGCCGTTCTTTGCGCGACTGATAGCAGACAAGATGGTGTTGGGAGAGAAATTCTTTGTGCTCATCTGGAGCTTTGTCATCGCCTCTTTGATGCAAACGAGTTGATCTGCTGTGTCGGCAATTGAGAAGTCAGGCGAAATTCCGTGTTCACCGGGATATTGTCGCAACATTCGAGCGCAGAGCGAGTGAAACGTGCTGACCCATACGCCTCGTGTCTCGACAATCTGATGGATACGGTCCTTCATCTCCCCCGCAGCTTTGTTCGTAAACGTAATGGCAAGCACATGCCAGGGCTTGATACCGACGGAGATCAGGTGCGCAACACGCCGAGTGATGACCCGAGTCTTGCCGCTCCCCGCTCCGGCAATCACCAAAAGAGGTCCGTCAACATGTGTTACAGCTTCACGCTGGGGTTCGGTCAAGTCTTTCAACAAGTCAGAAGTCATAGGTCATTCCGTCAATGGACAAAAACAATAGGAAGGAAAAAAACAGCAGAGAGAGTACAACCGGCTGCAATACTGCCGGATCAACCGGAGCGTTCCTCGCGAACCGGGAGAACAAACGGTGTCGCGGGATCCCCTCTTCGCTCGACCGATACTCTCGCACCGTAAACCTCAAGTATGCTTTCCTCAGACATCACGTCGAGTGGCGGTCCCGAAAGGAAAACGTCACCACGGCGCATCAATATAAGCCGTCGGCAGTATTGGGCGGCCATGTTCAGATCGTGCGAAACCGACACAATCGTGAGATCTCGCTCACGATTCAATTGAGTCAGAAGTCCATATATACTGATCTGGTGCTTGATATCCAGAGCCGACGTGGGTTCATCAAGCAGAAGGATCTCCGGTTCCTGGGCAAGCGCCCTAGCAATGATTACACGCTGTTTCTCGCCGCCGCTCAATTCGTTCATTCTCCGATCCGCAAGATGCAGAACGTCAGTTCTTTCCATTGCGTAGCGTGCAATTTCTATGTCCTGCTGCCGCTCAAACCCAAACGATCTCATATAAGGAGCGCGCCCCATCAGCACCACTTCGGTCACGCTGAAAGCAAAGATAATGGACGACTCCTGAGGCACGACGCCAATTCGACGGGCCAACTGCCGGGTGGAAATATTGCGATAATCCTCTCCGTCAAGGAACAATGATCCCTCGTCAGGATGAAGTACGTTAGTTAAATGTCTCAGGAATGTCGTCTTTCCTGATCCGTTTGGACCAATGATACCTACAAACTCGCCACGTTCGATCTCGCACGACAAGCCGCGCAAAACCGGCTCTCTATCATATGAAAACCTCAACCCGTCAGCCTGGATCAGGGAATGGTCACTCAACATCCTGTCCTTTTCTGCTGTCGCTTGAGAAGCACTAGGAAAAATGGCCCGCCGCAAAATGCCGTCACGACGCCGACGGGAATCACCATAACCCGCGCAATGCTGTCACTGACGACCAGGAATATGCCCCCTGCCAAGAGGCTAGCTGGCAACAGAAGACGGTGATCTGGTCCCCAAATCAGCCTTACAATGTGCGGCACGATCAAACCGACAAACCCTATCGGACCACTCATGGAAACAACAGCACCGACTACCAGAGAGGCCGCGATAAAACCTATCAGCTTTGTTCGCTCAACATTGACACCGAGGTGTTGTGAGTGCTCCTCGCCAAGACTCAAAACGTTGAATCGCGTGGCCTGCCACACGAGTGCCACGCCTCCGATCACAACGAATACTAACGTAATACCGATCTGTGCATACCCAGATGTATCGCGAATGCCACCCATCAACCAGTAGAACACCTCATGGGTCTGCCCGAACTCGACGAGTGTGCTAAGATACATAATAACTGCGCCGAGAACAGCATTTACTATCACACCGACCATCAGCAGTACGTACGGCTGCAACCGTCCTCTCGTGCGGGCAACCCAGTAGACGAGCATCATCGTGCCAAGGGCACCGGCAAAGGCAAATACCGGCACCGCCGGCATTGAAAACCTGTGTAGGTGGAGTTTGAAAACCATGGCGGCTACAGCACCTACCGAAGCTCCACCGGAAACTCCCAAAATGAAGGGATCTGCCAGTGGGTTTCTCAACATCGCCTGAAAGGTCCCGCCAGCGATCGCCAAACCCGCCCCCACGACGGCTGCAAGCAAGACACGTGGCAGCCGCAATTTGAGCACTATGGTTTCCACCGTCGTCCCCGACATCTGGCCCAATAGTACCCTCAAAACGCGCAGCCGCGCAGACCAAAATGATAACTCTTCTACAGAATCTCCCCCTTGCGTAGGTCCAAAACCAAGAGCAACAAACCCTGCCAAAAGCAAGACTATCAGAAGCAAGACCATGACCGCTGTCCAACGACCCGCAGTGAGGATTTTCACTTGTCCCCTCCCGCCTCAGAAGCAAGGTCCGGGTGAAAAATCAGAGCCAGGGCCTTTGCCAGCTTTGCAGCCCGCGGTCCTGGGGTAGCCGCCAGTCTAAAATCAACCGTATGCAATCGGTTGTTCTTAACTGCCGGGATCGATGTCCACTTTGAAAACACCTTTGCAGTTTCTGCTGCTATTCCTGGTCTACCGTCACTTCCCATTCCGCATATTACTATCACATCAGGAGCGGCAACCACCAACTGCTCATAGCTGTAATTAAGATATGGAGCGTCGCTGTCACGTCCGACATTATCGCCGCCCGCGATCTCGATCAGTTCATCCAAGTAAGGTCCTTTCCCAACAATGACTAGTGGCTCGATGCCAATAACAAAGACCACCTTGGGGCGTACTCGTTCAGCCACAGAATCCTGAACTCTCTTCAGTCCCGCGTCAATTTCATCACAAAGCCGCCCTCCCCTTTCCGGAACACCGGCCATTCTTGATATTTCTTGAGCTGAGTTCCGAACGTCTGAAACGCTATCAACGGTCAATCGGATACTCCTTAGGCCAAGGCTCTCCAGTTTCTTTTGAATTGTATCGAAAACCTTGGCATGCACACCCAACACAAGATCTGGTCCGAGCGACACTATAGTTTCGATATCGGGGTTATTGAATCCACCGATTTTGGGTTTTTCTATGACTTCCGGGGGATAACTGCAGTACTCCGTCACACCGACCACTCTGTCGCCAAGACCCAAAGCGTACAATATCTCCGTGAACGACGGCGCCAGCGAGACAATGCGGCTTGCAGAAGGCGGTGGTTCCTCCGGAATTGCACCCTCATCTGACCCAACCAAGATTGAAAAGGGAAAGAAGAAGACGAGCATGATGAAGAAAATGTGCTGTAATTTTCTCATATCATTCATGACTTGGTCCATCAAATGAAACACCGATAAGAAACGTCATCAATAATACACTGTCCTAATCGTGGATCGCTGGTCAAATGCTCAGTACTCGATGCCCTTTCGAGCAACTATTCCCGCTTCAAAAGGATGTTTGATTGACCGCATCTCGGTAACATAGTCTGCTCGCTCGATGAACTCATCGGGAGCCTCTCGCCCGGTCAAGATCAGTTCGACACCGTCTGGCTTCTCTTCTATGAGCGACACAACATCACTTGTTGGTACGAGCTTGTACTTTGCAGCAAGATTGATCTCGTCAAGAATCACTATGTCCCACTTGCCGGACAGGGTTTGCTGGCGGGCAAGATTCATTCCGTCACGAGCAGCCTCTATGTCTTCCGGTTTCGGATTGCGCAAATCAGTATGACACGCCATGCATTCCCCACACTGCTCTGGGGAGTAGTCGAGGTGGGAACACGGTGTTCCCTTCTGAACCACTTTGAGATCGGACCCCAAGCGCGACGCACCGCATATTTCACCGTAGCGCTTCACCGTTTTCAGAAACTGAACAACAAACACACGAAACCCGCCACCCACGGCACGAAACGCAAGGCCGAAGGCGGCCGTAGTCTTGCCCTTGCCGTTGCCGGTATAGATGTGAACGAGACCCTTTTCGAGCTTCTGCCCCATCAGACAACATCCCCACCGAAAGCCGCCGACCGCAAGACCATGCCAGTACAGCACTTACGCCCCCTTCCCGCATGTGAGGAGGCGCGACTTGCTGTCGCTACAGAACAGTCCGCATTATAGCGCCGGAACTATCAATATCAAACATGTCCCTCTGCTTGCGGCTCATACTGTCTGCCGGTAAGATAGCTCTTTCCGTAGGAAACACAGGCAATATCGCTTTCTGGAGAGACTGAATGATGCCATCTGCACCCGACACGCCCGCCATAGTCGGTGGAAAGCCGGTTCGCACAAAACCCTTCCCGAAATGGCCTGTCCACGGAGCAGCGGAACGCAAGCAGCTTCTCAAAGTACTTGAAAGCGGCGACTGGTGGTGCGGGACAGGTAAAAAGACTGAGCAGTTTGAACAGGCCTTTGCAGAATATCACGGTGCTAAATACGCTATCGCCTGCACAAATGGGTCCACCGCTCTTGAAGCTTCACTTCTCGCGTGCGGGATCGCACCCGGGGAGGAAGTTATCACGACACCTTACACATTCGTCGCAACTGCCGGTTCGATTCTCCGGGTGAACGCCGTGCCCGTGTTTGTCGACATAATGCCTGATACAGCGAACATGGATCCGGACTTGATCGAGAAAGCGATCACCCCCCGAACTGCGGCGATCATGCCCGTTCACTTCGCCGGTCTGCCTTGTGATATGGATAAGATTAGGAGCATTGCGCGCAAGCACAAGCTGAAGGTCATCGAAGACGCCTGCCACGCGTGGGGCGGCCAGTGGAAAGGAAAGGGCCTCGGCGCGGTTGGTGACATTGGCTGTTTCAGCTTTCAAATGAGCAAGAATCTGACTGCAGGTGAAGGCGGCATCATCCTGACCAACAGCAGGAAACTCGCCAATCTGGCAGGTTCTGTGGTGCATGTTGGCCGAAAAGCGGGACACGAATGGTACGAACACTTTGTCATTGGCAGTAACCTACGCATGACCGAGTGGCAGTCCGCGGTCCTGATCGAGCAATTGAAAAGACTGCCGAAGCAACAGGAAACTAGACTTCGCAACACAGCTTTCCTTGATGAAAAGCTCTCAAGAATTGGCGGCCTCAAGACAATGGCGAGCGAGAAGCGTGCCGGACGACGTTCGGTGCACATCTATATTTTCCGTGTGGACAAAGGATCATTCGGGATTGGGCGCGACCGTCTTGTTGAATGTCTGAATGCCGAGGGCATTCCCTGTCACGGGGGCTATCCTTTCCCTCTATATCGCAACCCTGTCTTCCAGGATCTGGGGAAAATTGACAGCCCTTTGGCACGACTTATCGGCAAGAAACTTGACTACAAAAAAGTGAATTGTCCGGAAGCTGAACGTATCTGCAAAGACGTCATATGGATCAAGCAGTCGACATTGCTCGGCACGCGGAAGGACATGCGCGATATCGTCACTGCCGTGAAGAAGATCAAGGCCGCCGCACCGTTACTGACTTAATCTGTCGCAACAATGAAGAAAAGAACTCAACTACTTCGCGAAAAGGACAAGAACTTCCTGTGGCACCCGTTCACACAGATGAAGGAGTGGCAGGACAGTCAACCGCTGGTTATTGAAAGCGGCAAAGGTGCCGTCTTGCGCGACACGGAAGGCCGTGAATATGTCGACGGCGTCGGTTCGCTCTGGTGTAATGTGCATGGACATCGTCGTGACGAAATTGACCGAGCCATCCGTAGACAACTCGGGAAGGTCGCACACACAACCCTCCTCGGCGCAGCAAACATTCCCTCCACACTCCTGGCGGAAAAACTTGCTTCGCTGGCGCCGGGCAATCTCACAAGAGTCTTCTATTCTGATAGCGGCTCAACGGCAGTGGAGATCGCACTGAAAATCGCATACCAGTATTGGCAACAGAAAGGTCGGCCCAGGAAGAAACGTTTTGTTGCGCTGGAAAACGCATATCACGGTGATACGTTGGGAGCGGTCAGTGTTGGCGGTATTGACCTCTTTCACAAAATCTACCATCCTCTCCTCTTCAAATGCTTTCGCGCACCGTCGCCCTCGTGCTATCGGTGCAGCCTTGGCAAGACGCGCAAGACATGCAACCTCGACTGCGCAGAAGAACTTGGCATCGTTCTTTCCGAGCATGCTGAAGAGATCGCCGCCGTAATCGTTGAACCGCTGGTCCAAGGGGCCGCCGGAATCCTCACCGCAGCACCACAATATCTTCGTCGTGTACGGCAGTTGTGTACGCAACACGATATCCTGCTGATCGCCGACGAAGTTGCGGCGGGAATCGGGCGCAGCGGAAGACTGTTTGCGTGCGAACATGAAAGAGTCGTTCCAGATCTATTGTGCATCGGCAAAGGCCTGAGTGGGGGCTACCTGCCACTGGCTGCAACACTGGCGACCAACAACATATTCAGAGCTTTTCTCGGTGAACACACTGAATACAAGACATTCTTTCACGGTCACACTTTCACTGGCAATCCCCTCGCCTGTGCCGCTGCTCTAGCGTGTCTCGATATTTTCGAGAAAGAGGAAACGCTCCGGAATCTGACGCCCAAGATCAAGCACATCGCTTTTCGTCTTCAGAGAATGAGGAAACTGCCTCATGTTGGCGATGTGCGCCAGTGCGGAATGATCGCCGGAATTGAACTGGTCAAGAACAAACGCACGAAGGAACCTTTCCCAAGTGAGGACAAGATTGGTGTGAAGGTAACACAGGGGGCGCGAGAAGAGGGAGTGCTGCTGCGACCGTTGGGTGACGTCATTGTGATCTGTCCACCGCTTTCAATCACTATCGACCAGATCGATCAGATTGTAGACGCCATTGAAAAGCATATCCTCGCTGTCTTGCAGCAATAGCAGGATTCACGTGTGACGAAACAAAAATGCGTAATTTCCTGAACAAGATCAAGAACGGGGTTTTCCTCACGGCAACGGATACCGAGGTCGGCAAGACCGCTGTAGCCGCCTCCCTGGCTGCTGTTTTGCGTCAGCGCGGCTGGGACATCGGTGTAATGAAACCAATCGCAAGTGGCTGCATGAGTCAAGAAGAAAAGTTGGTAGCGGAAGACGCCGAGTGCCTGAAGAAAGCGGCAAACTGCGAAGATTCTGTCGACCTTGTGTGTCCGGTTCGACTGAAAGATCCCCTCGCCCCCACGGTAGCGGCAGAACGGGCACACACCACAATTGATCTGGAAAATGTAAGAAGCGCGTATCACACGCTACGAAAAAAGCATCGCTGCTTGATTGTCGAGGGAATCGGCGGCATACTCGTTCCAATCACACCTACTCTGCTAATCGCTGATCTGGCCGTGGAGTTCGGTTTGCCAGTCATCATAGTGGCACGTCCAAAGCTGGGGACAATCAATCACACATTGCTGACAATCGAAGCATCCCGTCAACGAGGACTGGATGTGCTCGGCGTTATCATCAATCGTTACCCTCAAGAATCTCCGGGTCTTGCAGAAGTCACAAGCCCCAAAGAAATCGAACGCTGCGGCAAGGTGCCTATTCTCGCTATCTTGAGAGAAGATCCGTGTGTGGACATCGCACGATGTAAACTTGGATCGCTACCAAGCGAGTTGAGCACTCAGATAGCTGACAACTGACAACAGTCGTTTGCCCGCACCTTCGTTCCCGAGCCTCTGCTCGGACTCCTCAGTTTGACATCCTGAAGTCCATTCCATATAGTCGGAAACGCGGGATCCCACGATAGTGTCATGCCGTTCTGTCTTGTGACCATTCTCGTGAAAGGAAGTCATGCGACTGCCAATTCCGGAAAGAATCAATGGCTGGGTGCTCACGATAGGCACGATCTGCGGAGCGGGTCTCATGCTGGTCGTGTCGATATGGGGACAGGTTTCGGGAGAAGTCTGTGGCTTTGATGCTCCTCCTTTCACACGTGTGGCCGCTTATGCAAGCGGGGGATTGATTGCCGGGTTTGCAGGCGCGATCCTCGGCGTTGGCGGCGCATTCATTGTGGTGCCGTTCCTTGTGCTGGTTATGGGACTCAGCATGCACCACGCAGCGGCTGCCAGCATCGTCGGTGTTCTTGCGGTATCCTCTGCGGCAGCACCCGGCAATCTGAAGCACGGCTTCTCGAATGTCCGTCTGGCAATGTGCATGCTGCTGACATCTATCATCGGCGTGATAATAGGCGGTCAATTGGCAAATGTGATCGAGGAAAGATATCTCGGGCGCATTCTTGGCCTCGTGTTACTTTTTGGTGCATACTCACTCTGGCGACGAATTCGCATGAGAGCTGAACCAATGCCGCATGAAGACGACCTCGGTAATCTGGGCGGAAGATATTTTGATCCGGCTCGCAAAGAATTGGTCACCTACCACGTGAAACGGCTTCCTGCAACGATAGGGTCATCACTTTCCGGCGGGCTGACTTCCAGTCTACTCGGCATCGGAGGAGGAACGGTAAACGTGCCGGTAATGCGGCTGCTCACAGGGGTACCCATGAGAGCTGCGGCGTCAACGAGCATCTATATTATGGGCGTAACTGCCGCTTCAGCAGCCTTTGTACATTTCCAAGATGGCAATTCCGCCCCACTGGTAATTGCTCCGCTGGCACTGGGCACCCTTTTCGGATCTCTCCTTGGCTCGAGGGCAAGTCGTTACATACACGGTCATTTCATTCAGTACATCTTTGTCGGTCTCCTGGTCCTCATAGCCGGCAGGATGCTATTGGGCGACTACAGTTCAGACGACCCAGCCAAAGTGGGTGCAACTCTCGAATGCATAAGTATGCAGTGGTACGAAGTCTTTGCTGTAATTCTGAAGGGAGATGCTTCGGCGTTGCCCGCTTTGGGATTGTTGATCCTGATGTTTACCCCGATCTTAGGACTGATCTCGGCAATGATCGTCGCTGGTCTCAGGCGTGATTGGCGATTGGCTCTAATGGCTCTGAGTGTATTGCTCTTGGTGGCTGTAAACCTGGTGATCGCCACTCTTTTATGATTTCCGTGGCTTGGAAATCAATTCACGTTGTCTGTACGTCTACCGCTCGGCGTTGTTGGATTTGCGCAAATGCGGCAAGCTCTTCCTCGCCAATGGGCACTTCCTCAATTGCGCCCCTAAGCTTCCCCAGCATGTCATCTGCTGTCCGCTTCTCGGCAGAACGAACAACTGTTTCAATGTCCAGACACTTGTTGCCGTTCACATCGCACACTCGCGCCTGGACGAGCCACACAGAGGTGAAGGTAAGATGTCTCACACCTCGTAGCAGTTCATCAGAAAACGATGATGATGCAAGGATCAAGCGAGGGGGAATTGAGACATCGATAGGATTCTCGGAAAATGCCCTCTCCAGCAGATCGGCATTTGATACAAACCAGTCGAAGTGCGCCAGGGAGCGTGCAAGTCTGGCTGGATCATCAGATTCACCAACATCCAAAAGAACAGCCCTTCCCGTAGCATCGCACGCCACTATGTCGATGGCATCTCCATGAGGGCACTTTAGGTTGCGCTCAACCATCTCGATACCGGGTTCAATTGTATCAAGGTGCTCAGACAATATCCGGGCAAGTTCTCGTTTGTCTGCGAAAGATGGTTTCAGCAAGTATGTCACAGTTTCATTACCTTGGTCTTTCTGCTACTACAACACATATAGCGCAGTAGCATATTCATGCTGTTAGTCATCATTCGGGACGTCCTTGATTGGCTACCGCCAGAGGTCCGCTGGTGAAAGACGCTGACGACGCACACAGTGTGTTCCCAACGGAGCCGTCACCTTCTCTGCAAGACTGCAAAAAGGTGCATACCAGTCTTCTTGTGGTTCTCTTCCAGAACTCAGTGCAGTTGTGAGGTCCGTAAGATCTACATCTAATGGAAGCTCTCCGGCAAAGCCAAGAGGCTGCTGAAGAAAGGTGCCGACGATTTCTCCCAATTCACCATAAACCGCCTTCGCAAGATCTGCCTCGGCGTTCGTCACGACCAGTTCGGCTTCAAGACGGCTCTCTGCCATGAATGCCAGCTTTATCAATCGATATACGCGCAGCATGTCTTCTGCGCTTGGACTGCTGAATGCCAGAATACGGTCGGAAAACCTCGCCAGACGAACCACTTCCTCGCAACTCGTTGTCTCGACATCGATCAGTACATTTTGCGCAGACGCCACAGATGACGAAAACCAATCGCAATAAGGGGGAGTTTGAAGCGACCATATCGACTTGACCGACAACACTTCAACTGCCGCGTCGGCAATACATATCCCGCGTGGTATTTGGTCATCGTGCATTCTATCCGGTTCACATAGAGAGCGCAGACCACTCAAATAACGGGTGTTTTCCACTCCAGGACCAACATTGAGAAGAAGCGATCTGCCTGAAGATTTGGCTATTGCGAGGGACAAAGCCAGCGCACGACCGACGCCGGATATTTCCGTACCATTTAGAAGCATCAATCGCGGCGAAGGATTGTGGCAGGGACGGGAAGGGTTGGATCCCGAATCGGCAGAAGCTTCCTTGCTTGTCGGTGCGACCATGACTTCACACCGTTGATCATCCGTTGATCGATCTGCCGGTCCGGAAATAAAAAGATCAGCTATTTCGTCAATCTTGCGAACGGGTCTTTCTTTTTCATTCATCGCGCCCGGCCTGAGCAAGTCTTGGGGGCATCACGTTACTCACGCTGTGCCGCCTCCACTGGTAATGATTGGTGTTGCTCGTGCAGGACAATCAAGGAATTCTCGCCGCCATAGGGATTGTCAAGACGAAGCGGATTGCTATCATCCACTCGCCATTCGCCATCCACGATGAAGCGGTACTGGTACTCGCCAGGCGGCAATTCCAGATGCGCCGACCAGACATCGTCGCCATTCTGTGTCGTCATTTCGATCGCAGACCACTGGCTGAAGTCGCCCGCAACGAACACCCACTGCGCCCCGGGCGCTCTGCATTGCAGGGTCACAAATCGACCGTCCGAAGCAGGAAGGTCCGTGTCGCTCGTCAACGCGTGATCAACTTCTTTGTGCTTCTCTTCCATCATGACTTCCCCAGCCAGTGCCGCATAGTCTTTCGCTGCGGAACAACGCCGTCCAAGATCAACAACCGGGCTACCGGAGCTAGCTGCTTCTTTCACACGTATGCAACGGCGAATCACGGTATCAAACACTGCTTCGCCGAAGTGCACCCTGACCTGGTCAATGAGCTCCCGGGAAAAGGCATTTCGTTGATCGTAGAGACACACGAGCACCCCCACATCTATGCGATGATTGAGGCGCTTCTCCAACAACTCGGTCGTTTCGATAAGGCGACTCAGCCCGTGAAGAGAGAAATAACTCAACTCAATGGGCACGATCGCTTCGTCACAAGCTCTCAACGCATTGAAGGTCAGCAACCCTATGCTCGGCGGACAGTCAATCAATACAAAATCATAGCATCCACCAAGACTGGTCAACGCCTCGTCCAGAAACTCTTCTCTGCCGTTCTTTCCGGCCAACTCCTGTTCCAGAGCACTCAGCACCACGTTGCAGGGAGCCAAGTCGAGGGAACCACGTATATTGACGATGACATCCGAAAGAGTCGTGTCTTCACAAGAAAGACTAAGAGCTTCGTAGACCGTTTTCTGAAGTCTCTCCCCTTTCACTCCCAAACCGATCGTGGCGTGACCCTGCGGATCCATATCCACAACAAGGACCCTTTTGTTCTGCATACTGAGCGCCGCCGCCAGATTGATTGCAGTGGTTGTTTTGCCGCAACCGCCCTTTTGATTCACAAGGGCGATTCTTCTCATATCAATCCCCTATGGCGCAGTGACTTGTGAAAAGAGTCTCCGAGAAAACAACTTGCACACAAACAATACGGTACACAATACAATGTCATATCGTCATTTTTCTGAAAAAACTTTAGGAGCAACCCATCAGCCATCATGTACTCTGTCAGAGTCTTTGGTGAACAATGCACTGTTTTGCGTCACGCTACTGCCACTTACATAACACCCGCCCCAACACCTCCCCCAGTTGAGACACTCAGAGTTCACTTACTTCCCCGACATGCTTGTGCCTGGGTGCTATGTGGGGTTGTAAACCTAGTCTGTTTGACGTATATTCGTCATTAGTACAGCGGGCGGATCGCAGTGCAAAACGGAGTACATATCGCTCAATGAATCTCGCCACCAACGATCGAGATGGCCTCGGTGACCTCTATGCCTGTCAAGACAAGATAGGCTATCGCTTTAGAAACATTGATTTATTGGTTAGCGCGCTCACTCACTCCTCCGTTAAGTCGGAGATGAAATCGGATCCCTCGGAAAACCCGGATTGTAACGAGAGAATGGAATTTCTTGGCGATGCTATTCTCGGCATGGTAGTAACTGAAGAGATATTCCAGCGTTTTCCCGACTACTCGGAAGGCGAACTCACCAGAATCAAGTCTTTCGCCGTCAGCCGACGAACACTGGCAAAACTGGCTCGTAGCATAGGTCTCCCGGATCACATCCGACTTGGTCGAGGTATGAGTGATCACAAATCTCTGCCAATTTCGGTTCTCGCCAACGTAGTGGAAGCTGTGATCGCTGCGGTATATATGGATACGGGCTACGAGAGTGTTCGGAACTTCGTCATAAATCTGCTAAGCCCGGCCATCGAGGCAGCAGAGCACGGCCATCCTCCCTTGAACTACAAGTCCTTGCTCCAACAGTACACTCAGCGGCATTTCGACAAAGCGCCGGTCTACCGCCTGATAGAAGAATCCGGACCAAACCACAATCGCACTTTCGTCGTCGTCAGCATAATCAACGGTAATGAATACTGTCGCGGACGCGGAAAGAATAAGAAAGAAGCTGAGCAACGCTCAGCAAAAGCCACATTCAACCTGCTCAAGGCACAAGCCCGGTCTAAGACAAGCGATACCGATGTGAACACCGAGTAGCCGGATTTACCCGCTGCTCTCAATCGCCATGACACAACAACATCCATTCGACGAGCGATTTCTCAAGAAACTCCGTCTTCTGGAGGTTGATTTTCGTCGGTCTCAATCGCAGAATGCTGAGGGCAGTCTGTCTTCGATGCAACTAGGGGGGCGTGGTGAATTTTCCGATCATCGCACCTACACTCCGGGAGACGACACCCGTTATCTGGACTGGAACGTCTACGCGCGCACTGATCGTTTTTTCACAAAGCAGTTTCATAAGCGCCAGCAGCATCGAATGGCAATCCTCCTTGATGCGAGCGCCTCCATGTCGTGCGGCACGCCATCAAAGTACTCCTTTGGTGCTCAAGTCGCTGCAGCAATAGCTTTCGTCACACTCGCTGGCGAAAACATGGTGTCCATAGCTACTTTCGCTGCAAATCGTATCCGCTGGTCCGGAACGGCTCATAGTCACTCAGATTTTCCATTGGTGCTAAACACACTTGAAACCACCGAAGCCAAGGGCCGCACCTCTCTGCAACAGGGAATCCGAGAACTGATTACCCGGCACCCGCGTCCCTGTCTCGTTGTGCTTCTCTCCGACCTCTTGGACGAGCAGGATGCACGAAGGAAACTGGGAGCCTTGGCAGCAAAGGGTTTCGAGATTGACGTCATCCACGTCCTATCGCCGGAAGAAATTGACCCATCAATATGCGGCAACCACGTTCTCCGAGACATTGAAACACAAGATACACTAATGCTATCCATTGACCCTCGTCTGCAATCACTATACTCTCGAGAGTTGAACAAGTTTGTCGACGGCTGGCGAAATTTCTGTGACAGCCATCATATGCTCTATTTCTTGGCAAGCACTTCCACCCCTTTCGAGAGGCTGATCTTCGACTGCTTCCGTCGAGGCGGTTTGCTGAAATGATTTTCACACATCCTTCTGCATTGTGGGCTCTCATACTGGTTCCTGGGTTGATTGCTCTATTGATATGGGGCTCTCGACACAAGCACTCACAAGTTGCCAGCCTTCTACTGTGGAAGAGGCTGGCTCAACACGGCAATACCGGAACCTTCTCCAGAAAATCGCGGTCTGAGTCCGCGATCCTCTTGGCAATCGTCTTTCTGCTTTTGTCGATTTTCTCTTTCTCACGGCCCGTGATCTTGTCAACTGAACCACATTACCGCAAAATGATCATACTCTGTGACATGACAGCTAGCATGGGAACCCTCCAAACTGACGGCAGAACCCGATGGAGATCTGCTGTTGAGAAGTGCAATCGGGTCTTCGACATGCTTCAAGACAATTGGCGGATTTCACTCCTTACGGTGCCTGAATCCGACAAGAGCATAACTGATTTCTCGCTCACAAAAAGACAAGCATTGAGCATCTTGACAGAGTTCGCACCATTTGATGCGCCCGGTAACGTCATGGAAACCTATCGCAGGCTGGTCCTTGCAGCCGACGCTGAAGAAACAACCGCCGTCCTGATCCTGTCGGACAACCTGCTTTCCACTCTTCCGGATCACTCACTTCAGTTCGCAAGAACAATCTCAACCGGAGGTCCGTCAAGAAACGTGGGGATAGTCTCATTCCATATTGATGAAAAAGCAGGATCGCTTTTCACCTCGATAGGGAACTTCTCGGATGACGAGCGTAAACCCAGCTTGAAACTTGTCCTCGATGGCTCGGCAACTGCGAGCCGAAACATTACACTCCGCCCAAACGAATGCAAACCAGTCGTTTTCCAACAAGACCTCGCCGAGGCCCACACTGTCGAATTGATCCTTTCGCCTGTGGATGAACTGTCTGCCGACAACACCGTGCGGGCGATACTAGAGAGAGAGGACACATTCGCTGTGGCTTTTGCGGGTAAGCCAGACTCTCTGATTCAGAAAGCCCTCAGCGCTGCCGTTGCGGAAGTCGTCATGGTAGCTCCAAGTGTGGACACCAGTGATTTCCGTCTTACCGTTTACAATGAGGTGCTCCCTGTCGGGCCATTTTCTCCACACGTTGTGCTTATTTCGCCACCGTCAGGTATTGCAGCGGTCACCGTGGGTGGCCAGTTGAAAGTTGCTCAGCCCGTAGTTACACGCCCCGATCACTGGCTCATGAGGCATGCTTCTTTCGATGGCGTAACAATTGAAAAGGCAGTCGAACTGCGCGTGCCAGACCGATTCACGCGGCTAGTTGAGTCAGAAGGCCATCCGCTCATCGTGGCATCCGGCGAAAATAGACGGAGCCAAGTAATCCTGGCCTTTCGCCCATCCGATTCCAATTGGCCGTTGAAAGCATCCTTTCCGATATTCTGGGTCAACGCCCTGAACAATGCGATCAACGAAGATACAGCTTCAAAGCGATGGTCTTTCTCGCCAACCGAAAAACATCCGGGTGTAAACCTGCTGAGTACTGACGAGTCGAACAACACTGGCACAGCAACGCTATTCGATCCTGACCTTATCGCCCAGGGACTCTCTGCATTGTCGCCAGTGAAGCAAACAACAACCGAACTGGCCCCTTGGCTGCTTCTACTCTCTCTCGTATCTCTTGGCGCTTTCTGGGCCTTGCGAAAGACGTAGTCCAAGTAAAGGGAAAAAAGATACTCGGCAGTCATGCATAAGCCGGTAATCCATCCTTCCTCTTCCCCAAAATCCGTTATTGCATGTCGAGCGATGTCTCACTATAGTGGGTAGTCGTTGATGTGCTTGCATCATTTCCGTATTTGCTGGCAGAAGTATCAGGACGGACGGTTTCATGCCCAAACGATGGGTATTGCGTCATTGCGATGAAGAAAAGGCAGCCTCACTGGCAGATAAGCTCAGTATTTCACCAATTACAGCGCAGGTGCTGATTCATCGTGGCCTGCACTCTGCCGATGACGCTCGGTCGTTTCTCCAACCGGAATTAAGTCTTCTCTCGGAGCCGGACCTGCTGCCGGATATCGACGCCGCTGTCCTCCGTATTCACGATGCAGTTATCAAGAAAGAGAAGATCCTGATCTACGGCGACTACGACGTTGACGGCATTACTTGCACGGCACTTCTGTTGCATTTCTTCCGGCTTCTCAATGCGGATGCCGAATTCTACATCCCCCATCGTGTTGACGAAGGATACGGCCTCAATCTGGACGCAATTGATCAATTCAAGCAACGCAGAGTTGATCTCGTTATCACAGTTGACTGTGGTGTAACGTCCTGCCGCGAGGTCGCAGCGGCTCAAGATGCCGGAATCGACATGATCATTACAGATCATCACGAGCCCGGGATTGAATTGCCACCGGCATGTGCAGTTGTGAACCCAAAATTGACGCAATCAAAGTGTTCATTCCGTGAGTTCTCGGGCGTAGGCGTAGCCTTTAAGCTGTGCTGGGCAGTTGCAAAGCGATTTTCACCCGGAAAACGCGTTACCCCAGAATTTCGCCAATTTCTTATCGATTCGATGGCATTGGTTGCACTGGGTACTATCGCAGATGTGGTGCCACTAAAAGACGAAAATCGCGTTCTCGCAAAGTACGGTCTGCAGGCCCTTTCTGCCACAAAATGTGAAGGGCTCAAGGCTCTGTTGTCAATCAGCGGCCTAGAAGGCAAGAGACTTAGCGCCAGAAACGTTTCATTCGGGATCGCTCCCCGCCTAAACGCAGCCGGCAGACTATCGCAGGCAAGCCTGGGTGTGGAACTGCTGACCACCGATTCAAAACAAAGGGCCATGGAATTGGCGGAGATTCTTGACAAGCACAACCGGCAACGGCAGAAGGTACAGAGCAATATTCTGAAGTCGGCCCGCGAAATGCTGGAAGCCGATAGCAATCTTGCACAGGCACCGGCAATCGTCCTCGCATCGGAAGACTGGCATGCCGGGGTGATCGGTATTGTTGCATCGCGGATAGCCGAGGAATACAACCGGCCTACCGTAATGATCGCGCTCGACGGAGACATGGGAAAAGGATCTGCACGCTCGATACCCGGCTTCCACCTGTATGATGCCATAAAACAGTGCGAAGACTTACTTCTTGCATTCGGCGGCCACGTGGGAGCAGCCGGCCTCTCGGTCGAAAGCAAAAATATCCCCGCACTCCGCGAGAAGCTTGCACAAGTAACTGCCGCTTCTCTGAAAAAGGACGATTTTCAGCCTTCAGTAGAGATCGACGCGGATATATTGCTTTCCATGCTTTCGCGGAAGCTTATTGACGAATTTGAAAACCTCGAGCCTTTTGGCGAAAGCAATCCACCACCGGTACTCGCTGCAAGCAATCTGTCGGTCGCGGGGCTGCCCAGGCTGATGGGAGCCAAAGGACAACACGTCTCTTTCATTGTGAGACAGGGGGATACAAGCGTCCGCGCAGTCGGCTTTGGCATGGGCGATCTATATGATCAGATTTCTGAATGCTCCGATACCTGTCACATTGCATTTGCTCCGCGCTTAAACTGCTACAATGGCAACGAATCCGTCGAACTGGAAATCCACGATCTTCGCGTAGACGAATAACTCGTCACCACTTCATGTGTAGAAACCGGAAACGGATCGATCAGAGGTTATCGAAATGGACGCGGAG